>Ga0210059_1011243_pt1 | contig 13708 bp, 8 predicted proteins | sample Ectturendosymbi2_FD_188042 | JGI IMG/M metagenome (GOLD analysis project Ga0210059, IMG submission 188042) | Ecteinascidia turbinata endosymbiont from Florida, USA - Sample 2 (SPAdes) (version 2) | ecosystem: Host-associated > Tunicates > Ascidians > Unclassified | place: Key West, Florida...
AAAATGTGGTGGGATGGTTTCTGGATGGAGACGATAACCCAGATTTCCACCAAAACCTAATTATTACTTTTTTAGCCCATTTACAATGCTCCTTGAAATTTGCATGCAAATTTATTCCGTGGTATTTGCATTAAGCCGACAAATTAACAAGCAAAAAGTATGCGAAAACACTTAATCTCCTTGTGAAGGTTATAAAGTTTTTGTAAAATATCAAGCTCAAGGGGGGTTTAACCCCAACCCCCCCTTGCGTACGCCCTTGCACTTGCCTATATGAAATCACACAAACGGATTGGTTAAAGGTGCCAAATAGTCATTATCATTGCAGTCAGGATTCGAACGCTTTCAGTACATTTGCTTCAACTAAATTTAGTTTGCTAAGATCAAAGTAAGTCATCAATGTGCGGCCCTCGTTAATATGTCAATCAGTGTGCGGCCCTGGTTAAGACAGTGACATGATTTTTGACTCGATAAGCAATTTCGGTTGGACATGCAGTCGCTGTCTTATAGAGCCAAGTCAAAGGACAGAGGATTTTACAAACGAGCTTGCCCATAGGTTTATTTCTTACCAGTCGTACTGTGATTGCCTTCAAGTGTCTGCTTCAGCAGTTTATAAATTTCGTTGTGAAGGTGATGGGTGCACCAAATCGTTTGTATCGTTTCAATTTCATAAATAGTGGTCAACAAAACCTTCACAGATCCACCTGCTCTGACAAACATGGCAGCAAAAACCATACGTTTGCGGTTGTTCAGGTAAAGACCAGTCCGTCGCCACATGGGGGGGGGCTTATCCTCCCCAAACAAAGCTCCAAGCTCCCCCAAATTGAAATATGAAACACTATAAATCAGTCTTGTTTGATCGAATTTCAGAATGGTAAGCCCCCTTCCAAGGGTGTAGTGGGACACCTTTTTCACGTTTTGCTTTAAAATGAGTCGGAAGCTGTATTAAAATGTTTTTTTGGATGCGTTCCCATACCTTTCTTGTTAGCACTACATCTCTGCCCCCGGCACAAACGTAAAGCCCCTACTGATGACTTTCTGGCGAGAGTTCTGGTACAGACTGCACCGAAATGGACATGGTTGAAGCAAATGCTTAGAGGTGTTTTGTCAGATACATGCAAATTCGCTCCCGCGTTTGCTGCCAGATGAAAGAAAAACAAACAAAATAATAGTTTGATTAAAGTGAATGGATTATTACGTTCAGATTTCCTAATCCTTGCAAAATAATTGTCAACATATATTTATGAGACCCTGGTTTTTATTTAGGGTACGTTTATCTGACCATGTACCGCTTCAGCATTTCGACAGATGAACGTGTACCCCTGAAATTTCTTATGACAAAATATTTTATCATGATTAATCATAGATATATTTAACAATGGGCGTATAACGGTTTTTGAGAATAACATTCACTGATATATGTATAAATATTTGGAAATAAAGGATACCTAAAAAATCTATTTTTTCCATTGCTAACCTCAAATGTACCCCCTCGGACAGGCAAATGTACCCGTAGGGGTACATATACCCAAGGTTGGGGACCTCTGGTTTATCCACTGCGGCAGACTTTGCTCAGTTGATTAGCTTAAACCTGCTCCTGCGTAGACACGTTTACGTGATTTCGTTTCTTGTTAATTCTTTACAAGGGTCGATTAGAACAATCAGTCGTTTTTCTGCAACGTAAGGGTTATGTTTTTGTTAATCACAATCGTACGTTGCTCTTTATTGCAAATAGACCATTCAAGGCTGTAATCAGTTTTTTACTCTTTTAGCTCCCAACAGCACCGGATTTAGATGGTGGGGTCTGGGGCCCAGGCGTGGTGGGAGGCCCCACAGAATCTTTAGGTAGGCGATGATCGATGAAGTCACTAGTATTTCCACATATCATTAATATTTATGACGTCACATTTGTCAACTCAACTGTAGCAAAACTTTATGATGCAACATGGTATTTGACAAGGATTAGCGAAACTGTTGCAAAACCAGTCGCTAGAAGCATCGCATGTACTGTTTTTAATTATTGCTTGAAAAAAGTTTTGAAATTTTTTTGGAAAACTTTCTGGGCGATTCAAAGTTTTCAGTCATCTCTAAACGCCAGTCCTCGCTCAGCAATAACTTTTACGACAGAAACCAAACGTTGGGGGCAGAGGCCATTTCCGATATTCTTCGCATTGATTGACCTGACTGGCTAGTTCTGTATCAATTCTTCATAGTGAATAATTACATCTGCAACTAAATGTAAGCGTGGCATCTACTGTATATGTTCCAGTGAATGCTCGTGGCTCCTCAGGCGCTCAAGAGCGTGCTTCCAGTCGCAGATTCCTTTTCTGATAATGAAATGCGCACATTTAGTCGTGTCGGTGCACATCAGCCTACAGTGAAACATTTATATTGTGAAGGAGGAAAACAAATCCAGCTTCTGTCAACTACTTCGCCATTGTATTTCTGGCAACGAAGAAGACTTGTTGTACATTTCCGTGACAAGTGTCTGTCTCGTCTTTGCTGTGGAGCATAATGGTTTAAAAATGACTCTTCATAACAATGTCAAAAAAGAACCTGTTTCGCATTTTTTCTGGTATATTGCCTGGCCAGAGGGCCCCAGAGACCGATATCGTTGCCTCCAGTGATAGTGTCAGTCATCTCATCTATCGCGTTTCTCGTTTATACATCTTGACGTTCTTCTGCTACTGCACTGCTGGTGAAACTAGGTCTATTTTCATCGTTACGTAGATCTAAATCTGTCACAACATGTTCTTCGGTTTTCTGTCCGCTTACAGGTTTGGCAGAAACGTCTCCGCTGGACTTCACTGTCACTGTAAAATAGTCACTCGAATGTTTCTTGATTTAGCTGCAACTTCTTCCTCTTTCATTTTTGCTTCTTTTGCTTTTTTTACTTCTTTTATAACCACTTGGACAAGCTCATACACATGTTAAATGACGATCCCCTTCTGTCCATTTTTATTTCTTTAATAATCTCAATAAGGCGGCCACATTTTCACCGGAAAAAGGGAGAGAACAACCTACGTCTGTCACTTACTTGAGTGTATTATCTACACTTAACCAGTCAAATAACAATTAGGCCTATTGATAGTTTTAAGCATTGAAGTAAGACGTCCAGTGTGGACGATGTTTCAGTCAAAACACACAAAACAAAATCCTTATTTACTTGTCTTATTTATCTCATGAATATTTTGGAGTTGCCTTAAATTTCTTTAAAATGTAAAATCGCCTTTAACGATATTTATGAAACTAATTGCATGGAAGATGTTTTATATTGTACACCAGCTTTAATAGAGTAAAAACTGGTTCAGTTCGAAAGATTTCTCTTTCTTTTAGGTTTGTGGCTTCATCAAGGAAAAAATCGTTCCACATTAGTGTAATGAGCCATAAGGCTGAAGTAAAACTATGCAATCTTTATCAGTGTGCTGAAGCATTCAATGGTATGGCAAGTTGCAAAATATTTTGCCCATCTGTCATGCTCCATCATTTTACAATAAATTGCATTTGGTTGATGCTCTTTTTGCACAAACTCGAACAAGTTTTGGTATTGGTCAAACAGTTAACTTCATCAACAGAAACGTTTCTCTCAAGCAGATAGTGCACACATGGTTCAACATTTTCACAATCAGTTGTTTCCAAATGGAGGAATCTAGTCAAAGCATTTAAATTCAGCAAATAAAGTGGTCCATTTAAAAAGAAAAGCCTTCATTGTGTTCCACCTTCTTCACTGGAATCTAAGAGATGATTTAGTGCTGCCGGACTGTTGATATACTGTAAAGGCTTAAATCTCCACTGAGTGATGAGATGACTGACAGTTTGTATTTTGTGCGAAGTTGTTTGGAAATTAAACAGCTATTTGCCCATCATGTGATTAAAAAATTGCAATGATTTTGATGTCCTTGCACTTTTTTACATCAAAATGTCGTCTTTCCTGTTTTGCTTGAATTAATTTACTCTAGTAAGTAATTTACTCAAGTATAAGAAATTACTTACTATAAACTGAAAATTTTGTTACTTGAACTCAGCCCTAGTCACAACAGCAATTAACAGAGGGAGTACACATGACCTCAGCTTAACTGGGTTTTCAGTTTGCATCCGCCAACTTGCTCTTATTGGTATTTAATGGAAAGGATGCTGCAAAAAGTGCTTCTGTGGAAAGATGCAGGTGTATTTATAGTAATTCAAATGTATTGAACTTTTGTCTGTAGGTTCTCGGGTGACATGCTTTTGATGGAAAAATTGTGGTCACACCCTGCTTTTTTCCGAGAAAGCTTTGCAGACAGGATGTACTATGTCTGAATCCAATTGCTTCTTCCTTCGTTTTTTTTGGATGTCCGATATTCTTCGCATTGATTGACCTGACTGGCAAGTTCTGTATCATTTCTTCATAGTGAATAATTACATCTGCAACTAAATGTAAGCGTGGCATCTACTGTATATGTTCCATTGAATGCTCGAGGCTCCTCAGGCGCTCAAGAGCGTGCTTCCACTTGCAGTTTAAACCAGCAATTTGAGCTCAAAGTTACCCATGCAAACGCACTAACTACACTACCCCGCTTTAAGAACGTCATTGACCGACACCATTTGTCATGCAAAAAACTAAACTTTTACTAAAACTGAGCAAAGTTGCCTTTGCAGAGTTCTTCACTTCAACCCCAAAATGTAATGTTGATAACTGATAAGCCCACCTATGTGTAGGCTACAGCTTATGGCACTTAGTGAAAATATTCCACTGAACATTAACAAATAGCAAAGATGTGCCAAGAAATGTTTCTTTATAATTTTGGCAGTGGCAATTAGCGACATGCCAACGCCTGAAATATGCTTCTTACAGGGGTGTAGTGCTGAAAACAGGTGTGGGAACGCCTTTTCCACACCAAATAACAAGGAAGACTGCGCCAAATAGTTCGAATAAAGTGAGCATTCGCCTACAAAAATTTCCATGCTGGAACTTCCTGTTTCATTGTAACCCACACTTTTGACTAGCAGTGATAATCTGCGTGTCACTAGCAGATCTGTGGGATCGCAGCCGTGCTTTAATGTAATCTAGTGCAAAAAGATGTGGGAACGCGTTCCCACATCACCACACCCCTGGCTTCTTACCAGGGCAGTTGAGATGAATGCTCTTGCCCAAGAAGCGCTACGGCGATGTTATGATGTGCCGCTGGGGCATTACTGAAAAACCAACCACAGGAGAAAAATTAATAAGCTAGCCTTGACTATTTACCGTGATTTCTTGCAAAGCCTTTTTATCAGAATTTGAGAGGAGGGCCAATGCGTATAAACCGCGAGCAACCGCAGCCCTAATGTTTGCTAGTCTGCCGTCGAATGTCGTCTCTTTCCTTTGTTCAAAAGACTTTTAACTGGGATAGCTTTGTCTGAATCTAAGCCTACCAGACTCTAGGGCGGTGGTTCTTAACCTTTACAAACACGCCGAACCCTTACGTAGTTTTCCAAGCTTTTGTTGGACCTAATTCTTACCCAAAATGACAGAAAGTAAAATTGGGTTACTACAAAGGTGACCATGGTTATCTTGCTGTGGTATAATCGTCATGTTTCAGATGACCTTCGTGGAACCAAGTTAAAAACCACTGCTGTAGGGCTTCTAAACACAAAAATTGAAGAGTCGGAACTTTTAAATCTTTGAACAATTTATTTAAAAATAATAACGAAAACTAAACTTTTTAACTCATTTAAAAAATTAATTTTTAATTAGCAAAGTTCCGCCCCCAAAAGGTGCCACCCTCGGCTCCCCTTGCTACGCCGCTGGGCAGGACAATTAAGATACTTAAAAAAATCCAATTTTTTAGAACACGTACCAATGGAGAACGAGTGAGGCAAAAGTGGCATTTTGTGTATGTTTGTGAGCTTCCTTCCTCCTTTGATGTTCCATTAAGGATCGGATTCAACGACTGCAGAAATAGACATCACCTGTTTAAGCACAGGCAGCATTACGCACAGGAAAGCCTTTAATTTCTGTTGAAGATAAGAGGCAGAGGTTTCCAACCTTTCTCTTACCATGCACCTTTTCAGCCTTCCGACAAATGAAAATGCACCCCTACAGCATTTCAACAGATAAGCATGTACCCCTTCGGCGTTTCGACAGATGAACATGTACCCCTGAAATTTGTTACGACAAAATATTTCATCATTCATAGATATATTCAACAATAAGCATACAATGACTTTTGAAAATAATATTAAATAACATGTGTGTAAATATTTAGAAACAAATAGCGTGTAAATATAATTTTATCTTCTATTGCTAACCTCAAATGTAGTTTTCCCCTTCGGATAGACAAATGTACCCCTGGGAGTACCGCTGATCTAAGGTGATCGTAGAGCTGATCTAAGGTAATCGTAGAGCTAAAACTCGGCACCACAAAAGATAGATTTTTGAGGGGGCACTACACATAAGAGAGGCATACTTTTACGCTTTTAAGACAAGCAACCAAATCAGTCCCCCAAAAACTGGGGCCCCAAAAACTAAGATGGCCGAAGGCCCTGCGTTCCCCAAATCCGTCCCTGCATACTACAGTATATGAGAAAAATCCAAAATTCCGCGCATGTTGATACAGTCCCGTCGCCACGGGGGGCTTTTGGGAGCTTATCCCCCCAAACAAAGCTCCAAGCCCCCCCAAATTGAAACATGAAACACTGTAAATAAGTTGAGTTTTTGTTAATTTTTTAGTGTCAAGCCCCCCCGCACAAACCCAAAGCCCCCCGCAGAAATGCAAAACCCCCTTTTGAAAACATTCTGGCGACGGTTCTGTGTTGATATCGTCACAGTGACTGGAATGACCCTTCCGAGAACAGCGTGGATCCGGCTTTACTGCCTTCGCACCGGTGTCAGACGTTTCCGCTCTTGCTTGCACAAATGGGGTATGGCCCCTTCTGCGGCTTGTGAGTGTGGCGCAGAAGAACTAAACCGTCCACCATGTTGTCCTCGAATGTCCACTCCATCGACCTTCCCATGGAATGCACTGCCTGACAGTTCTGGATGATGAGAAAATTAAATGGCTGCTCAACACCTGCCCCGAGATCTAGTGCGGCCAAGCAGTGGTTTGAAGAATTGGCTCAAACGACGACAACGTTGGTGGAGAACTTCGAGTTGCTCTTTCAAATACTGAGCCTAACATACAGCGATTATGCTCATTAAAACAAGCGCAAATAACTCAAAAAATCATCAAGTGTATTGCTTACATTAGTGGTTGAGGTGTGCCGCAAGATTTTGGAAAGTTGGTAAAGTGTGCCGTGAGTGAGAAAAGGCTGCGAAGCACTGTGATAGAGTGTCATGTCTCTGTGCTGCAAGATTATACTTGTATGATGTCACAAAACCTTGATTACAAAATGTTTACGATGAGATAGAAATGTTCTGTATGTCTATCAGATATTGCTTATTTAAAATTGTGATGCTACAGAAAATAAGAAAAAATAAAGGCGCAAGTCACAAATAAAGGACATTTCTAAGATATAAGGACAGTAATATTTTCTAAGACGTTGTACTACAAAAATAAGGACAGATCTTAGAAATAAGGGCGATATGGCAGCCCGCCAGCCCTGATTATACGTGTAGCCTGGTGCTGATGAGTCGCTTGTGTTGTGAACCTGTTAATCTTCTGGTTTGATATCTTGCACGCTATTGCTGATTTTCAGAGACCTTCTCATTGCTTCTTATAATGTTTGCTTTGAAGTCTTTGCAGTCTCAATTATTATGATGTTGTGAGGCAAAGACAGAGCATAAGACTAAGTTAACTTGAATAAGTTTCCGAAATTATTTAATTGCCTTTGAATCTTTGAGTTGGATTACGTATAGACTTAACGTAATAACAGTGATAGGATTTTGGATTTAAACAAGATTTGCTTTTCTGATTTGGACTTAGATTGGTTTTTGAAATAAAATTGTTGGATCGCCTTTGGAGCTCTGCAAAAACGCAAAGCAAAAGTATGAGGCCGTCTTCTGTTACATCATGACATGTAAATACAGTCCCACATCGGACCACAATATTGTGTCCAATGTATTGTGCGCTGCTGGTTCCTCAGTGAGAAGCAAAAACTTATCTCTACCTGTGTTGTGTGGAATACCTGACCCCAGGCGCGCAACCAGGGGGGGAATTGGGGCATTTGCCCCCCACCGAAATTTTCAAAACATTGCATAGCAATTTTGACATTGGTAGAAACGTTTAAAGAATAAGGATGAAATTTTATATTCTAATCAATTTTAAGAAATCTTATTTGAATTTTTCTTTGGCTTGCTCGTTAACTATCTCCTTACAAGATTTATCTTGACACAGGTTATCTGATCGAAAATTTCCTAAATTATTGGTATTCAACTACAAATATGCTGGAAGTGTCAACTTGGGAGGTAGTTTTAAATGTTCGTATTTTTAAGGCATTTTTTGTCAATTTGTTCGTGTACTATTTTGTCTTAGACAGGCCTCAATTTGCCCTCATGAAACTTTATATCAGTAGGGTACCGTTGAACCGTGCAAATTGCTGGAACTTTCAAATTGATAGAGAAACCTTGACATAGCAATTAGTGCCTAGTCAAACCGCTTGTTTTTCAACGACTTTTGATTATTATATTTGTTGGGGGCAAAGCGGATCACCATTATTAACGCAGTGTATTTCTTAAAAAAGCGTTGTTTAGCTGCTTTTTCTCTTCGAAACGTGATAGTTTTTAACTAAATTTAGGTTGAGGACTGTTTCACGTTTTAGTGTCTTACTGGGTTGATCCCAGCATCACGGCATGGGAAAAAGGTTTAGCGAAGTGTCATATGAATGCTACTCAAGCGCTGAACGCACCTACCTACTAGACCACTTTGGCTCTAAATGATGTTTTACAACAGTGGTCTTCAACCTTTTTTGTACAATCGCCCCCTACAGGAACTTTGCTTGAAAATCGCCCTCCTTCCAATAAGTTTTGCGTTGTCTGAAAATAGCATTTTGTTTTGAAAATAATTCAGTGCTAATGAAATATAAACGGGCAATCTAGTTAGCACAGAAAATGAATGCAAATGCATCCATGGAGTAAATGTTATTTATTTCCGAAGAAACAGCTCATTCCAACTAATGCGAACCTTGCGATGGTGTTTACCTGCAACCTTTTTCAGAGTAGGTTGCAAGCTGTTCAGTTTAAATGGCGTTTCGTGTTCATGTCAAGGTGATTACGATATTTATTACGCGTATGCAGTGCTTTGCAGAAACCTTGCTCAGGAAAATACGTCGTGGGAAACGCCAGTAATAATAGCTTCACTTTTCCCCAAAGTTCGGGAAAACGCTCACTGCACTTAATCCAAAAATTTGATCATCCGTGTGTATGAAATATAACAGGGGTTTCATCGTCGCTTTGGATGTCGATGAGGCGGGTGGTGGAATCGCATTCGCTTATGCTAGCTAGCTGGCAGAAAGCTGTTTCGCCCATAACTTTCTACGCAGTGTAACTTTGAGCGTGATCTCCACAACAGAATAGCTTCATAGCAAGCCTCAAACAACAGGTGGCGAAAAGGATTTTTTGGACTGCTTAGTTTTGCCAAGATTGTGTGTTTGGGCTTACTTGCCAGTCTTAACTTACTTCTTTCATAACCTACTGTTCTGTTACACTTTGTCATAAGTCAGATGAACGCAGTACAGCGATATCCAGTATCCGCAGACACCAAAACACTCAAACTGACTGAAAAACACGACAAGCACGTTTTACAACCTACGGCTAGCTGTTACTAGTTTTACTAGCAGCTACGTAAATTGTCTTGCAACAGTCATATTTCCAGTATTTTTACAACAGAACATACTTCAGTAGGCCTACGTTGTTTTACTCAGGTACTACCCAAAGCTTATGAAACACATGATAATGGAGTGCCATATATTTTTCCTGAGAAACAATAGTTTGACAATGCTCTCCCGAAGACCATGAAGACTTGGGCAATTTCGCTAATAAATTACACATACTGTTGGAGGGATTAGTGACAGTTCACAACAAAAATTCACTAAGCTAAACTTGACGGCAGCTCGCAATTAATATTCGCTATCGCCGCGAAAGTCGATGCGATGACTTAGTGGTGGCAGTGTTATGATTGTTGAGCCATTTTTGCTACTTTCAAAGAAGCTGAAGTCTTCCTCTTGAAAAAATGGAGTTTGACCGATTGTATATTTTCGGATAGCTGCATCAGTATTGGTCGCTTTCGACCAATATCGGTATAATAAAACTAATCAGTGAATGTTACACGAGAAACGTCCAAAACCCCGCTTGCTGATGTTTTCAGGCTGGCAAATGTTATTGCTTGATGTCCATTTTTGTGACGTTGATCATCCAACGATTGGGTTAACCAACCTAGCAATCTACTCAGTGCAACAGTTTCTCTACTCTTTTATCTTATTTTGAACATTAGACTAAACAAAATATCTGCTAGTTCATAATTAGGAGAACCAAAAGTCAATGAAGTAAATTTTTTTCCGTTTTTAATGTTCATGAAACGTCCACAAACCAAATTTCACGCTGATACCATAACCGACTCCAAAGTTGAGTTATTAGGTGAAAATAATTTCAAATTTGTCATTAGTTCAAAATTTATTTTTAGGTCAAACTTTTCTTGCAGCACAGTTTTTTTCTATTATCAATATTTATTGAAGCTACAACTGATATAGATATGCTTTTGCAAGTTCAGTTGCAATTCTGAAATAATAATTGGTTTATCGCGACTTTTGACGTGGTAATATTGTTTTGGCCACTACTAGACGATTGCGCAAAAAATATCAAGTAGGCTAGGTGTGGAAAGGCAAGAATGTGGTCTTACAGTACTTGCTTTGCTTAGTTTGGTAAATGCTCTATCCATTATGCATTTATGACGTTCTCAGGTTTGACTCTACTGTAGTTATTAATCTACTTCCGAATATATCATAGCTATAGTCAAATAACCAAACCAAATTTTTTAAAAGTTTGAAGTATAGTGCATGAATATGCTTCTGAGTTAACGTCAACACCAAATCCTGAATTATTTTGCATTTTCAAACGCAGGAAATTGAAAAGTCAAAATAAAGTCAGACTTTGTGAATTATAGTCAAAATTTCAAGTTTTTAGGTCAAAAGATCGGTTGCCTTATAATCTACGTGAGAACCACATTGCTTGACTCCCAACCAGTGACAATCTCACTGGTCTTGGATAGTTTGTGCAGTGAAGCGTTACACAGAACGATGTTAATTTGATTGATGCGTGACTAGTCCCATATGTGTTTTATAACCTTTGTCACGAACCATGGAGTCGAAAGTCCATCAAATGCTTTGATTACAAAGTAACAAATATTGTTTTTTTCTACATTTGATTATATTTTAACCTGGGCAGAAATCGCCCCCCTGGAAACTGAAATCGCCCCCCCAAATTTCGTAAATCACAAAATCGCCCGCGGGGGGCGATTTCGCCCACGTTGAAGACCACTGCTTTACAAGATCCTAACTTTTGGAACCAGTGCAAGTCCTGAAAGCTCATAGCCCTAAACGTGCTTCTAAAAACTTTCACACAACTCATGGATGCCAGAAAAAGCCGTTTTGCCCCAAACACACCTGATCCGGTATGCGCCAAACACATAAGACACCTGATCCGTTTTGCCCGAAATGGAGCATTCAAAGATCCCCTCACCCTTGACATAGGCTATATTTCCAGTTTGGGATCTTCATTTGTGATAGAAATTCAAGCACATGCTAGAAGAATAGGGCTAGAACGAATTTGCTAAAACAAGACGAAAATTAGGCAGGTTTACTACTGTGGTGGCCTAAACATCTGTCACACTAAAGCCATGACTACACTAGTTGAGTACGGAACCAGGTGTTTGTATGAGAATACTGATTTTTACTCTGTCCTGATCGTTCTGCATCTTGATTAAAACTGAAAAGTTCTCATTTTCGGAAATGTTGCGAAGATAACTTTTATCTGTGTGTCAGGCTTATGCAGAATCACATGGAAATATTTTCAACTACAGCAAAACTGTTTGTATGACGTTTAAGGCTAAGAGTGCAAAAAGCAGTCACCTCATTACTGACACATGGGTGGTAAAAGTCTAAAATCTGTTAACCAATACAAATATCTGGGAGCTGTACTGGATACTGAGCTCTCAAATGACAAAGACAATCAGAGACAACTGCGATAAAAATATTGTGCAGCAAACAAGCTGCGAGGCTCTTCTCCCGATGTTCAACTGTAGTTAAAAATGTACTTTTTCGTTCCTTTTTTACGCCCATGTATGCATCACAATTATGGTGGAATTTCAGAAAGTCATGCATGCAAAGATTGCGTACGACCTATAATTTTGGATGCAGAGCTCTATACCACCTGCCCTGGAGAGCGAGTGTTGGTAGTCATGACTCATCAGGTTCAATGTAACATTCCTACATTTGAAACTTGTTTCTCGGAAGATGCAGAAGGTCTGCTAGCGTAATGGTTGCCTGCTTTGACGCAGTCAGATTGTTTATAATCTTCCTTATTCTTTGAACACTACAACCGCATTTTACTTTGTGACTGAGTGCTCGGACATTGCAGTGTTTGTTCGTTTGAGGGTGTGCATGTCACAATGCATGCGTACTCTACCTGGGCTTGACCAGGAATTAGCGTCCCGCTCTGCAGTAGTGTTGTACCAAGTGAACAAATAGTGTTTAGTATCCGTCTGTAAACCTGAGGCTCGGCCTCCAACGCCGTTACAAAAAGTTCTGTTAGATAAGTTTCTGTAGCCCAGTGTCAAGCAAAATTTTTGACCTCTGCGAAAATTCTGACCTATTATTTTTTGTCAGTTATTTTGCTTCTCAGAGTAAAGGAATAAAGGTTGGTGATTATTTTTTGATGTGTTTTGTATAAATTCAAACTTTTTAGTTTGATACCAGATACCCACAACAAGCGGGAATAAGTAAAAACAGTGAAAAATTTTGGACTCGATCTTATACCTCAATTATTTTCTTTTTCTAACTGCAACATAAACCCTAACCCGACACACTTACCTAAACACCAAATCCTAAGCTCTAATCATCAGTTTTCTCAGCGTATTTAATATGTAGAATATTACTCTGTGCATGCGCATATGGCGTAAAGTCAGAAATTTCGCTTGGCACCGGTGATTCAGTCTCCAACGCTGATGTGAAACGTTCTGTTTTGTCTGTTTTTATTAACCAGCGTTGTGCAGAATGTGTGTATTTGCACTATGGACTTCGTGTCTGCGGGTAAAAATACATTATTATCAATATATGTGACCGTTTGTGAAAACGTTGTACCACAGTTGAATAAAACCGATGACGTCATCGAATGAAATTTCATGAAAACTCCGCCCCCCGAAATGAAGAGCTGGTTGCGCCCCTGCCTGACCCTAAAAATCTAGCATAACACCACAAGGAGACACAGTCAAAATAAAAATTTGTGCGAACATCAATTATGCGCGACTGAAGCAAAAAAGCTAATTTCCTTGTGTGGAAAGTAACTTGGTTTGTCAGTCAGATGTTTAAAGATTTTGTAAAAATGACTCTGACTATCGTCTCTAGTCACTGTGTACTACTCGAGTCGAGTCATTCGGTAAAAAACGTGACTCGCCTCGAGTTTTCTTTACTGAGAATGTAGGGTGACCCAAAAAGATGCGTACCCATATTTTGTTCGATAAAAAACCCATTTTTTAACGAATGTCTTTTCTGTTGCAGGACGTGATAGGTGAATCTATGGATGATCGTTTGCAGCTATAGT
>Ga0210059_1011244_pt1 | contig 13708 bp, 7 predicted proteins | sample Ectturendosymbi2_FD_188042 | JGI IMG/M metagenome (GOLD analysis project Ga0210059, IMG submission 188042) | Ecteinascidia turbinata endosymbiont from Florida, USA - Sample 2 (SPAdes) (version 2) | ecosystem: Host-associated > Tunicates > Ascidians > Unclassified | place: Key West, Florida...
ATATTCGTCCAAAAATTGTTTCACTCTGCCGCATTTATTTTATTGGCGAAACCACGACCCGCGCTTTGCACGTCAAAGTGTTGCGCCACCGTTGATGATAATTTCCCTTCTAAGTTCATGCATTTGAGTCCATTTGTTCCGAACAATTTTACCTATTCCCAAATTTGCCAACGCGCTGTTTGTTTTGTGTTGGTTGCGGTGCGGATGCTTTAGCTCAGTTTACGTCGTTTAAAATCACTGCGTTCTCGAAATCCTGTTGCGTTTCCATGCATAGCGAACTGTTGCGGTAACCTGCATTACTCAGCACCGTGAGACGAACGTATACAACCCAACAAAAATTTCAAGGTGCCAAAAGGTTTGAGTGTACCTGAAAGTGCACCTCAGACTTTAACTTAGTACGTGCGCTGTGGTAGTATCGGTGAAAGGCAGACTGACAATGTGTTTCCTTTGTGTTAAACTTTTCGCTGAGACATTTAGTTTACTTGCGCCCGTATATTTATTTCGTAATACACAACGTAATGTACACGTTTTCAATCTTGGGATAACACTCATTTATTGCACGGATGCGTTGAACCAAAAGAAGACTGTGACAGCCTCCATGCGACACATGATGCGAAAACGCGATAGATAAAATACCATTTACGTAGCAAAAGAAGAATTTAGATAGGTTTAATTTAACAAAGGAAGCAATCTGCTAGTTACAGTTGCACAGATCGATGTCACATGCGGCTAAAACGTTTCCGATTTTTTTTTCACTAAAACATACGATGTTTTCCCCCTGCCCGTATTAAATTACGTCCATATATCTTCCTTGTATCGTTTCCGCGCACAGATATCACTGAAAGTTTCAGCAGCGCTCTCTTCACTGCAACCTGTTGCATGCGCTAACACATCGAGCATGCATCGCCGTACATCCTTGGCCATGTTCCGAGCGTCACCGCACACATAAAATATCGCACTTGTGTTGAGGAGCAGCTCTGCGACCACGTCTGCCTGCAGCTTTAGCAAATGCTGCACATACTTGATCTCGCCGTCTTGGTGCTGTTCTCTGGAAAAAGCAACTTCTAAATGGTTGAGGACACCATTCTGATGGAAACTTTGAAGTTGGCTTTCGTACAAGTAGTCCCGGTCCCTGAATCTACATCCATAAAACAACCACGACTCGCCCAGCGAAACACTCGCTGAGGTGTTCAAGGATTCGCGATGTTCCAAGAAGCCTATGAATGGCGCTATGCCTGTTCCAGGACCGATCATTACCAGGGGCGTTGAAGGATCATCTGGCAAGCGGAATTCGTTAGATTTTGTTGGAAATATGCGCAAGGTCTCGTTGCCAGCACACTCCCGTTTGCTTTCCAGCATTCTGTCGTACATCTTTCGTAACGCGCCTGTGCATACCCCTTCCCTCTGAAAACGTCGCCCATGAGCTTTTTCAAGGTTCACCACGGTAAACACGAAACGCAGCTTGTGCGGAGAGGCCAGCGGCGAATTGGCAACGGAGTAACGTCGCGCTTGTAATCGAGGTAGAAACTGGGCCAATAAGGCGAACGTGGGTAGGCAGGAGGGAAAGATGGATAGAATGTCGAGAATGCACAGAGCAGATTCTCTTACGTGCTGAGTGTATGTGTTTGCGCCTTGTCTACTACAGAGCTCCTCCAATCGCTGTCTTTCGGAAACATCAGAGGTGCAGTCTACTAGAGCACGCAAGAACGGCTTTTTTGGTACGGATCTGATTTCCAGGCAGCTTGTTAGGGCTTGGCGAATGGTGAATGGCTGCGGTATGAACTTAGGAACATTAGCATTTTTCTTCGCAGTGTTACTTCTCACTTTCAGCGTTGCGGACTTGTCAGCTACTTCCCTCAGATTCAACCTAGATGAGAAAAACGAAAAAAAAAATTTATGACTGATAAAATGTCCCAGAAACTAAACACAACTTGTTTTTAGTAGCTTCAGTTACATTGCGTGCAAAAATCTCCCAACGGCGTAGTACCTTCGCTGAAGAAAATACGATGTCTGAAAACAATCTACAGTATATGCACAAGCCTGCAGTTTTATAACAAAATAACCGCACTAAGAGCATAATTTTAATATCGGGCCGATTTTTGTGTTAGCTAGTTGTGCCACTTTCAAACTGACACATTTAGCTCAAAGCCAGGTGGCACTTGCGCAGTCGAACCAAGTTTTTTTGAGTTAGGGCTTAAATTATACCAGCAAACATCTGTTTAAGCTGCGGTTACACATGAGCTCAACAAGCCTTAATACATTAAAACTCAAGGGCGATTCTGTTAACTTCTGACAAACCTTTCGATGAGCCATACTACTTCTGCTTCATCATTTTCGCAACATATTGCAAACGAGTCGCCTGGCTGATACGCAAACATTTCATTCGATTCGAGTTGAACTTCCAGTGCTTGCTTCAGTGCACCGGCAGTCGTTAGCTGCTTCATGGATGTAACATGTGCTACAATTGAACAACCGCATGCCATTGGAAAAGGAAAGTTGTTTTGGTATCCAGAAACGTCCTCTTGTGAAGGGGGACCGTTACGAATTTCAATTTCCAAGTAATGTGGGAGTGCTGGAGGTAGTGTTAAATTATTACCATTACACACCAGGCTGCTCATCAAATCGGAAGGCCCAGTGTCCAACTGCAACAAGTTTGGAGCATGCAGGGTCTGATGCATAGCCTTAGTCACATCTTCTGCTGCAGCCAAAATGTCTGACACAGAAAGCTTTTCCAAATGTAGAACTTGGGTTATTGCACAAGCATCGGTTGATTTCACGTGGTTCACCATAGTCAACTCTTTGGTTGATTTTGTGAGTGAAGCGTTGTCTAATGTGACACTACTGCTGGCAATTCTCAAAGCATCTCCAGTTTTGCCGTTCTTGTTGATGTGTGTGACTGTTTCACAGAAACTGGTGCAATTTTCACTATGGGTATTGTCCGGATTTGAAGAAGTTAAGCATGAGTCCTTTGTGGCTACTTGTTCCAATGCCTTATAATGAATACCCACTGCAGCCCATAAACCATCTAGCCATGGCTCAATGGTATCTGCCATATCAGTAGCATCATCAGCATATGCAGTTGAATAAAATCTGGTAGCACCACATTTCTGCAAAGCAGATTCCAGCTTTTTTGGGCCCCCACAAAAAGTGGAATAATTTGTGTCGCCAAGGCCCAATAGTGCATAGTAAAAATGTTTCAAAAATTTGTCTGATGGATTGTTCTGTTTTTGTCTGAGAGTACGAATAAACTTTCGAGCATTTTCAGGGGGATCTCCATCGCCTGCACAAACAAAACAATTTAATCACAATTAGATTACTGAGAGAAGTGATAAGTAGCAGATCATAATTTTGCAGAAGTAAAAAATTGACATGCATGGCCACAGCCAGTTTAAGTCTAGTGATTCTTTATTCTTGATGTGCTTCAATTTTAACCCAATTGTTTTTAAAGATTTGCATTATTTTCCTCTAAATCTTTTTGCCACTGTAATAACTAAAGGCTGATTTCAGCTTTGTCAACTAACAATTAAAATCAGTAGTCAGCTATCACAAGGCTGTCAACAATTGAACGAGTTATTTGGCACTGGGTCAACAAACTTTCATTTTATCCACTCTGATGTCAGAATACTGTACTTTCAAAATCTTGCTGCTGCAATATTTCATTTTGAATGGCTTAATCCGAAATTAACAAGTGGTACATAAAAATAAAATGTTTACAAAAGACATTTGTTTTGGTGTCATTGCATTTTTTACAGTTTGCATATGGCCACTTAGCTAGTCACAATTAGCTACTATGTAGGATAAGGATTAAATAAGATGTTGCAGTCATTCATACAAGATTAAATTGGGTATTCACCTGTGGTGGAGCAAACAATGATGGCACATGACAATTCATTCACATGAAACAACTTTCCTTCATCCTTCAAGCAATATATTTTGGCATCATAGTTTTTAAAACAAGCTTCCTCATGGATTTGGGCAGCAATTGATTCAGCTTGACCTAATGAACAAAGGAAAGCAGTGATTAATATAAATCGAGCCAAACTTGGTATTTTAGCAAGTAATAAGTAGTTGTGCTGGTAACCTGGCAAAATCTTACAATAGCATGATATATCAAACTAGTCTCCACAAAAGTCAAGGGTTTGAATCCATCAATTTTTTAAAATAGAAATTTATTTTCATGTAACACTTTTGTGGAGATTAGTTACTTGAATACAGATATTGCAAGTTTGAATAATCAATCATCACAAAAAGAAGATAGCAGAACCCAGTCAGTTGATTCCTCAAAAGTTTACAGCAAACATACAGCTTTCCATTGATATATCAAACTAGAAGTTTATTAGTTTCAAGTTTTCAATGAAATTGCAAGCAATTTATTTCCCATGAGAAATTATTTCTGCAATTTTTTTAATACACTGTTTACACCACTTTACTCCAATTTTGCAATGGTGCATTGCAACTTTCACGCTATATACTCTGCTTATGTCTGACTCTTTTCAACTCCTTTCATTTTGCTACATTACTTACTTTGGCAGAAAATCGCTGAAAAAGCTGATAACCAGTGTAGAGAGGTAAACAAGTTTTAACGTTAATGCAGATGAATAATTTCTATCACTTTTTCAGATGTGAACTAATTATATAGGGATTTCTGATTCATTCACTGATTGTTGCAATGCTTTGATCTCAATCCCCAGCATCGATGTTTTTCCCTTTTGATGCCTAGACAGACTATACTTTTAGTCTTGAAAAATAACTGCTTTCAATTTTGACTTGGCAACTGCTTTTCTCGGTTTCAACGCAATTCGCTGACATTCGTTTTTTATTTGTTTTGAACAACTACTTAGCCTGGCAATATAGATCAAATCACGCATAGTTGACGCAAATGCCACTGCGATAACCAAAAATATTCAATTGCTGTTTCACAGCAAGAAAAATTATTTCACATGGGTTAAGACAAACGCTGTATAGCACTGGAATAAATACAACGCTTGCTAGTTAGAACAGTAATCTAGTACCTGTTTGCGATCCAAAAAGAATCGTTATTTCATTGGATGACATCATATGAGAAGTATACTACCATACTGGACAGACTGATCAACCAAGTGGGCTGACGATAGCAGTGAAAGATATATATATATATTGTGCTTCGCTTCACATAACACGTGATGGTATGCTTCGCTGACTTTGCCACCGACTGAACCAGTGTTGAACATGATTCCGGGTCGCGATCCAACCAACCTAATTCTGCAATTCAGAACTTGATCCAGATCAGACTGGATTTTGAAAAAACTCAACCGGATCAGATATGGATATCCAAGCTGCATTGATCACTGCAGTAAACAGCTTAATCAGAGGGTTTTTCGAATATAAACCCGATTGGATCAAATATTTGGAGAGGTCTACCAGATCAGGATCGGACCGGATTGCTCAAAGAAATTTTGGACTGGATTGGGATTGCAAAAATCTCGGATTTGTTCAACACAAGACTGAACCTCAGTGCAGAGGTGGCCATGGATTCGGAGTGCCGGAGTCGACTCCGGCGGGATTCTGCGTTTTTCTATGGACCCGGTTTCAAGCGAAATTTCTGACCTGTTATTGTTTCTCAGTTATTTTGCTTCTCAAAGTAAGAGAATAGAGTTTGGCAATTACTTTTTTGATGTTTGTTGTGTTAATTAAAACATTTTGGTTAGATGTCAGGCACCCACCACAAGCTATAGTACAGGAATAACTTTAACCATTGAAAATTTTTCGGACTTAGTTGTTGACCTCAGTTATTTTTCTTTTCCAACCCTAACCCGACACACTTAAACACGAATCCCTAAGCCCTAATAATAAGTTTTGTCAGCGTATTTGATATGTAGAATGGTACTCTGCGCATGCGTACATGGAGTGAAGTCAGAAATTTCGCTTGACACCGGAGTCAAACCTTTGTGAAAAAACGGACCCAGATCTGGAGTCACTTTTCAATTTAGGCAATAGGAGGAGTCTGTGTGGTCATTTCTTAAGTAAAACATAGGTAAATTTCGGTTGGATCGATGATTGTCTCCGGTGTCAAGTGAAATTTCTGACTTGCAAAATATCTGACTTCACACCGTGTGTGCATGAACAGGGGGATATTGTGTATACGAAATACACTGATAAAACTGTTCATTAGGGCTTAGGAATTCGTGTTTAGGTAAGTGTGTCGGGTTAGGGTGAGAAAAAGAAAAATAATTGAGGTCAACGACTAAGTCCGAAAATTTTCAATGGGGTTTCCATTCCGGGGTCCGAGATACTCGTACTTTTTTGCCAACGCTTGCCTACCGGTGTACGAGTGTACTCGTACTTGCAATCCCATGTCAGAAATTGCCTCCTGGAGCTCGAACTCCTGGTTGCACAGTAGGGTGCCAACAGTTGCCTCCATCGAACTCGAATTTGCGTTTGATAGAGAGGGATGCCAGAGGTGGATCAAAATCTCAAATCACAAACATAACCTTCATCATTGTATTCATAGCCAAAGTGGCCAATAAAAGTAACCTTGGCCAAAAATGTCCATGAAAAACAAAAACTTTCACCGTTGGTAACCTTGACCAAAAATGACCAAGAAAAAACAAAGGTTTCACCGTTAGTATCCTTGGCCAAAAATGACAAAGTAAAAACAAAAACTTTCACCATTGGTATCCCTGGCCAAAAATGACCAAAAAAAACAAAAGCTTTCACCGTCGGTATACTTGGCCAAAAGTGACCAAAAAAACAAAAACTTTCACCATTGTTATCCTTGGCCAAAAATGACCAAGAAAAACAAAAACTTTCACCATTGTTATCCTTGGCTAAAAATGACCAAAAAAAACAAAAGTTTTCACCGTTGGTATCCTTGGCAGAAAAGGTTAAAAAACAGAAAATTTGACCGTTGGTAACCTTGGCCAAAAATAGCCAAGATTATTTTTTCGAAAACGAGTGAAATTCGCATGGGGTCAGTCTTCGTGTGACATGCCAACACCGTTAGCATTCCAGGGTAACTTTTCAAGCAATGAACATTGCACGAATGTTTTTATTTGCTACAACTTGTTGCTTGTGTGCGCAAGAAATTTGGCAACGGAAAAACGAAAAAACATATCGTGCGAAGAGGCGGCTCAACTGAGATCATGGGTATTATTACTCTCGCAAGAAACCCTTTAGGGACCGCAGAAGCCGATAAATTGACATTACTGCACGATTTTTGCGATAACTCGCAAACCGCTATAGGTACATCCACCAGGAAGGTAGTGTAAGAAAAGCTTTTTCACCGCGCATATTGTAGATATTGGCAATAGCTTTGAGGCGTCATTGGCAAACTCAAACAAGGGAAAAACTGAAAAAGCAGAGTAGTCAAAACAAAAGTAGTGGGTATGTTCAAAACTTGTAGAAAAATCTGCAAACGCGTTAGAAAAATTCATTCGGCACAGAAAATGTCAGCCAGAACCCAAAGTTTGTAAAAATATTTATAAAAGAATTGTGAAAATTTTTTGGAAAGTACAAAAACAAATTTGTTGATTTTTTAGGGGAGTTTTGGTCATTTTTCACATGTAAAATATCATATCTCCGGTACCAATCACAAAAAAATCTGAAAGTTGCAGTACATTTTCACATCTGCGTCCTGCAACATCCTACCAAATTTGAAGCAGAAGTAATGAGAATAAAAAAAGTTATATCAATGATCCAAAAAATTTCTGACAAGTGTCCGAAAATTGAAGAAAAGTTGACAAAATGTTCAATAAAGCGTTTTGAAAAGTTTCGATATTTTGCTATCGGTTGTATTTTTGCGTTGTTCCAATGCTGCACTCCGAAATCCTTTATCGGCAGCGATTATGGCGTAAAACCTAAAAAATCGCTTTCTTCAAATTACCTTTTTTGCCCCAATTTGCTTTTTTGTCGCAACATTGTTTTTCCCCAACCCTGAAATAATGGTAAGTGACTTGGTATAGTCCCTGAAAGCACTCGAGGCCAGGTATAGTCCTTGCAAAAAAGCTAAAACGGTGGAAATAATTTTTTTCAAAATCATCAAGATCTTTCCCAAAAAGGCAAGAAACAAAGCAAAAAAGGGGTTTTCTAAGAAATTTCGAATGCAAATATAACTTGCTGTTAGACCTACCTGAAAGTTCTCACGAAAACCTTTCTTGCAATGTTTTACTTGTCGATATACCTTCAGTGGTTCGCGAGTTTTTGCTGAAAAACTGTCGAGCAAGACGATTAATCGGCTTTTGTGGTCCCTGAAGGTTTTAAAACTTTTCAAGCTATGAGCATTGAACCAATGTCTTTGTTTTTTCAACTTTGTGCTTATTTGCGCATGAAATTTGGCAACGCTGAAGCGGTTGGTAGGATACAAACTGGAAAGAAAAAGCATCTCACAAAAAGACAGCTTTATTTACAAAATTGGTAGGTTTGGTTTTCGCAAGGAACAAACTTTGCAGTAATTACAGCATCAGCCAAGGTGTTGATGGGTTTATGTCTTTCAAAGCAATAAAGATTGTATCAATGTTTGCAATTTTTCAAATTGTTGCTTGTTTGCGCGCGAAATTTGGCAACGTTGAAGCGGTTGACAGGCTACAAACTCGAAAGAAAAAATATCTCGCGAAAAAGCACCTCCGTTGAGAACACTGGTAGGTTTGAATTCTGAAAGGAACAAAAAACGCAGTGAATACAACATAAGCCAAGGTGTTGGTGGGTTGGAAACTTTCCAAGCAAAGAACAATGCACCAATTACTTTAGATTTTCAACTTGTTGATTATTTGCACATTGAATCTGACAAATTTGATGTGGTTGTGAGGCCACAAATCGAAAGATAATAGCTCACGAAAACGCAACTCCACTGAGACCATTGTTAGGTTTGGTTTTTGCATGTATCATGAATCGCAATGAATACAGAGTAATTGGAAAGAATGTTACATTCAAAGCTTTTATGACTAATTGAAGCACTGTGGATTGCATAAGGGAAGGGTATAGGCAAATCGGAAAACCGACGTTTGATCTGCGACAAGCGCTAGACCGACTTTTGCGCTCACACGTGCATCAGAAGATGGTGGTGCGAATTTTTGCGCTTTGGCGACTTTTCAAAGGTGTCCTGTGAAGGTGCGGAACGTCTGAGGACAATTGCCGAAAAACATACCCGTAGGAAACGTTTGGCAAATCAGCCAAACGAATTCACCAACCCGGAATGCAACGTGATAAAGTTATGTAACAGTTAAATAACCTGTTATTTGGAACGGTTCCTCGGGAGCACTGGTTATTTTAGCAGGAACATGTCCTTGGCGCGCCTGATTTTACAATGAAGAAAGTCAGACCCGTCCTTTGTCATTCGATTTTACGCTCAGCTTTAACATCACCCACATTTGTATTCACTCATGGTTTTATTAATATAACTTTAAGCACTGCGCTATTAATCTATAATGTATCAGAAAAGTAATCAAAGCAACAGGGGTCAATGCGAATAACAGGGTTTAAAGTACGTAACAAATGTTACTGCGAGCAGCAGGGGTTAATACGAGTTCTATTCTTTCATGGAGGAAGAGAGTAAACCATACTGCCATAAATTCAATGGGTCTCAGTTCAACAGACTAACTGTAGACTGTACAAGTTTCCAGTGGGAAACTTCTTCTCAGCCAGTGGGCTAAAGCGAAGGTTAGGCAGTGGCCTAACGTCTTGCAGTGGCTAGACCTGCTACTACTCAAGCAGAGGCTCGAGGAAGGACTGAAGGAAGCTGTGAACCATGCCTTCTTTTAAGCCCTTCATGATAGCCGAAACTTCCAGCTGGTCTCGAATTCTCATTGGTCAATAAATCGCACGTCGCGTTACATCAACTCTTCTACGTTTCGACGGCGCCCGTAATTGAGTTCGCATCGCGCACGGCTTCGTGGCGACTCTGGTGGTCTTACGTGACAGTTCACGGCGGTTCGATACTACTTCGCGGAAGTTCAAAATCGTTTTGTGATAATGCCCACTTTTTATCCGTTTAAATCTGGAAACTTACTTATAATTTGGTAGCTAATGTTCATGTAAACCATTTCTACAATGTTTCGGGTTACTCTCTTCGTAAGTGTGACTTACAATTACTATGCGGAGTATAAATACACAATAGTTTGAATAAATACACTTTGTAATATCCTTGTAGACTGGATATTTTTAGTCTTTGCCTTGTTCCAGTTTCCTTCTCTTGGAATTAAGTCCATTGTTTGGTATAGTTTTGGTGTTCCAATATTCTTCCCAATCATAGCTATTCAACGAGACCATAGATAAGCTTCTGGGTCGCTTTCTTGATCTGTTTTTAAAGTTGTTGAAATCTTCTATTGTGTTTATTCCAGAATCAAGAGACATTATCATGTTGAGGATGCAACGCGAACTCAACATTATTCCCGTGCCATAGCTTGTTGCAGGACCCTGACATCTAACCAAAATGTTTTATTTTGCACAACACACATCAAAACAGTAATTGCCAGATTTATTTCTTTATTCTGAGAAGCAAAATAACTGAAAAACAATGACAGGTTAGAAATTTCGCAGAGTTCAGAAATTTCGCTTGACACCGGAGTCTGAACAGGAGTCAGATTCTCAAATTTGATAACTTTCTGAATGCGGAGTCAAAAAATTTGGGAACATGTGAGGAGTCGGAGTCTGAAAAAGAGACTCCGGCAACCTCTGGTGTGTAGTGTGCACCAGGTTATCCACCAGACAAAATTTGAGAAACAGGATTGGATCTGAGCTCAAAAAATTTGACTCAGCACACCTCTACTGCAGAGAGGGCCGGTGTCAAGCGAAAATTCTGACCTATCTGTAAGTTGTAACTGTGATAGCGTGGCTCGAGTGAATGACTCGACTCGAGTCACGAATTTTAGTAACCGGACTCGAGCGAGTAACGTTGAAAAACGATGGTGATTCGACTCGAGCTACGTTTTTTGCCGAGTGGCTCGACTCGAGTCACAAATAATGACTCGAGTCAGAGTCATTTTTTACAAAATCTCCAAGCAACTGGTTGACAAACTCAGTTCGTTTGCACACAAAGAAATGTTATTGTTGCTTCCGTTATGTTTAATATTGGCGCTATTGTTCCCGTTCTGACTGTGTCTCCTAGTGGTGTTATGCTCATTAGTGGGATTAAAACATTTTACGAACAGGTTCTCTCATTCCAGGACTCACTGAGAACAGCTTCTCTCATTATCACAGTCTCCAGAGACAAACCATGTTGGTTAGCCCGATATAACTACAAAGGTTGATCTTTGTGTTGCTAACTGATACAGTCTAACAAGGAAAATTATTGATTTTAGTTATTTTCCTATATTTTAGTCTTGTTTTTCACTATTAAAAGTTAGTAACAGGTCTATGAGAGGTTTGTCAAAATATGTTATAAGCTAAAAGTGTTCATGGGGAAAACTTGAGAACCCCTGACCTAAGCCAACAACCGGTGCTCGGGATTAAAGAAATTTCAAGAACAGGTTCTTGAGAACCAGTCAAATCCTGTCACTGGTGATGCTACATTTTAAATATCAAGTGTTCCACCTAACACGGAGGTAGAGCTGATACTTTGCTTTTCACTAAGGGGTCAGCAGGCACCATACATTGAACACATTATCGTAGTTTAATGCAGTATATGTCCAGAGCCGTGTGAAAGGCCGTTGGCCCCCCTCCAAAAACTCCAGATGGGGCCTTTTAATATCAGCAAGCATTCAGGCAGCTGCGTGGTTTTTCGAGCCAGTTGCAAATTAGCAGTGATAGCGTGACTCGAGTCAATGACTCGACTCAAGTCACGATTTTGGTGACTCGACTCGAGTCGAGTCATGTTGAGAAAGATCATATCTCGACTCGACTCGAGTCACGTTTTTCACAGAATGACTCGAATCGACTCGAGTCATAATCAATGACTTGAGACTCGAGTCAGAGTCATTTTTGCAAAATCTCAGAGCCTCTGATCGACAACCCCAGTTTGTTTGCATGCAAAGAAATGATCATTTTTTGGTCCAGTAATGATAAAAAATGGTGCAAATTTTCTGTTTTGACTTTCAAGTCGTGCTATACTATACCCTAAGGGTCAAGTATTCATAACTTGCGCAGAGGTAGACCTGAGATTTGCTTTTCACTGGGGGGCCAGAAGGGTACAATATAGACCTACTGACACATCATCATGATCCAATCAGGTATTTGCATATCGTGATAATGGCAGTCGGTCACATACTGTTACTTTGAGTCTTTTCCAGATAAAGTGATTTCGCTATTTCAATACAAATCCAATGCAAAAATATACAGCCCAATATAATGCATATCCAAATTACTGTCACTGTTATTAGCCTAAGCCCATGTTGCGACGTGATAACCGTGGTAAATGTTAAAAAGTATACACATGGTAGGCTATAACAATGATGAGTCAATAAGAGGGATTGGATCAATGACTGTCCAACCAATTCTATAACTCTGATGACATGATGAGGATGCACAATAGAGCTGACTTTTTGCTGGTCATTGTCAGGGCTCAACATTCAAAAAACTCAATTAACAATTGCAACGAATTTGAGAAATTCTTATCAATGCAGTAGCTTAACCTACACTCCCCAATATGAATCAAAAATTGCGAAGAAATTCAAAAGGATATCATAAATACCAGTCCAAGTCTGGTTAAGCAAAAATGATAACATTCAAATCTATAAAAATGCTAGAATGCTGCAAGATTTAAATCCAAATGCATATGCAAGTACATGTTGCATGTTCGTCACTGGTTATTTTCATTTATTGGGCATGAGAAAGACAAGGAAGTATATACCATGCAGTGAGTTTGGGCTAGACTTGTGGAAATGGATGAGACTGGAAGAGACATGTAAAATGCAAACGGTTTTCACAAAAATTTTTGGATATAAATAACCTGCAATCAAACATGCTGAAACAACACTGAGCACCATTTTGTCACTTACTGGGCAACATATCAGCATGTTGGTCGCCAATTTATAGCAAAAAAAGAAGCTGCAATAGGTCGGCAGGAGGTGACATGGTTCGAATCGAATGCTGAGTTTGCCACTTCAGTGGCACGATCATGGTAGTTCTGCATCTACGTTTACGTCCACTGTGCAAATGGTTGTCAGTTCAACTCTGACCGTGATCAGGTGCATTTCATTTTGGTATACGCCTATTGGTTGCACACTTCATGCGACCTGTTTTTTTTCTTTTTTTTGAAATTTTCCACAGTTTTGTGTTCAGAGTACGGCTTAGGTTTTAGGTTTACAGTTTAGGTTTAGGGCTAGGCTTATGCTGAGGGTTAATTTAGGGGTTATGTTTAGGGATAAGGTTTATGGTGTAACTTAAGAGCAAACTAGGGGTTAGGTTTAGGGTTTGAGGTTTGGGGGTTAGCATCACATTATGGACAAATATATTTATTAAATTGAAAGTCTACTGGCGGACCTATAGACACTGAAGATCCACTGGTGGACCTACAGCCACTTAAGATCCACTGGTTGACCTATAGCCACTGAAGATCCATTGACGCACCTATAGCCACAGAAGGCCCACTGGCGGACCTATAGCCACTGAAGATCCTCTGGAGGACCTATAGGCACTGAAGGTCCACTGGTGTACCTACAACCAAAAATGTATAGGAAAAGTTTGAAATTTTGTTTGACTCGACGTTGACTCGAGCTTGTAAACCAATGACTCGAAGTAACTCGATCATTCTTGTGGCTTGACTCTGACTCGACCAAGTCGTGACTCGACTCTGACT
>Ga0210059_1011245_pt1 | contig 13707 bp, 9 predicted proteins | sample Ectturendosymbi2_FD_188042 | JGI IMG/M metagenome (GOLD analysis project Ga0210059, IMG submission 188042) | Ecteinascidia turbinata endosymbiont from Florida, USA - Sample 2 (SPAdes) (version 2) | ecosystem: Host-associated > Tunicates > Ascidians > Unclassified | place: Key West, Florida...
GCCTACTGGGACACTACAGTGTTGCCAACTCCTCTTACAACGAATATACCAAATCTAATCCAAAAATATGCCAAATATACACCAAATTTATATCCGTCACAAAAACTTTCAATTTAATGTTGTTATTTCTTCAATACCTTTTTATCATTTCGTGCAGATGATTAACAGTTGCGTTGTGTGATCATCGAGATGCTGCAACCTCAATTTTTACTTTCTTAACTTTAACAGTGACAATTTTATTAAGCACTAGAAAATTCATCATTCCAACACAGTGTATTTTCCTTTCTTTTGTGATCCAGAATACTTTTATGCTCTGCAATAGCTGTCAATTATCTTTTTGCACAATTATCAGACGGCATACACAAAACCAGCTGGATACTTCTTTGCAAGCCACTCCAGCTCAATCAGGCACTCTTTCCCAAATCTTCTGCCACTCTCGTATGCAGCTTTCTCACATTTGAATACATTTCCGTCTGACTAAACCGCATGCCTAGAACTAAGTTCAGTTTTTTCAGAACATCTCAGCTTTCTTCCAATCTTGCTTTCCGCTTACCCAAAGTGCATGCTTGTTATCATGTTAAGCAAAATAGCTAAACTTTTTTATACAGCTTCAACACCACTATCGGCTTCTATGTGTTCACTTTGTGATAAACCAAATAAACAGGTTTAAAATCTCAACTAAACCTTCTGACCAAAATATACTAAATATATACCAAATTTGCCATATATAGCAAATCAAAAATGCATATAACAAGCATTTTGAAAATATATACCAGTTGGCAACACTGGGACACTAGGGTCTGCAGGCTGCAACACGTATTTTCTCTGCAGAGTTTTGATTGGTCAAGTCTATGACATCACAGAGCGTGGCTAAGATTGGATATGCTCAATCCAGAATGATTTTACTCACTCTATGATGTAACAGTCTCTATCGATTTTGAAAAAGAGATAAAATACTGCTTGAAGACGTTGTTTTGACTAAATCCAATTTTAAACAAACCCATTTGCGACCCAATCGTAAAGCCTTGGCGACCTTATTTTGGGTCGCAACCCATGGTTTGAGAAACGCTGCGCTAGACGGAAGTATTTCCTTCAAGTTTTCAATGGAATCCAAGTCTTTTGAGACCTTGATCAGATCAACTTTCTAGCGTTTCTGGTTCAAAAGTTATGGCCTAAAATAAATTAAAATAATAAATTGTCCAATTATGGGATTATTTAGTAATTTTCTTGTTTTTACGTCATACCTTTTGAACCTGAAACCCAGCGAGTCATCCAAAGTACCATAAGACTGATTTCAGCCCAGTTTCCAATAAAAACTTGAGCAAAATAGTACCATTTAGTGGAAGTGGGCCAAAATGGCTTAAACCAACTCTACTTACGACGTCATTCACAAAAAAACTTAAACCCAAAACCAAAAAAATTTTTATTCATTGCAGATGCAAAGACTTCCCGAGTCTTTTAAGGGTTTGAACAGCTCTCTAGTGCAATCATCAGTGGAGATATTCCCATGCAAACCGCTGGATTTTAGCGTTAGCCTACCAGAATGGAAGGTGTTAAAAATATTACAGCTAGTATCTAATAAATGACAGGTTCGTATTGGTACCTAACCTGGAATCTGTCCCATAAAAACCAAGTGCACACAAAGATAATGTCTGTAGGCCGGTAAAGAAACAAAAATAGTTAACATTAAGTAAGAGCTCTGCTGGGTCTTTTTTACCATTTGAACTGTATCTAGCTTTAACCACATATAACGCTGAGTTTATGACACTAGCAACTGCCTGCACAATGCAGATTGATAATAACAGACACAGAACGTTTTGCAATGGCGTTAAAGGTAGGAACATAAGATTACCTACACTATTTTAACACAATTGTTCACTACCTCATTACACTGGGTGCAACTCGTAGACAAAAACAGTAGTTTAAAGAAATCTGCACAAAAACTTTTTAAAAACACTAGCATCAAAATCACAGACCACTTCATTAAATCAGTTCACTTCATTAAATCAATCACAGAACCAGTTCATTAAAAACAAGGTTGATGGTTGGGTGAAAGACCTTCAGCTACTATCAAATTACGCACAAGATGATCCTCAAGCAGCATACTCAGCATTCACCAAAGGATTATGCTCAAGATGGACTCATTTCTGAAGAACAGAACCGGACACAAGTGATTGATTTGAACCACTGGAAAACACCATCAAAGATCAATTAATCCCTGTCCTGATAAGACAAGATATAGGTGATGTGGAAAGACAAATACTAGCTCTTCCTCTCAGGCATGGTGGGCTACGTCTGACAAATCCTCAGGAAAATCCCTCATACCAGCAATATACCATAAACATGAAAAGCAGAATACGCCTTAACAAACTATTAAAGGAACTAACCCCTGAGTCACAACTTATAAAAGGAGCAATAGAAAAAGGGGCATCTCCTTGGCTATCAGCCTTGCCAATTAAAGCGATTAGATTTGCACTAAACAAACAAGAATGCATGGATGCCATCTGCATGGAAGGTGAAAGGCATGCGCACCCACCACTGTGCTTGTGGAGAGACAAACTCTGCAAATCACAGCCTCATATGTAAACTGGGGAGTTACACGTCAATGAGGCAAAGATGAGAGAGATCTGTGGAGATGTTCAACCCACACTTCTGCCTATCAATGAAAACGATTTTGAAAGAAAACTCAATACTGCTGACAATGCAAGGTTGGATATCTCTGCAAGAGGACTGTGGAATGGCTGTGAGAAAATTTTCTTTGACATAAGGGTCACAAGTGACCATCCTACCTCACAGTCTGATTCTGTTAAGTCCCTTGCACATATCTACAAACATGGAAAAGAGAAGGATGAGTGCAACCAAAGAGTGATTGATATTAAAAAGTCTTCATTCAATTCCCTTGTCTTTACAAGTGGTGGGATGGCTACAGAATGCACCAGAGTCAACAAAAGACTGGCTGAAAAGATAGCAAAAAAATACAGGGAGCTATATGGATGCATATATATGCATCTGTCATGACTTACACTAGAACAAAGCTCAGATTTGCCCTTTTGAGGAACACCCTTGTTGTAACACAAGGCTTTCGAGGCAAACGAAGCGATGTTCACCTCCAGGATCTCATAGATATTGACTTCAGTTTAATTCCTAAGCCCACAAATGTAATCATGTAAAGCTGAATTATGGTGTCAATGACATGACGCAAATCATATTTGTGTAATAGGTGAATAAACTCACAAGTCATGACATTATGAATGAAATATTACCTTTTTTAGAACTAATTACTCCGCTCATTAACTAAACCTATTGTTTTTCACGTACCCAACACTTATTAGATTAATGTATGCTGCTAAATGTATTGTAATGTGTTTATACCCTCGTCTCTTCAACCTCATTTGGGACCCCATGTGTCTGGTGGGACATACATTCATCGACGATGCTCAAATCAATTATGGTTCGTGGATAATTGTGTCACTTCATGATTTGTATGTATAAGCATGGTAGTGTCTATTTTATTGCCAACATGCTGGTGGCAACAGATCAGATGGAGCTATTCTGCTGCCAGTCAAACATTTGGTCTCGTGGCATGACGCAAGGTCAGTTTGTCATGCAATCGACGTGCTGCTCATAGTATGCTTCACGTCTGGTATGCCATTGCTTTTTGGTTCGACTCTCACCTTGGTGACTTCCCTTTTGTTTTGTTTTTTCTTTTTTCAAAACTTTCCACAGTGTATACTTAATAAGTCTTAGGTTTAAGGTTAGGTTAGCATTAGGGTTAGTGTTAAGTTTGTATTAAGCCTGGTTCACACGTGATGCGGCAGAAGCGGTGCAGCACTTGTGACAACTACGTCTCGACCGTTTGAGTATTCACAGGCGGCTGCAAAGGAACGAATCACTGGTCTTGACGACAAAACTGTGCTCAGCAGAATGATTGCAATCCCCGCTAAACAGCAAAATAGGCTTCTCCATCTTCTACATGTGTCATCTGCAATTTTTTTAATATTTTTTGTTAAACACGATGATAAACACAGTTACACCGCAGTTAAAAACAAGTAAGTTCAGCATTTCAGCTGTTAGCAGCAAATGCAAAAGTATAGGGACAGTTTGAAGGCGCACTATGTTTCCAAGTTTGATTTACATTAAATACTAGGCTACTGCTTAATCTAGTAGCAAATTTAGCAAAGCACATATAAAGAATCATAGAGGGTCAAACTCAGTGAAGTGTTACATAAACATTGCCTGCTGATCACAAAGTTTGGAGTGCACCAAGCCTATCTCTAGAAACATTCAAGACAGGAAGATTAAAATTGAGAACTGCTTTCCAAATGATTAAGCAGTTAATTTGAGGTTGGTTGAAATCTGAGAAAATGAGTAAGCAATGTGCCAGATGATGGATGGATTAGCCTAGGTGGTTGTTAAAAATAGGTCACAGTGAATGCCTAGGCCAGTGGTTCTTAACCAGAAGTAAATTTCATCTTCCAAAGGTGTAAATTTACTAAACCATAAAATTCAGCCAATGTAAATTTTTATAAATCATTCTAAGATCTAAGAGTTTGCTAATTTCGTATTTTCAATAAATAAGTATCATTGACTGTATTGGGGTAAATCTGGTGATCTTGTTTGATAAAAGGATAAGATATGTAAAAAAGGTTAAGAACAACTGACGTAGGCCTACTGTCAACAATAAAACTGTCTTATTTTTGGTTAGATCATGGCTTAAGCATCAATAGCTCTATACTAATGCCCACAAATGCAAACACAAGTAGGCTACATGAATACCAATGAAGATGCTCTTGTAATGGGACTACAACAAAAGGCCAAGCTACAAGTCTTGATGCATCATCTAATATGTTTTACAGGTTTTGAGGAGTAGAAAATATCATGCCTTGCTTGTACTGGCCTTTAAATGTTTTCCTGAACCGTTTGCCTAAAGCAGGCTAGTGATCAATCTACTAGCATGTGCAATTTGTTAACATATGCTAATGCTTTTCTGCTCATAAGCATTCACCACCAACTATCATATCATTATGAAGTTCCCTCCACACATTCTCTTTCACTTTTTCATTTTTGTAATTTGGTAGCCTGCAATCATAAACCATTGGCCAAGGTTGTACGAGGCTAATAAGTTGCTCATTAAAATCCGACAGCTCTAAGCTGAAAAACACAACAGGCAGAAGGCATCATCACACTGTAGCTTTGCAACCACACCTACAGTAGGCCTAGTAGGCTAGCTGTTATTCAACACAGAACAGATCACCAGAGCTATTAGTAGCATTTGGTGACAAATAAACTGAAAAACCAACTCAAGTTATCTGATTCGTCATTAAAATGCACTCACTGCCAAGCCTAACACTTCGACCACGGACCAACATGAAGGGGCCAATGCGGCGAAGTTGAACCAATTTCTACTCTGCTACAAGCCGCATGAGTTGCTCGATTAGCAGATGTGACGTCAAGAATTTGCTGCCGCAGACCAAAAATCATAACAATCGCATTATGTGTGAGCTAGGCTTTAGGGTTAGCATTAGGGTTTTTATTTATCTTTTATGTTTACTTCATTTCTGCCAAGCCTGTTGCCGCCGCCATCATGGCAGCTAAATAGACACTATGAACATTGCTTGCTACTTGCTTTCGTAATGTTGTGTTTTAATGAATTGCTCTCTGCCTCACAACCCCTGTTGTTGCTCACCTCCTTCACCTATGTGCATGCTTCACCTGCTCATCTGTACATACCTCATCTATCCACCCATTGCTTGCCCACCATCATCTGTGTTACGTTGATGTCTATTGTGTATTTGATTCAACACTTGTGTTTTATTGTTTTCATTTCTTCATTATGTCTTTGGGCTTGCCACTCAGTTGATTTGGTCACATGAATATTTTGTCCAATACGTTATATCTGGTCCAACTTATTTCATTTAATTTTCGTAATCTGTTACTTGCAACATAATCTGTTACTTTACTTTATGTTTATGGTAAGTATTGACTTTGCATTTTGTCTACTGTTTTGGAATGTGGTTTGGCTTTTCTGTTAGATAGTGACTACGGATCCACCTGGCATGGCACGGTTCAAAAAAAACGCTGAGTTTGTTGCTCAAATGGCATTGACATTGTAGCATAGAGGATACGTTTAAGGTCTGCTGTGCCAATGGTTTTTGGTTCGCCTCTCACCTGGGCAACATTCGTCTTGGTAGTAGTGTTAGTTCAGGTTTACATCTGAACTTTAGGTTTAGGGGTTAGGCTTACAGTTTAGGTTTAGGAGTTTGGCCTTTTATTGCTTTCACTGTACTGCTGTTAGGTTTGTTGCCATGTCTTGGTTGGCGTTGCGTTGCATGTGCGATTCACCACGAACAAGATGTGCGTGAGGAACAACACCCATATACATGTGGCGTGAACAAACAATAGAGTGATACCGATGGAGTAGTCTTAGTGAGTGACCTCTAACAATGCTTGTGAATGTGGTGAACAGTTGATTGTACTTCCTGATGGCAACGATGCAAGTGATTGTAGTGTGTAATCTCTGATGATGCTAGCATGTGAACGATTGAACATAGTGACTAGTGTGCGCAAAGAGTGATCATGTCGTATGATTTCTATTGTTGCTTGCTGCCACAGTGTGAAGCTTTGCGCACATGCCGCTCGGGCTTTCCGATCACAACAGGTTACGTGTTTGCCTTTGTGCTGTATGGTTTCTTATCTTACTTGCACTGGGTACAACACTACATCCAGATTAGGGCATGCAAATCACATGGTAAGATTTTGAGTCCAATCTTAGATAAGGCCAGGTGAAGTACAACAAATACATAGTAGCCTGCACACATCATAAAACTAATACTGGAATGTCCAGGCACTCAGTCACAATGTAAAATGTGGTTGTAGTGTTCAAAGAATAAGGACAAATATAAACAATCTGACTACATCAAATCACACAACCATACGTTGTTAGATTTTTTGCATTTTCTGTGCAACATACAAAACAAACGTACCCAGCAATATCAGATGACCCAAAAGGATCATAAAAAAAGAAAAACACTAGAGCCATCGAACCAAATATTGGGAAAGAATCAGGCACAAAGTTCACACAAAAACAGAGTATGCAGGAAAAACAAAGTGACTAAGAATATTTACAGATATATTAAATAAAGGGCAGATAATAACACAATTTATATAAAGTATAAAACAATTCTTTTATAGTACATACACAATACAGATAAACGTAACACAGATGATGGCAGGCAAACAATGTGTGAAGAGTTAAGGCATGTGCAGATGGGTAGTTGTAGCAACAGCAAGCACATAGCGTAGGTCAGGGGCGCAACCAGCTCTTCACTTCGGGGGGGGGCAATTTTCATGAAATTTCATTCGATGACGTCATCGTGCTTATTTAACCGTGGTGTAACTTTTTCCCTAACGGTCACATAATAGTAATGAATTTTTGTTCTCAGGCACGAACTAAGTCCATAGTACAAACACGCACTTTCTGCACAACACTAGAGCAGACAAAACAGAACATTTTGCAAAAGCAGACAAAATAGAGCGTCTGCTTTAAAAGCAGACAAAACAGAATGTTTTGCAATAGCGTTGGAGGCTGTATCACCAGTGTCAAGTGAAATTTATGATTTCACGCCATATGCGCATGCATAGAGTAACATTCTACATATGAAATATGCTGTGAAAACTGATTATTAGGGCTTAGGGTTTGGTGTTTAGGTAAGTGCGTCAGGTTAGGGTTTATGTTACAGTTAGAAAAATAAAAATAATTGAAGACTAAGTCTAATATTTTTCACAGGTTTTACTTATTTCCGTGCTTTAGCTTGTTGTGGGTATCTGACATCGAACCAATGTTTTAATTTACACAACACACATAAAAAAGTAATCGCCAAACTCTATTCCTTTACTCTGTGAAGCAAAATAACTGACAAAAAATAACAGGCCAGAAATTTCGCAGAGGTTAAAAATTGTGCTTGACACCGGGCTACAGAAACTTACTTAACAGAACGTTTTGTAATAGCATTGGAAACTGAGCCTCAGGTTTACAGACACACTCTTAACATTATTCATTCACTTGGTACAACACTACTGCAGAGTGGGACGCTAATTCCTAAACTGGTGAAGGCCAGGTAAAGTACGAATGCATTGTGACATGCACACCCTCAAACGAACAAGTACTGCAATGTCCGAGTACTCAGTCACAAAGTAAAATGCAGTTGCATTGTTCAAAGAATAAGGATGAATATAAACAATCTGACTGCGTCAAAGCAGGCAACCATATGTTATAAGACCTTCTGCATCTTTCGAGAAACAAGTACATATTTTTTCTTAATAATGCTTCAGATGAAGGAATGTTACATTGAACCTGATAAGTCATGACTACTAACACTGGCTCTCCAGGGAAAGTTGTATAGAGCTCTGCATCCAAAATGATAGGCCATACGCAATCTTTGCATGCATCACTTTCTGAAAATCCATGATAATTGTGATGCATATGGGCGTGCAAAAGGAATGACAAAGTACATTTTTAACTGCATTTGAAGTTTGAACATCAGGAAAAAGAGGTTCGTACTTTTTTGCTACACAATATTTTTATCGCAGTTGTCTCTGAATGTCTTTGTCATCTGAGAGCTAGTTATCCAGCACAGCTCCCAGATACTTGTGGTGGTTTGGTTAATAGATTTTATATTTTTATCACCCATGTGTCAGCAATGAGGTGACTGTGCTTTTTGCACTCTTAGCGTTAAACGTCATACAAGCATTTTTGTTTGCTGCAATTGAAAATATTTCCATGTGATTCTGCATAAGCCTGACACACAGATAAAAGTTATCTTTACTATGTTTCCGAAAATGAGAACTTTTCAGTTTTAATCAAGATGCAGAATGAACGATCAGGACAAAGTAAAAAGTTGTATCCTCATAGAAACACCTGGTTCCGTACTCAACTGGTGCAGTCATGGCTTTAGTGTGACAGATGTATAGGCTACTACAGTAGTAAACCTGCCTAATTTTCGTCTTTTTCAGCAAATTCATTCCAGCCTTATTCTTCTAGCATGTGCTTGAATTTCTATCACAAATGAAGATCCCAAACTTGAGGGATAGCCTTTGTCAACAGTGAGGGTATCTTTGAATGCTACTATTTTGGGCAAAATGAGTCAGGTGTCTTGTGCCTTTGGCACATAACGGATTCGGATCAGGTGTGTTTGGGGCAATGCGGCTTTTTCTGGCATCCATGAGTTGTGTGAAAGTTTTTAGAAGCACGTTTAAGGCTATGAGCATTCAGGGCTTGCACTGGTTGCAAAAGTTAAGGTCTTGTAAAGCGTCATTTGAAGCCAAAGTCACGTGGTCTGGTAGGCAGGTGCGTTCAATACTTGGTTTGTGCTCATATGACACTTTATTAAACCTTTTTCCTAAGCCGTGGTGCTGGGATCAACCCAGAAAGACACTAAAATGTGAAACAATGCTCACGCTAAATTTAGTTAAAAACTATCAGTTTTCAAACCGAAAATGCAGCTAAATAAACATTTTTTTAAGAAATATAATACGTATTCAATAATGGTGATCCGCATTGATTGCCTCTAACAAAAATAATTAATCAAAAGGTCGTAGAAGAACAAGCGGTTTGACGTGGCACTAACTGTTATGTCAAGATTTCTCATATGAATTTGAAAGTTTCAGCAATTTGCACGGTTCAACAATACCCTAATGTTATAAAGTTTCATGAAGGTAACATACTAGAGGCCCGTCTAGGAAAAAATAGTACACGAATAAATAGATAAAAAATGCCTTGGAAATACGAACATTTTGATTTTAAACTATCTCCCACGTTTTGACACTTCCAGCATATCTGTGGTTAAATACATATCATTTATGAAATTTTAGACCAGATGGCCTGTCTCAAGACAATCTTGTAACTGTAAAGGAGAGAAGTTACCAGTAGGACAAAGAAAAATTCCAATGAGGCTTCTTAAAAATAATTAGAATACAAAATTTCATCTTTATTATTCGAAAGTTTCTACAAATGTCAAATTTGCTATGCAATGTTTTCAAAATTTTGGGGGTGGCAACTTTCCCAAATGCCCCCCTGGTTGCATGCCTAGCGTAGGTGAAGCTAGACTTTTTGCATTGTTCAAGAAACAGGTCACACATTTTTTCTTAATGAGCCCTTAAAGTTAGGAATGTTACATCGAACCAAATGACTTGACTATCAACACACGGCGACTTGCTCGCCACAGCAAGTTGTATAGAGCCCTGCAGCTGCAACCAAAATTATTTATAGGCCACACACAATCCCTGGATGTATGCTACTGTATGCCTTCCTGAAAGTGAATCCACACCATAATTGTGATGTATACAATATACATGGAATGGATGTACAGAAGGAACAAAAGTACATTTTTCACTGCATTTGAACATCAGGAAAAAGAAGTTCGTAGCTTGTTTGCTGCACAATATTGATATCGCAGGTTTGTCTCTAAATATCTTTTGTCATCGGAAAGCTCAGTACCAATAGTAGGCTACAATCCCCAAATATTATTTTGCACTGTAGTGAGTAGCCTAGCAGATTATTACAGACTTCACTTTGTCCACTCAAGTGTAAACGTAACTAACTTCCATTACAACTCAGTCGCCTAGCTATGCTAGTGCTACTGCAGACGTAACTTCAGCTTTTTTGGTTTCTGTTCAGCCCAGTTCTACAACAATCGGAACTTGCCTTCTTGTTCTGCTTAGCCTACCAAATCCTCCCCTTGACACTTGACAATATCCGTGCCGTGGTTAACGTCAACATACTATAGGAGACACAACATCCTGTAGCCTACTGTAATTCATTGCTTTTTTTCTTCATCGGTGACGAGAGCAAGCCTTGAGCAGAGCAGAGCAAGTCAACACAAACTAGAGGTGTACACGATCCGGATTTCAGGACTCGAGTCCGGCAGGATTCAGCACAAATTGAACAAACCGGATCGGATCCGGACTACGGTTTTATTCAAATGTCCGGATCAGGATCAGGATTTTCAAGTTTCATTGTTTTGGGATTTGACGCCAACACAATCATAAAAAGAAGTTTTGCAAAGATTTACAATATGTAATGTAGTTCACATCAGAGATGACCACTATCTGGTTTGCCGGTTGCATATCCGGCAGGATAGTGAGTTTGCAGCCGGATACGGATATCCAAACACGGCTATCAAACGGGAACCGGACACGGATCCGGATATCCGAAGCGGTGTTTTCGATATTGGGAGGATTTAGATTTTTGGAAAAAGTTGCATATTGCATAATCATTCGTTTATTATAATAAATCAGAAGCATCTTTTCAGCCTTCTTTGCCATGATTCCGAGTCTGCCTGTGGTGTAATCACTGTACCGTAGCGTAATCCCATTCCACCTCTTAATCTGCTAAATTAGTAATTGGACATGCGAAGTTTGTCAGGATGAATCTGCTCCTGGTTTGGCAAGATAGGGCTCTTTCAGTAGCCCTACCTTGCCAAACCATTAAGGACATCGTTTGCTGCGTACCTGGACAAAGGCTAGCTAGTGTAGGCCTACTGTGATTTGTAGTCTAGACCAGCGTTCTTTAACCGGTGTGCACGGTGCACCCTAGGGTGTACCAAAATATGCGTAGGGTGCACCACTAAGAAAGGGTTCACAAAGACGCATCACAAACTTGTCACGCTAAACAGATAATTTTTATAAAAACTTTCTGTTAGCAAAATGAACCATTAACCAACCAATGAGTTTCAGAATTTAACCGAGACTGCAGATTCTAAAGCATGGTGCATAAGCATCACACCACATCAAGCCAATTGTTGTATCTGGATGATCAATTGCGATTCATAAGCAACAGACTATGAGCCATTATCAACTGAATTATGTAGTTTAGTTACTGAATTAGTGACTTGCTTATTTAGACCAGGGAACTTACAGACATGGGCGCAATTAGGTGGGAGACACGGGGGAAGTGTCAGTAAATAGAGTGTATGAGTATAAGTGTTTAAGTAAATAGGGTGCATGAGTTCGTCAAAACATCTTTAAAACGCAGTTGTTTACTGCTTGTGTTTGTCAAACGTCAAAGGCCGTGTTGCCAGTTGCATGTATTTTCCAATTTTGGTTAGTTACCGATTTGGACTTAACTTCATCTTCTTTAACCAGACCTCTTCTGCTGTATCGTCAGAGCCATTTGGTTTGGCGTCATGGCAATGTAAACATGTGAAGAGCATTTGTATCATCCACAGGTAATATTGCTACTATAAAGAAATAAATCCTACCATTTCTTTCTTTTCAATTTTCTTTCGTTTACCATCTTCATATTCTGTTACGAGTGATTTACTCATATTGTGGTATACTACAGCTAGCTCTGCCAGATTTTTGTATCTCCTATTCTCAAGGCGCGTTCTCTTCAGTTCTTGCTGTGATTTTTCTATTTGTCCTTGAGTGCGGTTGTTGCAAGCAAATGTCTGCAACAAATGGAAATTTTGGTCATGCACTTGGCAACTATGCATAAGATGAATGGAACTCGATTACGTCACACACGATGAGGGGCCAAAATCACTAAAAAGTAATTTTTATCATAAAATTGCAAGTAAGTTGAAAAATTGATTTATCATAGTAAATTGCGTCGTATTCAACCTACACTTTGCGCTAAACATATTGAAAATAAGTTATTTACAAGATGTGTGCAGATTAACCAACATGTTTTCTATTTACAAACTGATCATCATTTTTTGCCACCAAATATATTGTATGACTTCTTGAGCGTAATTTACTACAACACAGCTCTAATTTTTTTTGAATAAACTTGTAAGCAACATACTTGAAATCCATTTGTTTTTTTGATGATGGTTTTAAAATGTGTGGAGTAATCTGTGCAGCATAAAGCTTCGCCGTGCCACTCGAGGTCTCCTGTACACAGCAGTGAAGAAGTGTTAATTTACAATACCGCAAACCCACAAAGAAAATGTGAAAACTTGCATTGTACACTTACCCAGCATGACGCTTGACCATAGCAGAGACAAAGGTAAACAATTCTTTGCAATTTTTTCTGGAAATCTGGGGCGTAGTATCCGTTTTTTTGCGGTCCGTTTGAAGGTTGCCCGGAGCATTTTTTTGCTTCCTCCATGTGATATTTGAAAAATTTCTGCAAAGGCTGTCTTCCAATATCTGGAAGAAACCAGTCATCTTCCATCATGTCTTCCTCGCTCCTTCTTTCTCTCTGAACATATACTTACATTTGTACGAGGGTAGCCTGTATCATGTTTGCGGCAATCAAAGTCGTTCCAAGCCATGCAAGAAATCAAAACAATTTCAACGTAGTTGTCGATTTCATCTAAACATACCATCTGTAAATTGGTAAAAAACAGGATAATGCCAAGTACTAAATTGGGATGAAATATAAATGACATAATTCACCAGTCCAAAATATGCAGTACCTCTGTCCCACACATCGTTTCTGGGTTTTCATTTTCATCAATGCTTGCTTTGATGATTTCAAAGCTCTTAGTGGCATGCTTCTCATAGGTGGCTGTGCTCAGAATTGTGACGTGGAAAACAATTGTGTCAATTCCATCAAGTGACGAACATTTCACCAATGCTCCCATGATGTGCATTCCCAATCGGAAAGCTTCTTGAAGCTGCAATGATACACATGAAACTTTATCATCATACCCCTCGGAAAGTATTTTAATATTGAATTGAAATCGATAGTCGCGCAACACGAGA
>Ga0210059_1011247_pt1 | contig 13707 bp, 7 predicted proteins | sample Ectturendosymbi2_FD_188042 | JGI IMG/M metagenome (GOLD analysis project Ga0210059, IMG submission 188042) | Ecteinascidia turbinata endosymbiont from Florida, USA - Sample 2 (SPAdes) (version 2) | ecosystem: Host-associated > Tunicates > Ascidians > Unclassified | place: Key West, Florida...
GGGCAATTTCTCTCACCCCGAAATTTTCAAAGACATGTTTGGTTGTTGGGTACAGCATCAAGCTACAAATGATTTTGCGACCCACGAAAATATTATCTGAGTGCGCCTCTGCTTGCTATGTAAAATAAAGTCATAGTTTGTGCTTTTGTTGAAGACCATGGCAATGCTTCTTTCTTTGAGGATCATGGCAATGCTTACTTGAAAAAAGTACGCGGAGTTGAAAATCTGCAGATAACGTACTGTGGAAATTATCGTGAAATACCTTGTTATTGCTTCCAACGAAGCGAATTTTTGTGATTGTTACGGCGACATGGAGCATTTTCGTTGTGGTGTAGAAAAGGTAAACTGTTTTGTGAACGTCCATTTACAATGAATCGTCAGCAAGTTGAAAATGATAAGCAAAATGTCGATATTGCCCCTTCCTGGAAAAATATCTGCAGACGTCCATGAACATAGTTAAAGGTCCAGGTGTGGTAATCACTAGAGCAGTCTTTTTGCTGCGAGTTGTTGCAAATAAGCTTCAATGTCTATGGATCTGTTCGTCTGGAGTTCTGCGCTTTCTAGCTAAAAACTAACTAGAAAAGCGATGGCTCTTCTTTTTCATTAAAAAATGGTGGATGATATTTGTTATGCCAACATATCGATAAAACTTATCACACCAAAGACTTGTTTTAAGTTTCAACATAATTTCGCCCCCTTTTTTCAGACTGGCCAATACAAGTTGGGAAATACGTGCGCTTTTCAAGAACGGTAGGCAGCAATGATAATTTCTATTTTTTATATTTTTTTTCAAATTACCAAACTTATGTTTCGCAAACCTCTAAGGCAGGGGTCTCAAATTGCTCCGAGGGCCAAATCAGGACCTACAAAGTAACCCGAGGGCCGCAGTATGACGTTGACGCAAAATTGGCGGCACTTCAACCTTACAAGTATCAGCTTTTACATCTTATTTCCTGCGAAAGGTGTCGTAGTTATAAGCAAATAATTTCTAGCCGTCTCTACTTTCGTTTGAAAGCAACTTGTTCACTCCCTGGCTGAGCACTTTTGAACAGCGGTGACAAATTAAATAACTTAAATGTTGATTGTATGAAACCAAAACGCATCGCGAACCGCACAAAATGCCCTCGCAGGCCACATGTGGCCCGCGTGTTTGAGACCCTGCTCTAAAATGTGGGGTTGCACCCCAACCTACGGCTGTGCTTCGGCTTCACTGATCCTTTCCTGTAATGGTTTTACAAACTCGTGGCTGAACTTGCTGCACTTTGATTACGCAAGTGGCGACAAAGTGAAAGGCCTTGCAAACTTGTTCACGCAAACGGTTTTACTCATTTTGCATCTTTTTCGAACAATCAACTACAGCGCATGGAAGAAAGGACAGGCTCGTACCCCCTGGAAAAATGTGTTGGACATAGTTCAAAAATTTTGGGCCCCTCTCAGAAAAGTCTTCGCCCCTCATGATGTCCCAAGCTGGTTTTGAGCTTGGAAAAGGACACGATAATTACGCGGAAGAACTAGTATTATGTAGAAAGCAGGGCTTCGGAATTGATGATTTTTATAATTTCACCCGGAGTCGGAGTCTTCATATTTTTATTCTCTGAGTCGGAGCTTGAAAAAATTTCTACCTGAGCAAAGGTCACTTTTGTGCGTCATGCATTATGAATATGATGCAGACATCGGAAAGTCTGAATGTTCCAGGCAGACTTAAGATTTCTCTTGTGTATATATTCAATGCCTAGCTTGCTGTATCATTCTGTCGGAATGTATTTGCTGATTGTGTACAAGTTGTGGCTGTGAAACCGCGCTCATAGAGGTATTTTTACTCGTCTTGCCCAATAATTGTAGTGTACATACTGTGACATTGCTTTTAGGTACAAGCGTGATACAGGAGTTTTTGTTCAGACAGAGACAACATGTGCCTAAACTGTTTTCATTTCTTGTAAGCATGCATAATCGACAAAATCCACTATTTCTCAACATTTTAGCCTACTCTTACCGACGATAGGAAGCATTACGCTAGCCGAGGATCCAGGATTTTCTATGGGGAGGCTAAGACTACCGATTCTCCACTTTGCCACGTGACACAATTTAAATACGCAGTGTGAGACCCAGTTTCATCGGGAGTTGAAAGGGCATTGGGCCCTCACTTCTCGAACTTTGTACCTGAATTATTTTCCGTTGCCGGCCATGGTGAGAGCAGAGTGAGAGCATAATACAGGCATCAGTAAATGTTACATACAACATAGAAAACAAACGAATAAACAGATCTATAAACCGATGTATAAAGTATGGTTGCCACATCTGAAGAGGCAAAATGACAGTCTCAATACCTACTTTTCTCGACAGCAAACAAGCGCTATAGACCTACCGCATTTTTCAGTATGTTCTTACAACTACCAATCTACCACTAAACGGCTAAGTCAGCCAGAGTGGTATTATACATGTCAAATACGCTGAGAAAACTGATGATTAAGGCTGAGGGTTTGGTGTTCAGGTAAGTGTGTCGGATTAGAGTTTGGGTTAGGGTTAGAAAAAGAAAAATAATTGAGGTCTAACACTAAGTCTAATATTTTTCAGTGGTTATATTTATTCCTGTTCCGTAGCTTGTTGTGGGTATCCGACATCTAAACAAAAACTTTTCTTTTGCACCACAAACATCAAGAAAGTAATCACCAAACTTCACTCCTTTACTCTGAGAAGCAAAATAACTGACAAGCAGTAATAGGTCAGAAATTTCGCAGAGGTCAGAAATTTCGCTTGACACCGGAGCTGGAGATAGAGCTATGCTATGGAAAAGAGAGCTCGGGAGCAGGAGCCTGAGCTACACTCGTGAAAGCCGAGAGCTCCGGGGCTGGAGCCTGAGCCATGTTAATGAAAAGGAAAAGCTCCGGAGTCCGGAGCCTGAGCAGTTTCATTTTTATGACGGCTCCGCAACCCTGAATACGTCTGGGTAGATTTCAAACGGCAGTTTTGTGTAACGTGAAATAGTGACAGAATTGTATGCCCCTTGCATAAAGCTAGCGATCACAGGTAGCAAGGAAATATGCTTATGCGAGTTGTGAACTGCACTACACCGCTGGTGCGAAACAAGAAATAGCTGATTAGAGCTCCCGTGAAGATTTTTACTGACCGGGGCAGAGTTTTTCTCAACCATGGCTGGCAACATGCGCGTCGGAAGGATTTGTTCTAGAAGGGGATACTAGGGAATTTTTCCAAGGGGGGCCAAAAGTGGTGAATTTTGGTTTTGTCCCACTCGAAACTAAGAAAATAACCTTTTTCTGCTAAAAATTTCAAAATCCAGGGAGGGGCAAGGCCCTCCGCTCGACCCCCGTTCCGACGCCCATGGCTGGCAAGATATGCTCCCCTTCGGTTGATTCTTATTGCTGTAAACGCTTACTCTCCTTGGAAAAATAGCCAGTGTGGGCATTTGAATTACTCTTTACAAACCGGTCTGCGCGCACAACTTAATGCAGCGAACTCGGTTAACATTCTTTCCACGGTCTCTCTTTCTCTCTGCGTGCTGTACATCGCGATGATTTCGGCTCGTCTTCGGCACAAGTGCTGGGTGGTATGAATCTTCGCCTTCCCAATCAGTTCTATCCCATACACTTTTCTGACAATCCCACTTGAGCCGCCGAACTCCTGCGATGGATTCCGTTCATTACATCCCAATCACTCCACCAGAAGACACACGTCAGCAAACGTCTCTACATGGTAAACCATACAATGTTAGTGTTGAACGTTTTCAGGCGGATGTTACTTTTGGCAACTTGCTTCAGGACACGTCGCTATGTTGTTCTACACCACGCTCCTCCGCCTCCACAATGGTTTCTCAGGGTATTACAAACTTTCTTCGCGCTACGTACACAAGCAGTCGCTGGCGAATATGTGTCAGCTGCGCTCACCGGGCGTACACAAGGGGGTGTTGAGGTTCAACCCCCCCGAGCTTAATATTTTAATAATTTTTTATTACCTGAGCAAAGGAGATTGATTGTTTTCGCATACATTTTATTTGTTAATTTCTTGACTTAATGCAAATACCACGGAATGAATTTGCAAGCAAATTTCAAGGAACATTGTAAATTGGCAAAAAGTAATAAATAAGCTTTGGTGGTAATCTGGGTTATCGTCTGCATCCAGAAACCATCTCGCCACTTTTTGCAGACCTTTCGTCCACTGCGCATGTTTAAGATAATGTTCCGCGATAGTTCACTTTATCCGAAACAATTGTCAATTATCTTCGTTTTGCCATCTACGGCTGAGCAGCGCAAGTGCTGATCACATTGGCTACATTACCAATTTTTGTAGCATGATAAAATTGTTGCACGATCTCAAAAACAGCAGTTGTTAAAATAGAAGCATTCAGGCATTTGGTAACGCCTCAGCACGGAAAAAGGAAAGCTAAAAATCTGCTGGACTTCTATACATAAAAAATTGAAAGTTTTCTTGCGTACTTTATGCACATTCTCAATTCTTGTGTAGTTTAGCAAGATTCGATCTTGCAAACCGGGGTGTGCGTTAGACAATTCAGCCGCACACCTTCTATGCTCGACCGCTCGTATTCTACAAGACATTAGCGCATCTTGATTTTGCAGTTGTAAATTGCTCTGACGCAGTGATGAGTGTGTTTTACTCCCCTGTTTTAATGCCGAGCCTGATATTTTCGCAATCATGAACTGCTGTGTCGTAGCGTTGAGTTTATTTTCCTCCGATATCGTAACCCGCAGCTCTAATAGTTTAAATTCACTGCATGTATGACGCATAAATTAAGGGGAGTGCATGCAGAAGAATGTGCATATTGTGTCAAATAATTTCGCGAAAAAGTTGGTTTGGAAACATTAATATGACGCCAAATTGTGACGTCACAAACAGTGCACACCAAATACAAATGACCACCAAATGCCACTGATTGAAATCCCCATGAAAATTTTCTGCGTACGCCACTGTGCTCTCACAACATTTTCCCTTTCACAGGCCTGTCCCCTCCGAGCTTACCTAATCCACTTCTCATTCAACGTTACAATTGTTCTGCAGATATTTTCAGGCAACCGCGTAGGTATTCGTGCGGCTCGAGCTCTGTACCCGTGCAGCTCACCCTACTTTTCCTTCGGCTTCATCTCGAGCCACGGTTTGAACACGTCGCAAGTGCAGCGAACTACTGAGGAACTTCCACTGACCTGTCGAATTTCATCTCATTATGGGGCTTGGCAATGGCCTCCCTATCTCCGTCGTTCTTGCATCATCGTTCGTTTATAACGCCGTACTGCCATGCCACCCCCTGTCGTCGGCCTGTATCATCCGACCAATACCCCCAATTCTTCTGTCTGTCTATTCGTATGTCGTTTTCCGTTTTTCGTACTTTTCACGTGTATGTTGTCGACTGAGTCTTCTTGCTGGTTGTTCATCTAAATGCGCATTGTTTTTTTCCGACTTGTGCGTTCGTTGCTTCATACACGTCTTCGCATCTTGTTTCCGGTGTCATCTGGGCGCGTTTTTTCGGTGATTTCTGACGTTCCGTGTTTGCTGCCATCGTGTTTTCTCGCGTCGTGTCACGTTTCCGCAACCTACCCACGTACGCTTTCGCCAGGGGGTGCAACCCCGCAGCGGCTGCAGACTCGGTGCTTGGTCTGCGGTTTGGCATGCAATTTATCTGCAGTGCGTTTTGGAGATTGAGCATGCCTCGCGGTGATACCTACTAAAAATCTCGAAGGGTTCGTCGCGCGCAGATAGAGAGAGACACGATGTAGAAAGCGAGCGAACAAGTGAATCAGAAAATGCGATAAAAGTTTTCTTGTGTTTTTTTGTTTCGTTTTTCATTGACGCCGTGGCATACCAAAAGGTTACCGTAAAGAATAAAGCCGTGTTACAAAGACCTGAGTCGAAGTTTTGTGGTTCAGTCAAGTCATCTGGCGAGGAAAAGCAGTTAAAATTGTTTTTCCAGATCGGGAGATCCGACAGTGCGACAGGATTGTTGGTGGTTACCGAGGTATGGTGGATTTTGTTAGTATGCCCATTTTCTTTGCAAAACATAACGGGTTGTCCTGTGTCAGTATTTTGAGGAATTCATGATGAAAACGTAGGAAAGTTTTGCAAATGGGATGAACTCATAGGTGTACAGAGGCTTATTTGCCCTGTTGGTCATTTTTGCACGCCTTAAAAGAGGGCTGCAACCAGCTGATATTATTCGGGGGATACAAAAAGACTGTAACTTGATGGGTGCCTAACAACTAAACACGTTTTTGAAAATTTCGAGAGTAGGAAATTGCCCGGTTGTCCCTCCCTGGTTGCGGACCTGCCTTAAAATATCGATTAAACCCTAGAATTTTTCAGTTTCACGATAAGGAATCAACACAACGATTTGAAGAAAAAGAGTTTATGATTATTTTAAAAAATATTTTGCCACGGTGAAAAAACAGCACATTGAAGTTTAAAAACGTGTTAGAAATTTCGAAAAAGCGAGTGAAAAATTACACTGGTGATCAGATGTACCTTTTTCGTTATACCACAAGATTGAATGTTTGAACACCAAGCTCATGCTTATTTTTAAGTGTATCAAAATAGTTGTGGTCCGACTTGCAAAGCTGAATAACGCTAACTTTTTTTGCACAATCGGACTGATTGGAAAGAAACTACACAGAAAACTTGTTAAATCGCAATTTACGCAAAATTTTTGAGTGCTGTATTTTGCTTTTACTAAGTGGGTTTTCTGCAATAGCCTACCATTTGCAAGAATGGAAATGATTTGCACATCTCGGATTTACACATCTCGATTGGTGATACCCCGAAAAGTTTCACAATTAAAAACCAGAACTAATAAATTGCGTTTTCGATAAATTTTACGGTGTGAATTGAAGAACTATAGGCATACTAGTAACTGTAAGACTTCATCAGGCCAACGCTTTCACAATGTTACCTGTCAATTACTTGGCGTTCGGCAACTGAAAATAGGTCAGTGCGACAATGGCGGTTTATTTTTTGCTTGCCTTCCTTCGACAGGGGCCAGTTTCAGGGAACGTAAATTTCTACTCTTTTTAAAGCGAGAATACGAGAAATGAAAATTCGCGCGATTCTGTTTCAAATAATTCTGTAGATTTGGACAGGCCGTTTGAAAACAGTAACCTATTGAAATTATTATGCGGTAACCAGGAATTAATTGTTGTCATCGGCGTCATTTCTGGAATTTGAAAATAACGATTCATTTCAACAATCATCATCCATGTGTAAGTCTGATCTGCTTCCATTGCACTGTCTGAAAAACTTACTGTATACCTATCTTTGCATGCAACGTATTGCACAATGCTTGTTGCAAGTGATTAACAATTCTTTCATTGAAGCTTACTCTGATATAACCGTAAAGTTTTAAATAACAAAACTTCTCTAGTGCATCAACCAGTGTGTTCATTAAAGCGGAGCAAGAAAAATATAATGAAGACAAAGTACAACTGTTCAGCTAATTTATTTGACACGTGACGTCACATGAAAACCTCCAACACGAAATTTTCAGGGGCAACCGGTTGGGGACCATGCACTAGCAATGCTGCGATGTCTACGGATTGTTCATCAGTAATTCACTGCAACACGTAAAACCTGTTTTCGTGCCTTTATTTCTAAATACAAACTCTGAACGTAGAAGTTGATTGGCATCAAGTCAACGTTCAACGGCGGCGGAAGTAAAAATGATTGGTATGGCCGGAGGCCAAGAATTATTAGAAAAAAAGCGAATGATCCGTGTTTGACAAATCATCAAAATTCAACCATGAATCTTTGTTTCTCATTTCCTGAGAATGTTCAATACTGCAAGTACTGGCGGGCAGCGAGTCGTTACCACAGCGTCGAATAACCATATTTGCTAGAGAACGCGCTATGATGCAACAATAGTTTTGTTTCTGAACAGTCGACAGTCTGTGGATCTGGACCTAACCAACGAAAGGTCAAACGTGCTATGCGATTCGTTCTCGCTTAATGCAAGTTACCGCCTTTCTAACTGTTTTGTTAAAAAACTACTTTCGGATGCTTATATTGGTCGGGCCGCGCCATACCAATTTTTGGACGGCATGGCCCTAGCCATCCCGCGCCCGCCGCCCTTGCGTTTGCTGAACAAAAATGGTCACATGTAATACAAAAGTATGGCCTTTTTGTCGTATGGACACACTCCAGTGTCCAGCAAAGGCATTTTCTTTGAAGGAGGGATCACGCGATTGTTCAACCTGCTTGGTTGGAAAGAATTAACTCTGCGTCTGGTGTTGTGAAGTGTGAGCTGCGATTCCGTGTCCTTGATATTTTCGTGCTTGTTTTGTAACTGAACTCCGCGTCTATTACTGTTGCCACAGCGCAACGACCCTATGTACATGGTATTTTTTTTGTTTTGTCGCATCGTACCTTGCATTTTTGATTGTTTTGTCGCATCGTACATTGCATTTTTGATTGTTTTGTCGCATCGTACATTGCATACGTGAGCGAAGCCGGTATCCTGTTACAACCGCTTTACAGAGCAGACGTGTAAGTTTGCGAGCAAGAGTATCGTCGATACACTGTCGTTTCTGTTTCAGTCTGTTCCAGGCGCTGGAGTGAAAAAACATTGTGGTCTTGTTATATTCTTGTACGCCTAAACATTGTTGAATTTTGAGTGAAGCGAATTTGATGAGTTAAAAAACGTTAATAGAGAAATTACTGCTGTTACTGAATGGATTTTTATAACTTTGACTAAGTTGAGTTGAGAAAAACTGCAGTAGAATTAAATGACCGTAGTAAAAAATGCCAGACAGACACGTGGGAATTCAGTTGGGTTTGGGTGAGGATGCAGTAAAAGATTGAGACCGAATTATTTTTCAAATTATCACATTTATGCTTATTTACTATAATCAGGATATTAATAAAATCGTGCGGTACAATTTGGTTTCGAGCGTAACTATATTTACTAGGCATCCATTAAAAAGCGATAAACATGAAGCAATCTTAATTCCACTCGACAGAAAAATTTCAAAATGCACCACAACGCAAAAAAGTACAGTCGTCAGCTTCGCAGTTCATTTCAATGCTGTATTCTTTGTTTACGGCTTCAGATTTTTGACAGTTGTTTACTTGAGTGTAGGTGGATCACCACATTGCTTAGTAGTTAACATGGCAGATGCAGTCTGTAGTAAATTTCATTAAAATAGCCATGCGCGTGGCAAATGAGATGCACGGTCGATGCAGGTTTTCTCCTCAGTCAACGTGTTTAGGGACATTTTGTGCGTCTGGGAAGTCTAAACTGTTTTAGACACCAACGCTTCTCCCCCTACTTACATAAAAATCTAGCTTTTGCCTGAACGTACAGAAGTCCCCTGTTTTTGCTGCTCCATACCTCAGAAGAACTTCATTGCTTGTTAATAAATTTAGTTACTTGGGAACTACTTTGCTTGGTAACACTCTGGATTGTTTGGCACAACTCTGTCACAGGTATGCTAAGTTGATTCAATTGTTTGTGGAATTTAGTATGTTTAATGCATTCAAATCAAAACTTAGAGGTTGAAGTGATGTAAGTATAAACTACACTCTCAAAACATTTTTCAGCTGTCTATTGAATGCAAGGACTGGTAAAGCTTCGTTAATTGTAGCTGTTTTCATAAAATATTTGATTTTGTCTGTTTTGCATGCATCACACTTTTTGAGAAACAGCTTAAGCGGTTTCTCAACAGGACTACTGCAGTGTTTCTCAACCAGCGGGCGATGGCCATAATGCAGTTTTCGAGTGGGCCAGATATTTATGTTAAAATTCCAACAATTAATAAACTGGTTGACTGTGTTCAGCAACAAGTTTCTCGCGCAATTGCATGTGCAGGGTAGGAATAAATCACTACTTTAGAACAAATATTGTGTTTGTCTATGCTGACAAGGTCGTGGGCCACCCACTTTGGTTCCTTGGGTCATGCAAGTAAAAAGGTTGAGGAACACTGGTCTAAATCATGCATAACAGATAAAATTACAAAAAAAGTTCAAAAGCGATTAGCAGTGATAAAATCAAACTTTTCATGAGCATGTTTTAAGACATCAAAAGAAATCACGATTTGGTCACGAAAGACTTTCCGTTTCCTTGCAACACAAACCAAAATCTTTTCCGATCTTTGAAATTGAAATCTGTTATTCAATGATGCAATTTTTGACTTTTGTGTAGTTCTGTTGTTTTAATCTTCATACAATGTATCTCTGATTTCTGCTTCACTATTTCGAATGTTTGGTTTTCATGCCAGTTATTTGATCAGTGCAAAAGGACAGTTAGTGTCTGACTTTACCTGAGAACAAATGAAGGCGGAAGGAGGGCTCTGATTTCGTTTGCTATAACAAATGAAGGCGCTGATTTCTTTCGCTATAGCTTGCAATTTAAAAAGCAGTCATTGCAGAAATGTCATTGGGCAGAGCAATAAGTGTGAAAAAGTTTTTGGTGGCAAGTTTGGGGTAAATTGCAGTCACATAGCATTTGTTTCCTTTTTTGTTTTTTTAACTTTGCCAAACAATGACCTAATTTTTTATAAACAAGCAAAAGATTGTTTCATTCTTACCATTTATAAATAACAAGTTTTTCACTAAAAATTTCAGGAAACCGTCACGACTGCTGCTTACTGATTGGGTTGAATTTTTGAAACATTATTACTGGAAAAAGTCACACTGCAAGCCTTCCATTCATAAGTTCAAAGTAAAACAACGATGTCAATTAAAGTGCCGGTAAGTTTGACTTCTGTCTGTGCGCTTGGATTACTATGTGCAATTTTTCTCTTTTTATCTTTCCTTGTTTTAATTTTACAGGAAAAAATAGCAGGTGCAACAACTTATTAGCGTCTATCACTCTTTCTTTTCTTTTTAACAAAAACACGCTACGACCCTTATTTACACCAAACTTTACCTTATCGCAGGTTGCATCTTTCATGCAAATTTTGTTTTTGCAAGATTTTGAGAAAAAGAAAAATTAGGAAAGAATGCCTTTCAGACATCTGTGTGGCTTGTGAACCCATTGGATTAGATTACCTTTGCAAAGATCAATCTACATTTACTTGCGATTTTGCTTTGGAGTTGATACTTATCATACGATATTGGTTTTCAAAGAGTTGGAAAAGCAGAAAGCGTTGAAATACCGCGTTTTAAATATTTTCACAGTTGTGCAACGCGCTAGTAAGCGCAAAGATCACGGTACAATACATTGCATCATGGGCGCAATTTGGTGGGGGACACGGGGGACGTGTCCCCTTCACTTTTTCAGACGGGAGGACATAATATGCCATGTCCCCCCACTTTTTTCTCTTTAGGTTTTGTATTTGGAGAGGTTTCAAAAATAAAAGTGATGTTTGTCACGTTTTGTGTGAAGAGTTTTTCATGTTAGATGGTAGGCCACACATATCCAAGTTGATGTTGAAATAGAGTTTGGTGTGGTATCACTGATTGTGTTAGTTTGTAAATGTTAGCTTCGATAAAATAATTTTTAGCATTTTTCAAGTTTCTAGAGACCGTGAAAGATGTTTAACTGCTTCTGTCCGAGATTTTGCCCTGTGTGGTATACTGTTAGAAAGGTTATTTTCTTGTAACAGTGAGAGTATTACAGCTGCACATGTGAGAGACCACAGTACAGCCATGATTTGTTCTGAGCAGGAATGTACCTGACTTTGCAGTAACGTTGGTTGTCACGTATTCAGAAACACACAGCGTATAAATTAATGATGTCAGTGTATATAATGTTAGAAAGTAAGATTTTCAGGCAAATCTTTGCGAAGCTTTTGCCGAAGACAAAAACAGCACTATTGTGGAGACTTAGTTTTGGGATGGAGAGTTTAGCAAAAGACTGTTTTCAACCATTAGTGAACAGGGTTTCAATCAAAACGTTGGAGAAGTAGCCTACAATGTTTACCTAGCTGTATATTGATCTATAGCGCAAAACGTAGGGCCTTGACTAGGAAATAAGGATACAATATACATTTATCCTAACTTCTTGTAATGTCGCGACAAAGGTGAGCAACAAATCCAAAAGATATTTTTTCCTTGACACTAACACTTTGTGCATGTGCTGAAGGCATCGGTTCGTAAGTCATCTGATTTACTTTAGTTTAACCAAACCCACAATGAAGCAATGTTTTCATCCAAGAGCGAAACATTTGCTTTACAGATACATCACACCTAGTTTTGTTGGACATTCTTTTCGTGTTGAAGGTGAAACATGTTACTTTTTTGCCAATTCATCGTTGTGCATTTTGACTTAATCTCAAATATATTTTTGTGTCGTTATGCAAGTAAAACTCTTAGAATGAAACTTTTACATGGTGCAGAGTTGTAAGTCTGGCCGCGCTTTTCGGGTCGGGTCGGGCCGGGCTCGGGCTTAAGTTTGTCTAAACATTTCGGGCCTGCATACAAAACTTTTTTATAATTTTAAGAGTAACTACTTTTTTCTTTCGTGGCGTAGATTTGTTGTGCTCACCGCGGTAGCTTCTGTGAGTGAAGTGGTTGTGATTTTTCTTCAGCTAATTCTGTTTGCAAACACAACTGCGTTCTTTTATTCTCTGCTGGGATTAGTCTCACACTGTTTTTGAGAAGGCGACAGTGGTGAGGAAATTAGCACGCGACGGCGTTGCGTCGAAAAGATCAATCACTCACAGGATTCTTGGTTTGTTTTAAGAAGCCTACAAGCCGGCTTTTCATATCAATAGACCTATCCTGGAAAGTTTCTTTTATGTCTATAGCGCCAGTGGCGATTCTGGAATGAAAAAGTGTGGGGGGGGCACTGCGGGGCCAAGGAAAAGTGGGAGGGCCAACATAAATGTCTATCTTGCATAGTGATTTTTCATTGTTTTGAAGATTAAGTTGCTATGATTAACCTGGTCAAACCAAACATGGGCTTGCGAATATCATTAAATATGAACTAGCGTTATTATTCACTAGAGACACCTAAATGCCACTGTAGATGCAATTACACACGCGTACTGCTATTCTGTGCTAACCATGCAACTTCCACACCACTGCACATATAAATCGAAACACCATTTTCCGTACACAATTGTGCCGGCCTCACATGAACGAAAGCATTTCCTTCAGAAAGTGAAAACAATTCACATGACAGCGAATTGTTTCCAACCACGAATTCCATCTTGACACAGTGACAAGTAGGCTGTTGATAATGGTAATGGTTTATTGTTTCATATGACTCAGCCAACAAGCAGAAGCACCATAAAAGTCATCGCATGCAGTAAACCAACCATTAGCGAAAATTGGAGCAAATGAAAACACAATGGCACAATAGCTGATCAGTGTAAACAAAGACGGGCGCCGTGTCATACAGGATTGGCCAAAGACCGTGGCGGTCATTTAGTCAACCAACCCTGTTTGTCACTTTTTGACAAGTGTTGAGAAACAACAGTTGGAGATCGAATAGGCATAATGAAAATAAAAACGATAGCCAACTGGTTTCATTAAAGTATTCTTACTGCAAAGCACATAAAAATAAACCATCTTCCAACGGTTTGGTGACTTCTGACTAATCCGTTTTTGTGGTAGCTTGTGGATATTTTGTGACTGTGGTGCAACCATAAAAATGTTATGCAACTATGATTACGAGTGTGCAGTGCGGATAGGGTGAGGACTATTCAATGCAGTATGCAGTTAACAGCAGCGAGGTTTCGGTACCTGTTGCACCTAAATAGCATAGCAGCGCCGCAGATGGGTATGTACCTGATAGCAAGATGTCACAGTAGG
>Ga0210059_1011248_pt1 | contig 13707 bp, 9 predicted proteins | sample Ectturendosymbi2_FD_188042 | JGI IMG/M metagenome (GOLD analysis project Ga0210059, IMG submission 188042) | Ecteinascidia turbinata endosymbiont from Florida, USA - Sample 2 (SPAdes) (version 2) | ecosystem: Host-associated > Tunicates > Ascidians > Unclassified | place: Key West, Florida...
GGCTCATGACACTCAGAGTCCATGACGACCGGTGTGAGCGGTCTTGAGTTCAGGATGTACTCCACCTCCGTTAACAGCGTCTCCAACGATTCGTCCGTGAGTCATTGCTCTGATAACAAGGCAAAAAGAATTTTCTTCACGGATCGTATCATCCTCTCCCAAATGCCACACATGTGGCTTGCCAGAGGTGGGTTAAACTGACAACGAAAGCCGCGCTTACATAGTTGTTTATGCAACACATTTTGATTACATTCAATTAAGGAAAGTCGCAGTTCCTTCTCAGCACCAACAAAATTTGTGCCGTTATCACTGTGTACCTTACCGCGACGAGAAGCAAACCTTCTAAAGGCATTAATAAACGAGCCAACGGTCAAGGCGTGCGCAACCTCCAAATGAACAGCCCGAGATACGAGGCAAGTGAAAATGCAGCAGTATCTTTTGACGTAGCTTCTGGCTTGCCGGACTGTAAATGGACCAAAGAAATCAACACCAGTAAAATAGAAAGGCGGCTTATTTGGTGTCAGTCTTTCAGCAGGTAAATCAGACATGACTTGCAAACTCAATTTCGCGTTTCGGCGCAGGCAAAACACACATTTTCCAAGTACGTTCCTGACAGTCGCGGCACCTTTCACAATCCAATACGTTTGCCGCAATTGTGTCCAAGTGTTTGCCACGCCGCAGTGTCCACTCTTCCGGTGTTGGTCTTCGATGATTAAGCGAGTGACGTGATGATCGCTTGGAAAAATGATGGGGTGTTTTCTGGAAAACGCCAGCGGTGCGTGGCAGAGGCGGCGACCGACACGCAGTATTCCGTCCGTCTGCAAGTACAGGATTCAATTTAAGCAGTCGACCACTTTAATGGGTGTGTCGAGGACTGGACATGAGCAGCGAGATCTCATCGAAAAATAACACAACTGCACCGCCTTAAAACCATTGACGACCGCAAAAGCGAATAGATTGGCGCGTACGTTTTTGGTTATAACTCGCCACCTGCTGCAGCTAGAGAGGTGTTCAAACCCTCTACGAAGTCAGCAAGTCTAGTAGTTCCGAGGCAAGAAAAAAAATTTCAGTTTTGGGTTTGGGGTTCTCTTGGGGGTCGTCAGAAGTGTGGGTGTTTTCGCGTTTTTATGGCCTACTTTATCCGACCCTGGAAGCCCATCGAATGGGCCCACGTTTTGGCCCAAACATGTTTACGAAACTAGGCTATCTTACGAGTATTTAGAGCCCTGGATTGGCTTTCTAGCATATCTGGATGAAACTTATGCCACAAAAACCAAAACGTAGTCAAAAACTCCAACACCTTAAAAAGGTAACCAAGGTGGAATAACACCCCTTTTGGATATGGCCATAACTCGCTGTTAGAATGAGCTAGAGAGCTGTTCAAACCCTCTAAAGATTTGTGAAGACTAGTAGTTTAGACTGAAAAGAAAATTTTGAGCTTGAGATCATGTTTTTTTTGTTAATGTTTGGGATAATGACGTCACTTCCGGGGAGTCGAACCATCCATTAGATTTGGTGACTTGAAGTTATTTTGGATTCAAGACTTCAATACGAGTCTATAGAGGGTTTGATGGACTTTCTATCATTTCTGGTTCAAAAGTTATGGCCAAACTTTCGGATTTTAATCAGGGAGATCCCCTGAAATTACTCAGTCGTATCCTCAACGATTTGGGGTCTTTTGGCCCTAACTTGGGCACCAGAAACGCTAGGAAGTCGATCTAGGCCTCTAAAGCTTTATATTCCAGCCTAGAATACAACCAAAATTTGATCCAAAATTTTTGCCCTTTGTGGAGGTGGTGACGTCATAATGAAACAACCAAAATAATGCCAAACCTACCCTTTTTCTAACCCCACCCACCGAAAACCCCGTCCCCAAATCTAAAATTATTTTTTTTCCGTGCAAACTAGAAGACTTCAAGAGTGGTTCGAGGGCTCGTATAGCTCGCTAGCATATTCTAGCGGGGAGTTATCGCGGGTTATCGTGAGCTACTGCAGCCGCCAGTGGGAGACTCATGCATTTTCTGATTTTGGGGGTAAAATGTTTTTTTTGGGCCATAACTTTGGTTCCAGACATACTAGAAGGTCAAGCAAGAGCTCTATCGACGCGGAAAATTATCAAGTTTCAAAAAAAAGTTTCAGCCCAAATTTCCGCACCTTAGATTGGCGTCCAGGGCCCGTCAAATTTGGTCAAAAAAAAACGAAAACAATCCCATTTTGCGAGCCCGTCCCAGGCGAACCCTTCACCCAAATCAAAAAAAAAAATTTTAATCGAACCAAGAAGACTTGCTGCATCCGTAGAGGGTTTGAACAACTCTCTAACTATAGCGGCTGGCGAGTTATAACCAAAAATACCCGCGCCAATCTATTGGCGCGCGCTGTCGTTAAAGGGATCTCGACGACTGACGTTTCCAACTCATCCACGGTCAGGCTCACTGCCCTATGGCGTGTGCGATACCTGTTGCGATGAATCGATTTCAAACGTAGGATCCACGCGATGGCGCACTTAAGACTATCCCATGATGAAAAACGAGCGAAGCGATCTGCAATGTACGTTTGACTGACCGTGACAGTTGATATTGTTATGCCTTTGTGGCTTAAGGAATTCGTCGGGTAGATCCGGCAACGTTCGCGGATTATCAGGCCATGTTTCTTTAGGAGCGTTCAGAAACCCTGTACCGGCGAACCATTGTGACGTTTGAACGAAGTCTGACGCAGAAAGGCCGCGGGTGACGTGTTCAGCTGCGTTAAGTTCAGAGTTTACAGATCTCCACTGCGAGGAGCTTGAAACTTCTTCATATACGAAAAAGTTTCATACTTCCTCTACATTAAGTCGGCACGTCGGCGATACTGATGATCATGACGCAGAGTCTAAACCCAAAATCCCACACACTGCATGTTCACTTAACTAGTAAGGTGGACATTTTCCTCGTCACATAAATAAATGGAGTTCAGGAAATCAAGATGATCTTCGATTTACTGAGTGATGGTTTGCCCAAAGGCACGTCTCTCAGCCTTATTTGCATCGATCTTAAGTTGTTAACTCTGTATCTTATACGGAAACAGGTAAGGATCGTGGTGAATTATTCGTGGGTGTAATTGAACTCCTTGAAAGATCTGTTTGCTAGGACAAAACTCTTGTTGGTTTTCTTGGAGACTGCTTCAAATATTGTCTCAGAGCAACGTTATAATTTTCTGTCTTGACTGACCGTGACCAACTACTGCGACCTTTGGTGTTGTCCTGTGCATCCCGTCTCCCTGAATTTGTCTAGCAGGCACATAATTGAGAGTCTGCTTGGAGCGTTTCTGTCTAGAAAGCCTTCTCAAATTGTGGTTGTGTTTGGGCAACTGATTTTGTCGCGAAATAGGCCTGTAATGTTGATCATCTCTGCGAGGGAACATCTTGCTGCTTGATCCACTGAAGTCAGGAAGAAAAACGTCGGAACTGTAACTATGATTCACATGGAAAATGAAAGCCTCGGTTAATTTGATATGAAATGATAGCGATTATAAAATGGATACATCTTTTTGGACCACCAGGCGCTATGGTTGCCTTCTTTGTACTGCATCATTATTTTACAGACATGGTTCAGGTTCTGGTGTTTTAAGAACATCTCAAATTTTCTCTGCAAAACTTTGCAAGATTGTCTCTCTGTTCAAATCAGAATTCAGCGTGAATTGAAAAATCCTCTAAATTTCCGATCAGGTGTCATCGAAAAGTTGAAAATCGATATTCCCAGGCTTTTCAGCCTCGTGCTCGTCGTTAATGAATGGGTATATAGGAAAGCTTCAATCCAAGTCCTCCCATTGACTGGCCACCAATAATGCACCGCACGTAAGCGGTGCGTGGATGCATGCAGACAACTCGTGACCGTCCAAAGCGATCATAATGAAAATTTCTTTTTCTGGGACTGCAGTGGTGGCTCGTGGTGAAATTGGCCGGGAGAGCAGCAAGATTTCATCTCTGGTTGAACATATGGGATTTTCGCCCTGGCTGTTTTTATCATTAGTGGCGTTTCCAGTCACTCCAGCAGTCCTTATCCTATCAAACTCACAATTTTCAGTTGTCCTCATTAAAACATAGAAAACATTCACTTTAGTTTAATGAAACCAAACACTAAAGCGTAAACAATAACACAAAAGAATTAAACCGGTCCCATCAAAAGTATGACGCATAACCACTGTAATCAAAGCTGCAAAGACGAGAGTCGAATCCAGCACCACTCGCATACTAAACTTGGAACATTCCGCTCGACTACTAAGGCGCTGTTGTTAACAAGACAAAGCTTAGCATTTTATTCAAACAGTGTCATGGCAGCAGACCTAGGCTAGAACCACTTTCTTTGAGCTAGTACTTTAATCATGTTCTTTCAAATCAGGTTTAATTTTCCAAAAATTTCGAACAGTTTATGATTTTACGTAAGATTTCTCGTTTTTTTTTATCTGGATTGTTCTGCTTTTCCAGTAAAAGTTTGTATCCTGCATCAGTTACAGCTGCAATGTTCACCTTACCAAAAAATTAAAGGTCTACTTGAATGCTTATAGGCTTGGTAGATTTCTCATGCTTCAAAATTTTCATATTTCAATGTTTTAAACCAGTCATATCTTTTGTTGTCCAAGAATGAGATCCACCAACTACAGGCGTACATCTTCAAACGCCAACCCTAGAAAGCTCAACAGCTTAGCCTACTGTTGCAAGCTGCACTGGTGCAGATAAAGGAAGGGCTGTATTTTCGCAGCCGGAGATTGGCGACTAGATTTAAATCCAATGCCGCCAATATCGCCAAAGTACTAGTAAGATCATTGTTAAACTTAATTGTAAATTTCAATATCCAAGAAATTCAGGTGGTAAAAACAGTCAAGATCATATTTCTTCCGTTTAGTTTTCAAAAATTCATCGTCAAAATATCAAAAACGCTTTGCGATAGGCGGATAAACCACCATGCTTTTTGTAGCCAATTGTTTTGTTTCTTTCCTTTACGGCTGTGCCGAAGACAGCCCCGAAATCGCCAAATTCTTCGGCAAGTGTGCTGAAAACGTCATCGCATAAGCGGCGTCGTTGGAAAACAGCGAAACATTGGTTTTGTTGGATTCCTAGGAAACCTTGAGGAAAAATGGTGTCGGAAGTACCGAAAATGATTATATTGTGAAATTTTCGTAACTAAATCCAAACTTAAGGCGAGTTTGGCTGTTTGGCGGAATCTTTTGCCTTACATTTTTCAGGAAGGGCTGCAGCCCGGCAGCCCGTCTAGACGAGGCGCCCCTGGCTGGGAGTGATTTTCTGGCGAATAATATTTCTTTTGCTGCTAACAGAAAATGTTCGATTTGGAAATTCTTTCTCTGGTTTCGCAATTTCACGAAGCTTAGATATTCTTGCTCAGATACCGTCAACAACACGATGTAAAACATGACCGTTCTCCAAAAGAACTCGCGGTGTTGAACACCACATACGGCGAAATCGCCCGTCACGTCATATGGGGTGACGCAGCCATCCGTGACATTACAAACTGGATGGAAACGTGCAAGACGACTCAGGTGCTAATCGAGTAAGTTACAAAAAAAACGCAAAAAGTAATGCAGACGTTTCTTATAAAGATCTTTGCTTTGCTGCAGTGTACAAATGATTTCCGGAAAGCACCTGCATTTCAAAAGCGCTTGCGTTTTTCTGGCCGATCAGTTGCTGCTTGTTAGCTATGTTACATTTGTTTTTTCGTTTGTTTGTCTCACAGGTCCATGTTACAAAGGTAAGTAATAGAACACAAGAATTGCAAAGCCATTTGGCTTACTACACAGCACAAGCGAACTAATCTGTTGCTGAGTTATTATGTCTCCAAGAGCATGGATCACACAACAACTTGTCAAAGTAGATCTCCCACACTATTGTACATTCTATAAGGCAGTCGATATTAAGAGATTGCTATGTTTGTTTTTTCTTCGGGACGTGACTTCACAAGATATACGCAAAGTTACGTCTTATTTGCAATTACTGGACAATGATTTAACGCCTTGTTTAATTGCTTAGTAACGAAGAGACGTTGCGTTTTGTATGTAATAGATCTCGGTCGAGTGCCAAACAGTACCTATGACTATTAAGCTGCTTCAAGAATTGAGCTGGTCGCTTGCCGCGTAAACCTGCATTTCTTGTTGTTCATGAGTTCGCATAGAGTGCCTTCATTTCCTTGTAATACCATTTTCTTTGCACAAGATATAACAAATTGTTTGGCCAAATAACTTTTCATTCTTCTCTTTCCATATTTTCTCCAATGTTTTTTATAATACACAAAGTTGACGTTTGTCCAGAAACTAAAAGAACTGTCAGTTTTTCTGTGGCAGCTTTGATATTAGTTGTGGAGGACTTGATCACTACGTTTACATGTCAAGCGACGGTCTGCAAAACGAGACAGCCCGTTCCGACGTCATAGTACGGTCCGGTTTACATGTCTGAAAGTCATTCACAGGCTGGTGAACAAACGGTTGTATGGAGTTGGAAAGCATGTATGTTGATGTACAGATTTCACGAATTTGGCAATTGCTGTTCATGCCTCTGATGAACTTGGTGCTGTCAATTATGGATCATGCTGCACACTGTAAAATCCACCTATAGCAGACGTGCACTGACGTTTACAGCAAGAGTTGATGTCGCATGTGCGAAGTTACTGGGAGACAAATTTTAACACAGGTTTCATAAGCACAATGCTGAAAAACGCTTTGGAGATAACTGCTTTATTGCATGTGTCTGCAAATGCCCTGGTGGAGCTTTTGGTGACACATCAGTCAAAATATCTTTAATTTACACTGATACTCAAACATATAGCCTAATGTCACATGATGAATGCAGAACATTCAGTATTTGTTATATTCAAGACATTCTATGACATTTTTCAAGGACCTAGTGAAATAATTATTTATCTTTCACTACTATCACCACTGATGCCAGAAAGCTGCCCTATTTTACAAACCTGATTTATGAAGATCAGTGCAACACACAAGGGTTCTTACTTTCAAAACAACTATTCCTAACACTGCCAAGCCACTCCAGGCTGATCAGTAGCCTATTTGAAATATATATTTGTTTTTGAACAGAGCCTCTTATCATATATTGTGCACAACTTTCAGCTCTTATTATGAATAAGCATCTTCTCAGTAATGTTTCATTTCTAGACATTAAGGGATATCTACAACTGTCAGATAGCCTACATTTCAAAAAGTGTATTTCAGTTACTGTAGGCTAGTATCTTCTACTGTACTTCTATCACCACTGACGGCAGAGAATTATTACACTCAATTTTCTTTAATGACATGTAAAATGCAGAAGCAAACAATTTTTAGCAAGGGTGAGTTCTGAACATTTGGTAAAGATTTTTGCCTTGAAAATACGAAATCCTAACACTGCCAACCCAAAGCCTAACTGCTATCTATTGTAAAACTAACCATCCTCGCCGACGTGCCTTGTCGACTACATGGTAATTATATTGGTGTTACACTTTTAAAACTGAACTCAACACAATAACAGTTAGAATAACGGTGCAGTCATATCTTATCTAAAGACAGGCATTGGATGCTAGCCGTGCTATGTGCTAACCGAACCGCGCGAACGAGACCACGTATACTTCATAACGAGACGTCTTCCTGTCCAGGTGGCCAACGCATTGGCTCGTTCAGGGCGCTCACTCAGCAAATCACGTTCAGAACCAGACCACTCGTTATCCTTATATGGTAACGAAACAACGCAAAACTGTCCATGAAAACGTAGTAAATATGCTGTAATTGCCAATCGGGCTATCCTTGTTGTTTCTGTTCACTGTTTTTGATTTTATTCAGGTTTTTTTGTCTTTATGCTTTCATATCTTCCCACAGCCTACAATCACTGATGTTGCTGAACCTTGCGACAAGCAGCAACTGGTCAGAATAAGAATTTCGAAGCTTCTGATCGAAAATGAATGTCATTGATCTCCGCTAACACTGTGTTTTGTTGACCCTTGCTCGATGGAAGCTGAAACCGTTAGATAAGCACTTGTCAACACTTGCTGAAATCAAATCCTGGGTTTTATTCCATAAGCGTATTCGGAACCCAAACACGTAGCGCCAAGTGATGCTTGCTGCATATAAACTAAACTTTCCTTGACACGTTTCAAGGAGATTTTTGCCCTATACAGTATTCATTTCTGTTGCTCGCAAGCTCCGTCAATATTTCAAATTTGTCTTGGTAATTTCAAATTTTTAAGACGATTCAAATGTTTTTTGAACATTTCAGAGCGACGCCTTGAACTCAAATGAAGACACAACATTCGAATTGAGCATAGTGACCGGCGAACTTTCACTCTCGCAGTTTGGCTTGGACAAGCGAAAGATATATATGTATTATGCATTCATTTGTCAAAAATACAGAGTTCCATTCCTTTTTAAGATTTTATTGATTATTTATACCCATATGCGTTCAGTGGTATAGGGAAAAAACAAGACGCGAAAGAACGCTCTGTTTAGAAGTGGAAACAACCATACTACAGTCAAAGTAGTTGTAAGTTTTTATGTCTAAAATTTTACAACCTAATACACACATTGGCAACGACGGGAAAAGTAAAAGGAAGCTGTTCACCCTTAAAAAGATGTCTCGACTCTGACTCGACAAATATGACCCAGGCACATCACTGATGGCGCTAACTGTATCAAGTTTTGTTGGTGGAAATCTGGCCCATGCATCGTGAAGACCGGTAGCAAAATTGAATGGCGCTCTTCGAAATGCATTTCAGCAAATTATTCCGATTTATTCACACAGTGGGATTTTTAAGCGATTTGCAACCAGAAACGAAGAAATGATGTGAGGTTGCAAAAATTATTCAGATGTAACTTTAACCTCATAATGTTACCAATAATTGCCCATTGTATGATCCTTGTCAAGCTGGAAATCTTGCCAAGGTCGCACCCAGTCGGTTATCTTCCGAAGGGCGCAATAATAATAGCACTGGGTTACAACGGTTGGAAGATGTAGTGTGGGAAGATATCACAGCACCAATATTCATCTTTCGACTCGCGTTTCCTCTCGGGAGGATCCCAATTACAGCATCTCTAAGTGGTCGTGAAATATCCCACAATTTAACAACCTCTAAGAATTCTACTGGCTTCGCACCAAGGCAGGTCGAAGACGTAATCACGCCTCTGGTCCTTGGCCAATATGTGGGATGTGTTTCCATGCACCACAATACCACAAATGTTCCTCTTAAAGGTGAAAATTTTTTATTTTTACTTGTTTTCCTGACGGCTTAAAATGATCTTGACTTTAAGACTCTTTGCCTAGCACAAAGACATTTTTGGAGAGATCTGATATACGAGATTTCCGATTATTGCATACATACTTGATTTATCAAGAATAATCCTTTACTCACCGCTTGCGCCACTTTTTTTTGCAAATTTTGAACCAATATAGCTCTCCAGCCGATTGACCTAGAGAGCTGTTCAACCCCTAAAAAGAATCGGCTAGCCTAGTACTTTTGATTTAAAAAATTTGAAAGGTTTGGACTTGGGATTTTTGCGGGTGGGGCCATAATTGAAAGTTTTAGGCCATCTTTGACCACGTTGTCGGCCCTGGCCCCAACCGCTAGATGGAAGCATTGCGCTCAAGTTTTTATTGGATCCTAGACGCGATTTCGAGTCTTTGTAGCCCTTGATGGTTTTTCTATCGTTTGTGGTGATGGCCAAAAACGCTGATTTTGCAGCCATGGGCAAAATATACAGCATTTGTAGCATGTGAGAGTTATCAAAGACAATTTTTGCGATGGTCTTGAAATGGCGTTTACATCACCATTAAGTGGGATACACATACAGCAAGGTGGTGCACTGGTGCACCAAAAGCAGCTGCGAAAAGCGCTACTCTTTGTTTTACTTTAGGTTGGTGATTACAAGCGCGTATATGCAAGTTTGTATTTCATTATCACCAACTTCCAGACGGAGCACAAACTTTAGGTAACGATCAGCCACGGAATGAATTTTCCAGCATTTGCACTATAGACAATATTTTATTAATCATGATCTATTGGTAAACCATACTGCTTTGATCAGGTTCGTCTTAATGTTGAAGTAGAATAGTTTTTTTAAGCAGTTTCATTGATTTGCACTGACGCATATCTTTGGCTTAAACATTAAAACCTTGATAAACCTGAAAATTGTTAGTGCTACTTTGGCATTAGGGGAGAAATTGCCCCCATTTACCCCTGGCTCCGCGCCTCCCCCGGTGGAAGTAGACTTTGCTGCACTCTCGAAGTGTACGCAATAAAAGCTATCGTCGTTACCGTTAAGAGTAACTATCAGCAGTTGCTTCGCAACGCGGCAGAAACCTGCAGTTCTTAATTTTATGAAGCAATGAATAACCAATCACTTACGCTACTGGCCCTTGAGTGTTCAGTGATGCAAACGGTCTTCCCTATAGCTACCATCACCCATGTATTATAAACATAGTCACGTATGCGTAGGTCTGTTAGGATCTGGTGTGCTACGAACTGGTCTATTATAAATTGGTCCGTTATGACCATGGGCTGTTGTGAACGGGCCTGTCATGAACGTGGTCCGTTATGCAATGCACGGGTCTGTTATGAACAGAGGTGAAGTGCTCGAAAAAGAGGTGTGGGAACGTCTTTCCCCCACCAAACAAAAAGGAAGACTGCACCAAATAGTTCGAATAAAATGAGCATTCGCCTGCAAGAATTTGAAACACTGGAGCTTCCGGTTTCACTGCAGTCGTTTGACTAGCAGTGCGAATCTGTGTGTTACAAGCATGTCTGTGGGATCACAGCCATGTTTTAATGTTGCGAAAAGGTGTGGGAACCTGGTTATGAACTTGTCTGTTACGAACGAGTCTATTATGAATACGGTGTTTACAAATGTGGTCTGTTATGAACTGATCTATTATGAACGTAATATGTTATGAATGGGTAGGCTCAGCAGGAGTTGATTCGCAGCAAGTATATCCAATCACTTAATGATTCCCCATGTTATTCCAACCAGCAACAGCCTTCACCATGAAGCGTGTGCAACCCGGTTGTGTTCGCACACCTTCAATGTGGGATTGATTCTCGAACCTCGAGAAGGATGGATTGTGATGTCATCGATGTTAACTCCGCGCTAGACGAATCGGCCAAAGAGATCTCTTACTTCCACGTGCATGGAAGTCACTTATAAGTGTCACTTGCTTGGTCTTTCCCTTCTCCTTCCTTTGCCTCTTTGCTCACATGTAACGGACTGCTACATCACTTTCCTTCCTCGAAGTCTTTGGATCTTTCACTCTCTTTGAACTATCTTGCCAATTTATATCAAGAGTCCAGCCAGGTCCGATGATGTGCGTGTCATACTTCATTGGGCTTCGGTACATAGAACCTTTGTTTTCTTTATCTCTTCCTCTCTTCTTTTTGTTGCTTTTTCCATGCGACGCATGTCATCCATCGCAGCTCCTCAAGGATGTGTCTGTTATCGGGAGCCATTTGTTGCAGTTGACTGCATCGCCTTGGACTACTGAGGCAAGCACAAGAGAAAGATGGCAATTCGGGGCATTACCTAACAGGAAAGCAACCAACAGCAATAGAGCTACCTCACTGAGTTCAATCTACCACTACTAGGTTGCACTATCATTATATAAGGATAAGTGAACTACGATAATTCACTTGTGGTGACTATCACAGTGACTTGTTATTCATGGGCACCATCTAGCGGTGACCATTTATTTACATGTGGCGCCATCTTCTGGCCACCACATCACTTCCCTCTCCATTAGCTTGAAGTTCTATCACTTATCATCCACACTTTAACTCTCAAATTACAAGTTCGACCCTTACCCTTTGGTTCAAGACGATCTTCAACTGAGGATGTTACTGAGAGGGGCTTATGGCCTTTCTCTCAGGTCCTTATTGGGCACCATTGATGCATGTGCGACCTGGTTGTGTTCGCACACCTTCAGTGTGGGATTGATCCTTGAACCTCGGGAAGGATGAATTGTGATGTCATCGATGTTAACACCGCGCCAGACGAATTGGCCAAACAGAGCTCTTACTTCCATGTGCATGGAAGTCACTTATAAGTGTCACTTGCTTGGTCTTTCCCTTCTCCTTGCTTTGGCCGTCTTTGCTCACATCTAGCGGACTGCTACAACCAGCATCATTTATTTGTTCTGCCTGTATTTCGTCTACTATATCATTTTCTAATTTAACTCACACAGAGCTCTGCACTTTCTTTTTTGATAATTCTGACTTATCTGATTTTATCGAATCTTTTCCATGTGTCTTATCACCTCAACATATTCAAACTAAGTATTCAACTTTAAGTGACACTGGCAAAATTAATCATGCAAATAAGCAAGAAAATTTATCATATTTGATTTCATTGTACTAAGCCTCAGTAAAAGTTTGCATAAACTAGATGACTTTTTTCTAATGACTGAAGTCAGTGATAACGTGACTCGAGTGAATGACTCGACTCGAGTCTCAATTTTTGATAACTCGGACTCGACTCGTGTTGAGAGAAGCGGTGAATCGGCTCGAGTCACGTTTTTCACAGAATGACTCGACTCGTCTGGAGTCACAATCATTGACTCGAGTCAGAGTCATTTGTGCAAAATCTCTGAGTTTCTGATACAGAAACCCAGTTTGTTTGCACACAAAGAAATGAGCATTTTGTGCTTCAGTGATGACCAAGATTGGCGCAAATGTTCTGTTTTGACTGTCAGGTTGTGCTATGCTACCTTTTAAGGATCAAGTGTCCTCAACTTGCACAAACACCTGAGACTCTGATTTCACTGAGTGGTCTGCAGGACAGAATATATTGAAACATTAGTAGCTGCAGTATAAGATTGAACCCAGTCAAATGGGTAATCTTAATTGCTATTACGCTGAGGATGTCGGTTCGACTCTTTCTCTGGTTGGCTCAGGGCGATGCAGCATTGTGGCTGCAACTAATTGGTCCCAATGTGTCGGTGGCTGCAATCCACTGTTGAAGGTCGTCTGGAGCTTGTGAAACGGGGAAGTAATGTGGAGACATGATTTCGCCACAAATAGGCCTAACGATGAATTCGTAGCAGATATAGAAGAGTGAATCTAGTCGATTGGAGTATCTCTATTGCTGTTATGCCGAGGGTCGTCGGTTCAGGTTGCACCTGGCATCACTTTCACATCCTGGTCACATAACAGCACCACTTTGTTATGATTGGAAAACCCGAGCGGCAAGTGCGCAAAGCTTCACATTGTGGCAGCACAGAGATCACACGTCGTGCTCATTCTATTTCTGCTTGTTCGTGCCACGTATATATGGGTGTTCTTCTTCACACACATCTCGTTCGTGGTGAATCCCACATTCAACACAACGCTAAGCGAGAGGTTGCAACACTTGCAACAAGTTGGGCTAGACTTGTTGAAAAGATTGAGAGTGAAAGAGAGAAGTAAAATGCAAACTGAAAAACCTTATATATAAATAACCTGCGATCAAACTTGGTGAAACCACATTGGGCACCATTTTTTAGCTTATCGGGCGCCATTTCATAGCACGTTGGACACCATTTTCTACCCTATCGGGTGCCATTATATAGCATGTTGGACGCAATTTCATAGCATAAAAAAGTCATAGAAAAAATGTGAAATTTCATTTGACTCGACATTGACTCGCAAACCAATGACTCGAAGTGACTCGACAGTTCTTGTGACTCGCCTCTTACTCGACTCGACCAAGTTATGT
>Ga0210059_1011249_pt1 | contig 13706 bp, 8 predicted proteins | sample Ectturendosymbi2_FD_188042 | JGI IMG/M metagenome (GOLD analysis project Ga0210059, IMG submission 188042) | Ecteinascidia turbinata endosymbiont from Florida, USA - Sample 2 (SPAdes) (version 2) | ecosystem: Host-associated > Tunicates > Ascidians > Unclassified | place: Key West, Florida...
CGTAAATAATCCGCTGATGGCAAGAGAAAAACGTTGCGCATACAGGCTTTGCAGCATGCTCAAGACAGTTAATAGTTGCGGAAAGTTCCAGAACAGACTGCAGCGAACCGAGCCTTTTCTCGACGTAACTTCGCTCATAGCTACCTTGTGACGTAGTTTAGGAAAAAGGCATCACGTGCTTTCTCTCTTTTTCAGATCATGCGCGTTCCTGTTTAAATGTCTCGCTAAGCTCAGCGTTATTGTTTTCCGTAGCTTTACCGTCTGTCGCGCTGCACGAATCGAACATGACAGGAGAAGTTGTGACAAACAGCCGCGCTACTTTGCGTCAGCCAAGCCAGTCTCTCCATAGAAATGCTCATCCTCATGTGTATTCAGGTATGGAGATTTTAGTTTGAAAACATGGACTATGTCAGCAAAGCGAGTTAACGAAGTTTTTGTTGAACGCGTCATTTAATTGCGTTAAAGCGCATTGTGACTGCATAAGTATCAGAAATGTAAGACTTGTTGCGCAGCTCTTGTCAGCAAGAGTCTGAGTAGCAGTTGAAGTCGTGTACATTTCGGTAATGTTGTTTTATAAAATTCGAGTTTTTTTTTTACATTAGATTGTCGAGGAGAAAGCAACAGAAGGACAACAAGCCAACTGGAAAATATTGCTGTCCCGAGGTCTGCAGATTCTGAAGCGAAAGGGATTCCTGCCGGTCGTATCGTGATGTATGGGACAACCTTCAGGTCCAAACCGACGTACCAGACTGCTCGATATGTGCCAGACAGAACCAGTTCAAGATGCTGTGTAGCTGAACCAACACAGCAAACGTTTCAACAAACACAGTTGAAAACATCAGCACGGTCTTGGAGCAACTGCCTGACACCGCAGGAACTTCACTCCAGTAGAACAGCTTATCGCTGCCTCCACCCTGCCAACGCTCGCATGCGAAATACAGCAGATCGTTTGCGATCATTCCATGACCGGTTTTCTCACTGGCCCAGTCATCTCATCAAAGCGACTCCTGAAGAAATGGCTGAAGCAGGATTATATTACCTTGGTACGTTTTCAAAGCTATATTTCAAGTTGGAAAAATGTGATTTATAGCCGTTTCAACCATCAACAATGTAAAAGTCTTCATCTTCTCTCTGCAACAGAATCTTCTTAGTCCTTCGTGATCAATATTGACTGCTTATCTTTAAATGAGGAGTGAATGCAATTTACCACACGCTTATGTTAAGTCTGTCATCACTTATGCAAAATGCACATCCCTTTTCTAAAATCCGCTCTGTGAATGTCAAAAGTAGCAATCACCTCTAGCTGACTTTGAATCATTTGAATCATGTTTATATTAACGACGAGCGGCAGGCCGGTGCCTGAATGTGCTCTTCGTCGCGTCATGTCGAGCGAACAAACACCTGCACGCCAGTTGGAACAATAAAAAAATTCCTACAGGTTCGTTCGAAACACAGCACATTATTGCAGTCGTTTTTACGAATGCGACGAAGTTTTGGTGTTCCAGCTTCAAGACATCACGAAATTTTGGTGCAATTTATTATTCGAAATAGATTGAGTGTAAAAATCTACATTTTTGCTGTATCTCGATTATACCTGTAGGATTTTTTGTTATTGTAGCTGATGTGCAGGTGTTAGATTTGTACAAGAAACTGAGTAACTGTAATGGAAGAAGTGTAGATTTTGATTTTGAAATAACTTTTTATTTCTTACAGGATACCAAGACAGAGTAAAATGTTGGTACTGTGGTGGAGGCATCTCTAAATGGGAACCAAATGACCGACCGTGGGTGGAGCACGCAAAATGGTTTCCAAAGTAGGTGTTTTCTTTCAGTAATGTCTCAAACCCCAGCATCTCCTGCATTGTTACACTGTTATAAACACTGCTTTGTCTTCGTAGATGCGAGTTCGTTCTACGCGAAAAAGGGCCGAGGTTTGTCACCGAGGTTGCTGGACACCAAGCAGTTGACGTTACATCCCATGTTCCAGAGCATGCCCTTGCCGAAAAGTAAGTTCCATCTGGCAATTTTATTGTTTTTGTTTTGTGAGTAAAGCAACTACAAATTTAGATCAGAAAACTGATGTTATGAAGGAGTTGCGCTGGCACGTAATGCAGGTGTTTTGGAGGAATTTTCTTTGTTCATACCCGGCATGTGTTCTATATTGTGCAGCTATGACATTCCTCCACCGATTGCGGCTCTGTCTTCAAATCCTTACAATGAAGATAGCGACAGAAGTGTGAGGGACGCTTCAACAATGGTGTCGACCGAGTTTGCGCAGTACGCCAAAGACATGGGATTCGATGACGACGAGATTCAACGCGCTGCTCTGAAGTGAGTTGCACATCTTGCATGAATAGGTTGAAATTGCAGTCCCGAGTCTTCTATGTCAGTTCTTAATTTGTCACGATCTTAACTTACAACAAAAAATGTAAACAATGAAAATTTTTTTTGCTAACTTCGTTTCTTCTATAATTTTTTTCAGGAGGTTGAGGGAAATGAACTCTCCCTTCACAAGTTTTGCCGATCTCATCCAATCCCTGCAATCGCTTAGTGAAGGCTGAGAACAGGCGTAAAGAAAAATCGAAACAGGGAACTGTTTGGGAGAGTCTTCTGTTGCACCTTGGCAGTACTGGACTCACACGCGAGATCATCTTTTCGGACAGCAAAACCCTACGAAGACCGATTCGAAGTCAGAGCGAGCGTGATGCTGCGGACGCGCGGATGCCTGACTGTCAAAAAGCAATGCACTTCTGTGTCAAGTCATCGCTCATTTCAGAAGGTGAAGGTTATTGCAGGTCACTAAAACTTCCCGGTTGTGAGCGGCAGGCTTTAATTTCGTCACTGCGCCGCTTTTTTGATCAACACAATTCGGTGTACTCGATGTGCTTTTAGTCCAAATTTCCACTTTCGCAAGATTCGTAAACTCAGCTCAATTCCTCTTTCACGGTTAATGACATAAAGGTTTGCCTTACTTATGATCTCACGTTCCAAAAATCTGCCTTCGGCGTTACAGATGGAGTGGACGAAGGCCACCCAATCGTACACATACTTTCTTTTACTTTCTCATGAAGTTGGGAGAAACTGCCCAAAAAGCAGCGGCCTTCCTTATGCAAACATTCAACGATCTTTTGTTGAATAATGTTATTTACTGTGGCGTCTTGTGATTGAGTTGTGTTGCCTTGTGCCACTCACCACTTACTATGCTCGTAGTTGCGCACCGCATCTAACTGTACAACATAGGTCGAGTAACTTTATGCCGGTCGTTTTTCTTTGTGATTTTTCCGGCTTTTTCATGCACTTCGGTTGTTCTCAATAAACCAGTTCAAATGTCGAATTGTGAGCCAGTTACGTTTATTGTAGCCATCATTATCGATGAACCTTAGAGACACGTATTAATGTCACGTAATGCAAACAAAAATAATTTAGAGCGTCTGCGTTGTCGTTTTGTCAGCCGTGCAGCACATGTCTGCAGCTTCGGATCGTTGCATTAACTGCTTGAATATTTGCGGTTAGTGTCACTGATAATTTTTTTCGCGATAGTTGTGGAAAATTAGCAATCAGTGCCACATAAAATGCATTTTCAAATGGGCGTTGACAACGGGTGGGTGGGTAAACGGAAGCAATTGCCACCCCGAAATTTTCAAAAACATGCTTAGTTGTTAGCTACAACAACAAGTTACAAACATTTCTCGCCCGCCGAAAGTATCAGCTGGTTGCGGCCCTGTCAAGCACGTTAGAACTGCACGTGATGTGCAAACACAACAGAAACTGAAAAAAAGAACTATCAGAACAAGGTGTGTTATCATGGTCTAAGTACCGTGTGGAAACCGAAAGAAGTAACCAATGCTGTTTATCTCTGCCGAAAGTAATCTTGGCAGTTTGCTTTGTTGTCCAAACAAGATTCGATATAATTTGTTGCATAAGTAAAGAAATCAGTGATCAGCCAAAGTCTACATGAAATAAACTAAAGCTCATTCTTCAATAAAACACTGATTAAAACGATTGCCCTCGTGTACAACCATGGCTTCGACAGGCATTGCGTATTATGCCGTGCGACGGGCGTTCGGTCAAGGCCTCCTAGTTAACATATGTTTGTCTAAGGCTAGGAGGCCTTGGTGCAGTGGAGCGTAATTGTAAAGCAAACAAGACACAGACAGGAGTCATGCAACGCTGACTCAGTCGATGCCGGGAATGTCTTGCGTTGGTGATAAAAATGCTTTCCACTGGCGTTGGCCGCATTCGCTTGGTCGTACAAGTAATGCTTTTCTGATGACAAAGCAAGTCGACTGGACTGTTCGATAGACTCCGCGTCTCGCTCCCTGTTTGGCTGCACTTACTCACACAAGAATCTATCACGCTAGTAGTTTCTGCACCTTATCGTATGCCACGCGATTCGGTTAATTTGACCAAGAATTTCACGAAAGTACCGCTTCCAAGAGGCTAGTTACCTCAGTTCTGGGTACACTTAAGCTTTTTCGAACAGTGCATTTTTGGATGCATTTGATAGAATTTTGCCACAAATCGATACCAGTGAAAACTTTTAACGAAATTTTCACTGTTTTCATTAACTATTTTTTAGAAGTGAAACCTACAGATCATCTTTGTATTTGTCTAATCGTCAACAATGAGCGAAACTATCACGATACCCAGAATTTGAGATTAGTCATGTGACTGCCTTTTTGCTACTGTTGTAAAACATCCAGATATAACAAGCTCGTCTTCTAGCTTCTTGTCATGCCTACAATAAACTTGGTAGCAAGACAAAATAATTATTTGTTGCACTAGCAATCACATTGTCGCTGGTCATGTCCAAGTTAGATATTAGACGGAGCGTTTTCAGAAAAAGGTATTCACTAATTAAAGCAACAAATGCTACTCATATACGCATTAACCCACCGACATCCGCAACAGGTTAGTTTTGATCACCATTTGTTTTGATAAATTGGTAGTGGATCGTTGTGAAATTGTTCAGAAACGCTCAAAATAAGAATATCGACAAAACATTGCACTACAAACATTTTGTTGGAAGCTTCCCTAACCTTGCCGTTGTTTAATCGTTACCCTTGAGCGCAAATAGGTTTTTGGCTTTGCAAATATTTTTCCATTCGTAGCGCCACCCGGCCGCTGTTAAACATTGTCCGTCACAGCAATGTTTACGTAACACAGGTACAATCACTGTTTGCAATGAGGCCGTGAACAGCAAAATGCCTTATTTCCATTGCTCGCTTTAGGTTCTCTCAAAACCCGCAGTGGTGCTTTGCGTTGCGCGCAAACAAAGAGTTCTTGTTTTCTTTCAAAAGAAAGCTTTCAAGCGTTTCTGCTCATTCTGTGCGCTCTTCATACAGCAGACCACAGCCTAGACTTGCCCAAATTGAGCTTTTGTGGGCAAGTTCAAAGGATGCAGGTCTGGTTTCTTGTGAACGGTTCTGTTCGAGTGCTCGACGGACAGCAGCAGAGAACCTGCTGAAACCATTGGAAAATCCAGTGGGCGACCTTGCTTTCTCGCAATAACAACCTCGTTGGACACTAACATTTCCCAATTCCTCAAAGCGCTATTTTTTCTGCGTTGGTACATTTCGACCTCTTCTGATGTGATAGTTACAACTTTTGATTTTTACGTATACTATTTTCTCAATATCGTGTTGCTACTGTAAATCACGGTCACACACAGAGATTTCTAGCCTGGTTCTTGCCTATCAGTGTACATTACAATAATAATATATATCAGGTTTCATTAACAGACTTCGTCGGATGCAAAAATGTCAACTTGCGTACAAAAATGAAGTCGCAGGGCTTTGCTCAGGGATTTTCAACCTTTTTCTGCTCATAGCCCAGTCAACTTGGAAAGATATTGGTTGTGGCCCAAAGTTTATAATCTCGTAGATTTAACACTTCTATAACTTTAGCTTAGCATTAGCTGCTGTGATATTACAACTGCAGTGCTATGCCATAGTTCAGCAATTCTCGTAAATGGTGCTTCAGCTGGCATTGTTAAGTAGGAGTTATGCGACAAACGCAACATACGGGTCGAATTTTTTTGCTATTTGTCCCAGAAAATAGCTTTCTTATACTTCATTTGATCATAATGACATCGTTACAGTATATAGGTCTCATAATGGTTTCATTCTAATTTACGCCAAGTTCTGTGGACCTCTGGAGAAAGCGTTATTGTCTACCACTGGGCCATTGCCCACCGGTTGAAAACCATTGGCTTAGCTGTTAGCTGATGGCAACTAAATGTTTGACGCCGCAACCTCACCAAGCATTAGCGAGGTTGTGTGGCTTATTGAGATCGTGATGATTAAATTATAGGACCATATCCGTTTTTTTAGGAAAACGTGTGCGTGTAATCCATATTTTAGTTCATTTTTAATACGCACTTTTTAATTAGTTGTGCTGTTATTCTAAGGTTTTCGTTTTCAAACTTGGAATTACAGTTCTTTTTTTAACATGTGTGCAAAAATTATTTTTCTCTAATTTAGGATCCTCTCTTTCAGAATAGATCTCCGTGTGTTTTATTGCCTAAAACCAAAACGTCACTGGTCTAGCATTGACCATACGCTTGTAAGGTTTATTTAAACGTCAAATGCATCTGGGGAGGTGAGAAGTCCTGTGGAACAGCGTAGATTCTTTACGCATCATCGTTCAATCTTCATGTTTTTGAAAATTTCGTTGCGGAACTGAAAAGAAAAATTTGAAAACGCCATTTTTTTATTTATTAATTGGCTAAATTTACATCAAACCCATACCGCATATTGATGTATGAAGGAACCAAGCAGCAGTCAACAGTCAACGCAAATATGCAACTGCTATGACGTAAGACTTCTTTGCGCACGCCACGTTATGTGAAAAGCGCAACCTAGCTACGCCTGCTGGTATCGCCTTATCTCGCGTCGTTATTCGCGTCAGCTTCTGCACTTAACAGGCTGCCTGCGCATTCCAGTAGGTTCGAAACGTCTCCAACACCTGAAAATTACCAATCGTATTTGATGACTCAAACACATTCAGGTACCTTTTTGAATACTTATATACCACCCTGCATGGAAACTTTTACCTTTTAATAATTGTGTTATCGAAACACGTCACCTGGCGAATTAACCCTGTGCAGAATATGACGTAGTGTGGGAAACAAAGTATTTTGTGTTGATGGACTCCGTAGAAACCGCCTTTCCGGCAAAGGCGACATCCACAACACTGGAAGTCACTGAACGTTCAGAATAAGCAATGCGTTAGCGTTGTCTCTACTGTAATGCGAAAACAGGAGTAACAAATTACCTCATTCAGGAAAAATGGTGTTTCTACCGTTACAGGCACTGCTAGCAATTTTCTGTTTCGCACAGGTGCCGCGATAGCCTCGTGATTGCGCTCTCATCACGCAGTTGCTATTTACTGTTTCACACATTTCCAGGATGGCTGTTAACAACGGCCTAGCTCTACAGGAAGCATCTGTTGCCCGCAATCAAACGTTTGTTTCTGCACTGGATAGTAAAAGCGATTAAATAGCGATGTTTGGCGTATTCACAGCAGCTTGTATATACAGTTTCTTCCTCAACTTTCAAGGGATGGGCAAAACAAGCCAATACTTTCAGAATTTGCTCTGATTTAGATCCATATGCTTGCTATAAAATTTCATTTTGGTGACAGTTCAATAAAAACGATTCAAAGACAATGTATGAGTTAGCTGTCCATGCTTGTTGGTGAAAATTATGTTCATTTCATTTAAAACGTTCTGCAAGTTATTGAATGATTTTGCGATGCAGTAAGACAAGCCAATCAGCAAAACTAAATTCAAGTAGAGCCGATTATGAAGTAAGGAGAATATACTGTCAAGTGGTATAATACCACCTGGATTTCGAGCGAAATTGAAATAACGATCAAGTCTTTTATGGAAAAAAAACGAAAATCAAACACGCTCAGCTAGAACGCCTACGTGATTGTTCCTAATTACGCGGTGGTACTGCTGCATAGAATAGGATGCTAGACACGCCAGGACTTCTACGTTCTCTTCTCGGTAGATGTTTGTTGTCGCATCACAGCTAATGGTCGGTTCTGAAAAATGTCCCTGTCATTTCCCTAACCAACGTACGTCAGCGTGAGTCCGTGCGAAGGGTGTTTTCCGCGACGAATAGTTCATTGTCTGGCTGCGACCTGGTGTTGTTTACCAGGTGAAGCGCGTACACGGGATAGATCTAAAGTGAAACTTTAACGTGATACAACTTCTCCACTCAAGGTTACGCAAACAACAAGCCGATTTTTCATGTCATCATCCATGCGGCAAGCTTGCAAGGACTAAACAACCTGCGGCGACATGGCCGTGGTTGCCATGCCAAGAGTGTAAATCGTTTCGTATTGGAGGCGTACTGGGCCAACACTTGGAATTGTTTGTTCGTTGTGGTTGAACTGAAAGACTGTACTCCTCGTACAAAAAATTCCCATTTTGGACTTTGATAAGTGAGCGTCCGTGAAGTTCATTTGTGCACACGTGCATAGTTTCTGAAAAGGTATTTAGTCAAGTCCGCTGCTACAATCAGAATTGCACTGGACATTGTTGAGTCACTTCTCTTACACTGCACAATAAACACTTTTCTGGCTTCTCACAACAACAAGGATGTACAAATATGCACAAACAAAAAGATCGATGGCTGTGGAATGAAAAATACAAGATGCTCGTGCACATGTACTCGCCTCGCGCACATTCACTTTGACCAACTTTATATCCAAGGGATACGTGATAAACTTGTTTGGTAGGGCTATCGCTAAACTAACAGAGAGACTGTCGTAAACCTTATGAATAACAGTAACGTGAAGTCGTAAAGCAAATGTACAATAGCTGTTTGTCTGTGCAGTATACGCTCTGATATGTAGTGTTCAGTTCACCCAAAGATAAATGCATTTCTTAGGACGACCGAAGCTGTGCATTCGTAACTTTTACATACGATCTAACTTTGGTGGCCTATGAAGCAGAGCTAGGAAAGCATTAACTTTGCTTCACACCTAAAACAAATCATCCAAGGTCAAACAGGTGTTCAAAAATGCTTTAGGCCAGGTATTCCCAACCTTTTCAAGCTTGAGACCCTGTTTTACTGACAATTTTTAGTGAGGTCCACTATGAAATATTGCCGTAAAACGATAACGAAAAAATAAACAGAATATTAACAACACATGTAATGGAGATATGAGAAAGAAACAAAATTTTAACAACATATGCAAGTTACGAAGAAGCTTGAACTTGCTTATTACATATGATAAGACCAAGGCGAGGCTTGATAGGAGACAAGCTCACAAGCAACGTAGCATTCAAAGTGTCCGTTTTAAAAAATCGGTTTGGTTTATAAATACCGGAAAAGTATTTTGAAATAGTTCGCGGCCCACTGGCTGGGAAGCGCTCTTGTAGGTAATTTGGAAAACATTGTTGTCAGGTAAATGGCAACCTTCAGGTCATAAAACATTCTCTGGAAAATGTGGGGTCTAAAAGCTTAAAATGTGTGGGCGAAAGCTGTGTTTCCAGTGGCCTTGTCCGCGTCACATTTATTCTCTGGTGAAACATTAACTACATCCTGAGGTATACGAGTAGGTTATGTTGTTTACTTTCAATTCACCAGCTAGGACAACCGCTTGAACGCCGCGGACAACCGGTGGAACCGGAACTTGTGACCGCTGGTAGCAAGGAGCCCTCAGGTCAATCATTAGCTCAAAACGTGAAAACATACTGCTGAGCCAATGCAATCTAACCAGCCCCACGAAACCTCTGACATGAATCATGCATTGATAACTGATAATGCACTACTTATGACCTTATATTTGCTCTTTGTCAAACACGTCGATCGTGACACATATCAATGCGTAAAAAACAATACTTGCAAGTTCCAATCAATTGACAAGTGCTACTTGTGGCGTAGCAATAAGGCAAAAGAAAACCTAAACCTCAATTTCTCTGTTCCTCGAGTTTAAAAATCACTGCGAGCGATCTCTTCCGCTGGGCCGTTGTAACTTAGTGGTACAGTGTCCATTTTTCTATCGAAAGATTGGATGATACAGAAATCTTGGAGGTTTATTGAGAATAGTACTTAGAAAATGTACTAACGTAGCACTCAGAAATGACGATGTCGGTATTATTTCCAAAGGGCAGGAGAAACTAACTTTCAAACGCATGAAAAGTCAATAGGAGAAAGGATGGAGATTAGGTTGATCACCTGATCCAAATTTATTTGTTCAGTGATATTAAAAAAGTGTCACCGGCCGATTTCAACAGATCAAAGAAAAATGAACGCTGCTTGTTTCTTGCTATTTATTGTTAAAGCAAGCCTAATTCAAAGCTCAGTGCAGGCATGCAGCTTTTATAAATGTTCTACGCATTCTGACCAATGAGCCGCTCGTTTGTATGTAATCAATCAGTCGCTCGTCTGCGTGACTTGCAACAGTAAGCTCATGGCTGGCTACAAGTAACTTTAGTGTCATTTGCGAAAATGTAGCATTTTAGCTCCTTGCACGTTTTTCAGTCATCCTTTCATGCTCGCAACAGTAAACATAACCTTCTTGGTATACTTTGGAGTATTCCTTGTTTTTCATTTGTCAATACATTCAGGTCACAACACTGCTTTAGAAAAAAGAAACAAGCTGAGTTTTTCTTGTATTGGCAGTTTTGGGGAGTTGGTGTCATAGGCGTAGCCAGGAAGGCAGGGGCATGCCCCCCAAAATTTTAGCATACATAGTCATTTTGTGCTTTGAGAGGCGGTATCCCAAAATATAGTGTAATATGCCTAAAATCGAACATTTCCCCCCGAAAAAATATTGGGTTGGCTACGCCACTGGTCATATGCACCGCTGTAGAAACAAGTGAGTTCTGAAACGAACTAGTGACTTCATGTCAAAGATTTTAAAACAATTCGACAACTGTCACCTGGAAAAGTTTCCACCTGTGATGGTTGCCACTTGCCACCCAGCAATCGGGCATGACAAGTTGTGAGGAAAACTTGTTCACAGCAAATATTATCGCTGTAGTAACTGCCAATGAACACAACTAAGGCCCATTCCATCGTTTCTGACGACGCAAACGCAAACAAAATACATTCAGTAACTCATACGTACATACGAACAGTGTACAAGATCACACACATCTACGCCCATTAAGAGTTTTTGATGGAGGCGGTGCAGAGGCAGCCTCAGCCTCAGCCTCAAGCACTTTTCTCATCCATAAACGTGCTTCGATGCCAAGACAGTCCATCACGACCGGATTTTACGAAAGGTTGTCTCTCATGTCCGAAAGAAAAATCTCTCATGTCCGAACCTGCTTGGTTAGACCTGTCCGCAGCTTTCTTTATAACTTGAGCCAGGAAAGAAAGCTACAGTAGCAGTTTGTTAAGAAATCGGCCCGTTGATGAAAGGGATAGATTTGATTCTATTCATTTTGTTAGTAAACAAAAATTTAGACACGATTTTTCTTGTGATGCTTGGCCCACATGTTAAACAACCACGTAGGGAAACACATTGCAGGTGCTATCAAGATTTGGTTTCAAGGGGCACGATTTATTGCTTGTATTTTCAGCAAATTCAATACTTTCGAAATAACTCAAACTGTCAAATTTTGCCACTCTGCTAACGACATGAAAACATATGCGGCTAACAGATATTTGCAATTGTTTTTTCGCCAGCATATTTTCAAATTAGAGGTGGTATAGGGTATGTCAAAATGTGAAAGAGTAAAGCTCTTACAGCTTTTCTGTGTAATGTCTTAGCAATTGTATGCTGTAAAAAATTTCAAGAGCCAATTTATCCATTTTTTGAAAAAGAAATTAGACGAAAATCCGTATCTTTTCTGTCCTTGATTGATTCTATAGCGTAACTGGTCGGCAAATTATCGAAACTCGATCCTTTGAGCCACTATACAATGGCATTCAAGGTACTCGAAAGGGCCGAATTTCGGCCATAACTTACCTACAAATCATCAAATTTAATAAAAACTAATGTTAGAAACAAGGATTGTATAGCAAGCCTAACTACAATTTATAAGTGCTTGATTTTCACTGTCGCAGCGGAGAAAGGGATTCCTTCATTTAGAAAATTCACAGCAGTACCAGCGGCGCTTGTAAAGCCTTGTACATTCGTAAACCGCGAAGTGCATATTTATTTTGTTTTTTCTGTGTACATGAAACAAGTGTGGTCGTTTAAACAGTGCCTCCCGTCCTGATGGGGAGAAACTTTTTCAGGTGGCGAAGGACCGCGAAACTTCGTTCAGCCTCATATATTATCACTTGCAATGTAGCAACAGTTTTCAGGAGCGTCGAGATGTTGGGAAATACCTGTTCATAACAGTGGATTAAGGCTAGTAGAGGGCTGTTGGGGAGTTTCGATTGGTCACAGTGAGATAAACACATCCACACCGCCCAAACTCAGTAAACGAAGCTTTGTAATAATATATTTTGTTCCTTCTCCCTGTGCACGAAGAGATTTTTTTGGAGACTCAAAAAAAGTCACTTCAATGCACATTTTTCCGCCGGTAATCATCGATCAAAAAAGTAACTGAAAATTTAAGGAAGTTTGAGGCCCCATAGCCCCCATATATATATTTATTTTTTGTAGAAACCAGATTATTTGGTGTGTTTGAATATACGGTTTCATTTTCTTTTATGTTGCTGGCGCCGTGTTTTTTTTGTTTGGCAGGGACGTTGCGCCAAATTGCCCCCCATCATTCCCAGTAAGCCGATGACCGTTGAAGATTCCTGAACCACAGTGTTCTCTCGGTGGCAAATGCCAGCAGCTGCATCAAGACTAAGAAACAGCGGTACACTACGTCCACCCATAGTACCACAAAAGTTAGCTTACAGAAGATGGAATGATTGTTTCTTTTGGCGTTGCAAGACGAACTACTGCAGAGAAAAAATTGTCTTTTTGCATGGGAAAGGATTATGGCAAACTGGGAGTTCAATTTTAGCTCGGTTACGCTTTCTTTTTTATCTAGTTCTTTGTATATCTGGGCAAAACCACGGTAGATACCGGTTGCGGCCCGAACACTCTGCTCAACTGTTCTGATCATCCAGCAGACCACAACCACACTCAAAATTCCAGCTCTAAGATGTAACACTCAACTTTAATTCAGCCATCAACTCAAAAAGATGAGAAAATTACCTAATTGTCGAGCAGGGGTGGATATAAAAATTTAGGGGCCCGAGGCAAACTCTGAGAAAGGAGTTCCAAAGCATCGCCACTGCGAAAAATACTAAGTACTGTACATGTGAGCATGGGTGTCGGAGGACAAGTTTGAAAGGGTCTTATCCCCCTTAGGTTTTGACATTTGATATTCTCCTATTAATTTTATTTTTCAGAAAAATATTCCCCTATTAATTTTATTTTTCAGAAAAATGTTTCTGTTAGTTTTGAGTTGGAAAAATGAAATTTAACTATGGTTTACCCTGGAAAAAAATCCTTTCTGACGCCCGTGGATGTGGGAGTAGGTCGACGAACAAAAAAGATTTGTTTCACATTTCAATTTATGAACTAAATTCAAGAGAAATGTATATTGTTTGAAGTCGTTTGATATTGAATTGTTCTTTGTTTACACCTTAAAGTTGTTTAGGAGACCCTTTTTGCACATAATTTTTGCGTTATTTTGAAAAATATGACTGGTTTGAGAGCTTATTCAATGTGACTCTAGGGTGACTCATACTGTAAGCTTATTAACAAAGCAATGCAAAAGCTAAATTTGAAACT
>Ga0210059_1011250_pt1 | contig 13706 bp, 10 predicted proteins | sample Ectturendosymbi2_FD_188042 | JGI IMG/M metagenome (GOLD analysis project Ga0210059, IMG submission 188042) | Ecteinascidia turbinata endosymbiont from Florida, USA - Sample 2 (SPAdes) (version 2) | ecosystem: Host-associated > Tunicates > Ascidians > Unclassified | place: Key West, Florida...
ATTTCCTGTGACAAAAAGCCTGAGTAAAATACTAAAATTCTACTGAATTTTTAAAAGAACCTTTAGAATCTTTGAGGAGTCATGATTGCGATTAAATCTGAATTGTAATTGTGACTTTGAAGAATTTGTATTTAATTGCAAAATGTCGATGATGATTTAATTTGCTTGCTGATGATAATGTAAATCATATGTTGATGCTAATTAACTGTTGGATCTTGGATCATGTTTGTAGTTTTTTTAAATAAAACTTCTCGTTGACTTAAGTATGATTGCATTAAAATGTGAACATGTAAGAACTGCAAGATTTCATAGTCTGACCGAAATGTCCCCAGACTAAAACAGCCCAGACCGAAATGGCCCAGACCGAAACGATTCAGACCGAATCGGCCAGACCGCAAAGTCGCGTACCCGAGGTCACAGATTCTAAGTCATTTAACTGCAAAAATGACATGTGGACTAAAATCACTAACCCTTGCAGATTCAAAAGTTATAACGGTTAGAATGCCTTAAGTTTGAGAGTGTAGATTGGCATAAAGTGATAATTGCATTTAAATTCCACCAAATATGAAGGCTGTTGACTGTAAACATAGTTATAGAACATATTTTTGATTCATGAACCAGATATATTATTATAGGTCTTTAACACTTTATGCATGTGTGCCTTGAGTGTCAATGAAATTACTGAACTGGCTGTTTCAGTATTGGCATTTCAATTAATGTTTTCATTTTGTTCACCGGTACTGGTGTTATGAACTTATTTGCATTTCATAAGCGCAAAAACGTTTGAATGAAAGTTCAGCTCTTTCTGGTCAAGGTTGATTTATTTAAATCAGTGATAAAATCAACAAAAACAAGCAAAAAATCATGCGCAGTTTTAAAGCTTTTTGTGATTGGTTATGACACATTTAATTAGTATTTCAATCGGTTTCACTTATTATTAAAGAAGGCAGGGACTTCTTATGACAACACAAGATATAAAAGCAATTAAATTTTATCAATCATAGCAACTGTTGCTGTACTAGAAGAAACACAGCACAAAAACTTATATTAAAACAAACTCTTTAATTAAAATTAAAAATTACTACTTTGGTGGCCACCCTCTACACAGTAAATAGGTGTTGGTGGCCACCCTCTACACAGTACATAAAAAAATCATAAAAATCAAAAAAATCTGATTTCAATCAAAAAAATCATGATTTTTATCAACCCTGACTAACACATCTGAATCACAAAGGGTTGGCAAAAGCCCGTATGAGTCAACTGCTCAGACATCGCTGTTGTTAGCACAAACCAAATTTTAAGTGAAAAGTTTCACATGTAATAAAATTAAAGTAACAAAATGCATCGACTCAACATCAGATAAGATAAGTGAAAAAAACAGAGGGGTAAAAGCATGCCTATGGACAGGGGGTTGAGGTGAGCAACTGGAGAGGTAGAAGATATAAGGGAAAAGACAGGCAGTGAAAACAATATTACAGAAAAGTGACAAGCAGATGAAAGGAAAATCAATAGGAATATTGGAAGATAGCACGATGTTTTTATGTTTTTTTTTAAATGAGTAAGGCGAGAGAGATTTCAAATTTTCAGGAATGTCAGACCACATTTTGAGCCCAATCTACTTGAGAATTAACCCCTACCGCGTGTTGTGTTCTGATCATGCATTTTTTGTTCTGTTGTTTTTTACTTTGGTGTTCTATTACCAAGTTTCATCCGGATCATAAGTCTAAGATAAACACGTAAACAAAAAATATTGATGATAAAACGTTTCGGCATACCCATCGCCATAATGATGTACTGGACACAAGCATGTGGCACCTTCTTCGGGAGCGACTTTATCGTGGCAGTAAGCACCTGATACACAAGGTGATGATAGTAGATCGGAGCAGTACTTCTTGTCTTTGCAACCATCGCCGTTCCGCCCTTTGAGAAAGAAGCTCTTTAATATTTGCGGTGAAATATTTTAGAGATAAGATACAAGTACTTAATTCACTGCACTGCGCGCAATGCACGAGTACGTGAGTCTATTTCGAGGGCAAATAGGTTGTTTAGCAACTCGCATTGCATTTGTGAGCACGGTATCTAGAAAAAAAAGCGTTTGAATGTAGTTCACTTGAGGGGAGAGTTCATTGTTTCTCCAATGAAAGGCTTATTACTGCGTTTTGCCATCACTTGTACCTGGCATAAAAGCTATATGCTAAGCCTCTTGTGTTAGGTCATACTTATCTTTTCGAAACCTTCTCTCAAATGCCATATCAACAATGCGTGACCTTAAAGATTCCTTTATTCAAAGTTGAAAGCTGTGGAGAATATTTAGCTAAAAGTGAACACTTTTATCATAAATCTATAAACTAAATTTCACGTTTTTGCGATTGGTCAACTTTTTCATTTCAATAACTCTTTTAATCCTATTCAGAAAGAATCGCGAAAGCGAAGATTTTTGGCGTTCGAGGCAATTTCGGTCATAGCTTGCCGATCGATAGCGCTAGAGAGTCAATAACGACACCAGATGCTTTTTCATGTACTTTCTGATAAACAAAAAAGCAGACCATTGAACTTGAAATTTGGCCATACGTCAAAATGACGTCACAGGGACGATGCACGTGCAAAAAGCAAGCACAGCAAGAAAAGGCTTCATTGAGAATAACTTTGCTTTCCTGAAGTGACTTACAAGCTCCGCTAATGCCATTCCCGGTCAATCCGCTGTTGCAGGTACAAGTTGCGTTGAATGTGTTGTTCTCAGGTCCACTTAAGCAAGTAGCATTTGCATCGCAGTATTTGAACTTTTTCTCGCATGGATTGTATTCTACGAAGCGAATGTAAAAGAAAAATTTTTGTACTACTTGTCAGCGATTCATATGCGGATGTTAAATGCAAATGCGTTTTCAGTAGAATAACTCTGTGTTTTTGTTTCGTGCAGATACCGATACGGTGTTCAATACTCACAACCAGGAATCGGTAGCAGGATTAATGGACAAGATAATCGATATAGGTTGATGCTCTCTTCACTGTTTAACTAGTTTTTGAGAAGTTTTCTTCACCCTATTGCAACCTCTCGGTCAGCGCGGGTCGAACGTGCAATTCGCCACAAACGGAACGGGATGTGTGCAAGAAAAACGGGATGTGCATGAAATTAAAAATGCACTTTCAATTGTAAACAGCTCTTATCCAAAAGTGGACAGCCAAGATGACCTACAAGAAAAAGTAGTGTCTATAACATATGCCAGTGCCACATACGAACGCCATGTTTAACTACAAAATACTTGTGATTGCAATCGCAAATAGACAATTACGATGTCGATGTGCGCTCATAACGTTTGGTGAGTGCGATGGCGAAATCAGCATGCTGCCAAATGGTTGAAACTGGCACTGTGCAAGTAATGCATAAAATGACTTGATACGAGTAAATTAAGCTCTACATTAAAAAAAACTTCGCAAGCAAGGCTATGTCATAAGTAATGAATCTTCAAAGTTACTTGGCGCCACCTACCAGGAGTTTTCAGCAAAAAGTACGCTGCACGACGGCAACGATATCCACATGCTAAAATAGAATTGTTGTAAAATGTAGCAATCTGGATCCGATACGTGGACCGTGGCTTCAAGTTGATGATGGTCCGGTAAAGACGTCGATCGATGCCATCGCAAACACCATTGCTGGATTCATTACCGATTGTTGAACCACTTAGATTTTCCTACGAAAAAACGTAAAAATTTGGGAATTAAATAACTCCCGTTTTCTGCGAACAAAGCTACATTTCAAACTATAATTTAAAGGTATAGGACGCAAATATTGTTGTTACGGTCCTTTAGACTGTTTGAACTCAAGACTACAGTACGGCTGGCACGGAAAGTTGCACACGATGGCATCAAGAAGCAATATAGCTCAACCAACGATAGTATACTCAGTTGTTACCAATTGATCGCCACATGTTAATATAGGTGCTAATCTGAGAGCGCCTTCCGTTCGTGGTGTTTCATGGTCCCGTGGTTCATGTGACGTCGCGCCTGACGGTCACATGGTCAAAATATTCACATTAGAAAATTTTGGTAGCGACAACAAATCATTGAGATATTTCCAAAGCACCTGAGTCATCTGAAACTACTGCTCAAACTACTTTTCTTTAACAATGCCGCGCGTTTTTCACCTGACAAAATTTTTGTGGCTCAAGCCTCAATATTTCGCTTCAGGTCTTCAAAGAAAACGTTTCTCATACTGTTGTTACTTACATCGGGGTGCCACAATACGCCAAAAGTGTGGTTTATGCCGATATAATATCCGATCAAGCCCGTGCGCGTGCGAGGAGAGAGCCAGGTTAAAGTTGCATTCAGTGATTGGCTGTCGAAGTCTACGCTTGGATCTACAAATGATGCGTTGTGGGCCAAATAATGATGTACACTTGCATCTGAAAAACAATGTTCTTGTACTTGAGAATTCCGTAATCCCGATAAAAACTTGAGTTCGTTTTTCATTTACTGTTTTGATTGATACAGTAAAGTTTATTTTCAGCAGTCGCTCCTTCGCGGTTTCACGGTTGCTTGAACAGAGTTTCCGCTCTACATTACTGTAAATTAAATTCTATATTTCTTAAAGCTTCAAGTGGCTATAATCTGTTTTTCGCCCAAGGTATTCCAGAGAAAACGCTCTTCATGCTGTACGTTTTTTGCTTGGACCTAACTAATATAAAAGGAATAAAACTATTGAGGTGTCAAACCATGGCACTGGGAAACTATATATATCAATGCCTATGCTGCTATTTATGAATTGCAATCGGGAAATGTTGGCTGAACACATTTCGAATTAAGAAATCTCACCACAGCAGCTTGCTTCAGCATCTTTGAGATTTTTCCCATGTTGTATAAGCAAGGCCACGCAGTCAGCAGTTTCCCGTATTTGGAATCTATTTCTAAAGTGCCACACAATTTGCCTGTGAAAAAGAATGTTGAGTCACATGTTTGTTTTGAACAACTGGGTTCAGAATTGTAACAATTTTCACAATTCTGAGATAAAAATCGAATAAAAAATTGAATCTCTGCGGCTAAAATTTCTTGCATTGCTGGGACTATTAATTTCTCTGTTGCAGCCATTGCACACAGTCCAGACAAAACGTAGCACCTGGTCTTGTATCGCTTTAAGAAATACAAGTATTTTACGTAAAAACAAAACTCTCCGTTATACTCTTCAAAGACGCTGTTGGTCAGCCATGAAACATGCATGGTGAACCAATGAATTTTGCGTAATGGTTGCAGTTTTTTAAAAACTGTGCAGCAAAAGCAAACAGGTAATGCATGACAACGACTTTTTAAATCCCGTGAATTTCTTTGTCACATGTGATTTTATTCATATTGATTGGAATTCAAACACAATAGAATTGTCTTTTTTCTGAATGTCCTTGAGTTGACGATTTTGCGCGAGCTTGAAAACTTTGGAATTTTTAAACTTGATTTTCATTATTGTTTTTTAAGTTTGCCAATGCTTATGCAGGGTTGATCTATCGATTTCACCAACCTGTAATAGGGGAAAATTCTGAGAGAATACGCTTGATGAAAATCCACTTGAAAGGTGAGTTTTCTCGTATTCTACAAAAAAATAGAAATTTTCGTCCTTGTACAACACATTTTTCTGAGTTCACTCCAAACCAGAGACACCACAGCAACAGGAGTGCAGATGAACGTGAGAAAAATCGAGATTACTTGTACAGATCGAACTACCTGAAGTCGGCGTGTTGTTTTTGTTGATAAGGCGCGCTGGTGTGATCGTAGGCTTTGCTATTTTGTTACGTCACTCCATCAAACTCAAAACTTGGACATTTTCTTTATCTTCGATGCAGGAATCATGTGCTCGTATAAACAGGAGGTCATAGAGGGCAATAGCCCAACCAGATTTTAGTAATAAACGGGCGAATCTCAGCAAATCGATCTACTTTTGTAAAAGAACAGGGCAAAACGCATTTGAACTTTCAACAAACAGCTCCAAAACTTTTTGGTCTTCAGTGCATACTTTGTCGCAGTAATTAAGTTTTTCTTTCAGTCATTGGCGTGAAGAGGAAATTGTATAAGTCCACAAATCGTGTAAAGTGCAAACTATACATCACAACCAACAATTGTTAACTGCTAAGAAGATGGTTGCAGACGTTACATTTTACATAAACGAATGGATGCACGCAGCCTTGCAATAAATGGCGTCATATAATTAAAAGAATGGATATACACAGCGTTACAGAGGCCGTAACATAATTTTAATTGAAATTAATGATGAGAAATGTAGTTGTTGGTTAACGCACACTGTAAATGCACTTTTTAAGCTCCTACGGACTGCATGAAAGGACGTAACAAGCCGCATTTGGCCGGCGGGCCTGGAGTTTGACACATGCGACATCAGCCGCACATGAAAAATATTTGGTGCATGAAAACATAGAGACTTCAACTTTGTTTTGGTGTTGAAGACTGAAACATTCTGCCAAGTAAAAGGAATGAAACCAACAACAATAAGAAGGTAATACCAAGCAACAGCTGTCGAAAAAAGCTTTTTAAATTCTTCTCATCTAATTTCAATGTAAAAAATCATTTTACGAATCTGACGCAGAAACTATGGAAAAAACATTTTGCATGAAATAGTTGGTGACAGATTTCTTCACTTTACATTTACCTGTTGCTGCATTGGTTGTATTCACGGTCTGGTTAGGATGTTCGTGCTCTTTCTTACTGCCAGAACTCCAGTAAGGTATGGCACGCATTTCCCTACCTTATCTAAGAGAACTAATGCATTGCATTCTTATAGTGCACAGAAGGGGTCTCAAACGCGCGGCGCGCAGGCCCCATGTGGCCCATGAGGACATTTTGTGCAGCCCACGATGCTTTTTGGGGATTTTCAAATAATTATCATTTACGTTACTTACTTTATTCACCGGTGTTTAAAAGGGGTCGGCTCGCGACTGAACAAGTTCTTTTTAAATGAACGTAGAGACGGCTAGAATTGATTTGCCTATAACTCATGATACCTTTCGCAGGAAATAAGATGTAAAAGCTGTTTCTAATAAGGTTCAGGTACCGCCATTGTTGCGTCAGCGTCATAATGCGACCTCGGGTTACTTTATAAGTCCTCATTTGGCCCCCGGAACACTTTGTGTTTGAGACCCCTGGCATACAGCCTCACCGCTTTGACAGGAATCATATTGTGATGTGGAATCCAGAAATTGCTGACTCCCAGACACCACAGCTTTTCATCACCTACGCTGCACTTTAACGGACATTCACAGTAAATGCTTTCATTTTGAACACGATGCAACGGATGGGTTTTTGTCAAAGCCGAGCATGATGCGTTCTGCGAGCACGCTGATTGATTTGTAGTATGAACCCAAAAATTTCCGAATCTGGAAGAAAACTTGACTATATAAGCTACTTTTTATTTTATTTGCCAGGTATTCTGCACTCCAACTTTTCTGTTCAGACGAACAGTCATCACCGACCTTTCCTGTCCGATCCCTTGGTGTTTACTTCAGGATCAAATAAAAAATAAATTGTCGCAATGCAGGATCGAAGCAACGCAGATTGCCAAACTATTATTGTAAAGGTTTGCATCGGACAAATCTGCAGCAAGTACGCATTATTCAAAATCGATGTAAAGATTTGCTAAAACCAGAAGAAAATAATTACAGTACGGGTCAAAGCGCTTTATGTTTATATGTGCCAGCAAAAGACCAGTCGGAAATCGCGTTTGCTGTGAATCAGGCATGGTGGAAGTCCAGCCTGGTCCCTGCACCGGTGTATTTATTTATATATGTTTTGAACGTCTTTTTGGTGTAAGGGGTCTTGCCTGCGTGAACATAAATTGCTGCCAACAAGAACGATCAAATAAACCAAACGAAGTGATAAATAAAGTGTCCGCACTTTATGTGTTACTGCTCTTTGTTCAACACATGAAGCGCTTTGTGTTCGTTTCATAAGAGCAACGCTGTGAAGACAGAAAGTGATTTTTAACTTTGGACATTTTTTAAATTTTTGCATTCGCACTTCTTTCATTAGAACAGTTTGGATATTGCAGACAAGAATAGGCGAGTAATTGGGCGGTTCTTAGATTACCGTTTTAGCAATTTCACAAGTGCTACGAATTTTTAAAAAGTTTGAAGTAGATATCAAATCAAAACACTCTTTTGCCTTGACAGTCAATTTCGACAGACAGGTAAATGGGAAACAGTTGAAAATGAATCTATAAAACTTGATGAACACAGCAGTTGAAATGATTTTTAAAGCCGGCAATTGTATGCAGCAATTTAAATTGACGTTTATAAACTAACTGTTTCCTTAAACTTAATGACATACGACAAAAGAAGAGCAATAAAAATTTAGATAATCGTCAACATACACCGACCTCGGAATACAGATACCCAATGGCTTTAGTGATGGCTTAGTAGTGCCCACTGCAGAGCGTTGAAGATGGACTAAAAATCCGTCCAACTCAATTCCTGAAAAGATTTGGAGTGGTCGACGGATAAGTTGGTAGCATGTTAATCACTAGATTTCAATACCTTTCGGCGTCTTAACATTCCACGTAACATCCAAACGCAGCTGCACAGCATCTGTTGGGGACGACGTGTTTGTTGCTCGAGGAATATATCTGTGTGATTGATTGTGTATTTCAGAAATGATACCTGTTATAAAACAACAAGAAAATAAGACAAAGTGCACAGGCAATTTTACTAATGTGGAAACAGCTCCAAGCTAGAAGTTTGCTAAAGTGCAACTAAAAATTCCCTTGCTAAGCAAGGAAAACTTTGCGAAGGAATTTTCATCATGAAATAAAACCTTTACAATTTTTTCGAAAACTACTTGCATTGAATTGTAAAATAATCCCAGTGTCAGGTGGAATTATAGCAGCAGACGATACTGCTCTGCATCTGCTTCAGATCTTCATGTGAGCGATAAATCTAACACTCACTTGTTTTAGTGCTATGGCAACTGGCTGGTTCTTATTTGTACAATTCCGGCAAGAATACCAATGCCAGCCATTGGATTTTGTTTTTATTGCTTTCTTTGCTAGGACTACCAAGATTTGATTGGTTGTTCTGCTGCACTGATGTTATCAGCGTATTAACACGCACTTATACATTGCAGGCGCATCTCACTTGCAGCTGAACATGTAGATGCTTGCGTGTTCTGAAGTTTGCAACAATGCTACTTTCGTGCCTGTCGGTCGATCCGCAACCAGCACGAGCAAGCTATCAACACCGTAAAACTTACCTCCTGTGCAACGCCGAGATGTAGCAAGACCACTGGCAAAATTGATAGCGTTGAGTAACAGCAACCAGTTTTTTAACTTCATCTAGCCTGTTATTGAACCTGCAGCGTAGCAAACTTTTTCTCTGTGAGATCTTTTGAGAAAAAGATCAAAATTGCTGGTAAAGCGTCAAAGACGACTTTAAAGTTTTTCTAGTGAGGTTTGGCCATCTACATACGCTTTCTAAATAAGGTTTGGCCATCTACAGGGTTGTCCATGGGACATATTTATCTGTCCCATTCCATAGCAATTTATGCCTGTCCCATCTCATCCCATCCCATGGGACGTTTCCCATGGGATTCCCATAGGAATGACATTCCCATGGACAACCCTAGGCTTGTCCATGGGACATATTTATCTGCCCATTCCCATCCCATAGCAATTTATGCCTGTCCCATCCCATGGGGCGTTTCCCATGGGATTCTCATAGGAATGACATTCCCATGGACAAACCTGGCCATCTAAATACGGTTCTACAGTTTCTGCGGTTTTCTTTGATTGTCCATTCCCGATGTGCTTTAGTCTTTTACAACATTTCTCTACAGTCAGGTAGTTTCACCTGGTCGAATGATGTCAAAAATAGTGCTTACAGACTTTTTTTAAAATAGAAATTTGTTTATAATACTATGGTAGGCTCGCACAAGGCGTTATCTTGGTATTATTGACCAGCTCAAATTTAATGTTAATAATCTGCTACTTTACCAGTAACACGTGCTGCATTTCGTGAACTTCAGTTTTTTTCACTAAAAGCTTCAGCTAAGTAGACTTAAGCCAGTGGTTCTTTACCGGGGGCAAGCCTCTCCAGGGGGCGTCAATAAATTCCCAGGGGGGCGCGAGCTCTTACGCGTTCTACAACATGGAAAATTTCATGAATAAATTTACCAATAAATACATTTGTTTTGACAACTTATTTAATGTCTGAGGTGCGTGAAACAAAGCTTGAAACCAAGGGAGATGTGGTAGACAAAAGGTTAAAAACCACTTTTATCATAATATTGGGTTTTGATCTGTTTGGAATAAAGGTCGGCAATTGTTACATCACAACCAGGGTTGCGGAGTCGGAGGTAAAATTTCCGAATCCGATTCCAACTCCGACCTTTCCAAAATTTCCGACTCCGACACCGACCTTTCCAAATTTCCGACACCGACTCCCACACCTTAACAAAACTTGAATGAAGTTTGGCTGTCAACAATTTTGTAGTAACCAGGCCCGTAACCAACTTGGGACACCAGGAGGGGCGAAGAGTTTTCCTAGAGAGGCCCAAATTTCTTGAACTATGTCCAATATTTTTAAACTATGTCCAACACATTTTTCCAGGGGGGAGAAAATATTTTTAGGGGGGCTTAGCCCCCTGGTGACGGGCCTGGTAGCAACTAGCAATCAAGCGAAATCATGGTACAAAGCAACAATTCTCTATTTTAATAAAAGTTTCAAAAGAAATTGTACCATTTCAACCGGAATTCCTAGCTTAGGAGTGCAATGTAAAAAATGATTCAATTGGACTTCCGGAGTCGGATTCGGACAAAAAATCCGACTCCGACTCCTAGTGTTATTAGGAATCCGACTCCACCCAAAAACCTCCGACTTCTTGCGACTCCGACACCGACTCTGCAACCTGATTGCAATACAAACGTTTTTTGTTTCGATCTTACCTGTGATCTTCAGGCTCAAAGATAGTTTGCAATGCGATGCGAATAATTCAAGTTTTGTTCTTTGCGGCAGCTGCGACATGAGAACTTATTTATAGCCTAGTTTTATCAATGCTTGTTATTTGTATCCCATCATTACTTACAGTTGAAGGGGATTTTCCGAATATGCAGCAAGACACTGCAACTGCGTATCACAGGACAAGGATCGAATTTCGTTAATACACTCCAGCACGGCATACCTGCAGTTGCTTTACCAACAGTGATCTAAGTTGGCCTGTTTGCTCTATGTAATATTTTGCAACATTAAAAAAAATCACTCTAACAATGTATTTTTCATAAGAAAATTGTGTGAGGAAAAAATTATATTTCCTGAAAACAAACATTTTTTCAAGAAAAAGTTTTATGACGAATTTTTTTCGCTACGAAGCCCAACTCCACCAACAAACAGGGCCGGATTAAATGAACGCGAGGCCCCGGGCAAAGTCTTGACCGCGAGGCCCCCTAAACGCTTAGCGCAACTGCGTAGCGTCTCGCATGCCCTCGTTTCAACTTGGCAAAAGCACCGGTCAAAAACGTCAAAACAGGTAGAAAACCTGACGTTAGCAGCTAAGTTCCGATTAATTAATTTAATTGTTGCAATGACACTTTATTTGCCTTCATAACACTGACACTGCACAAGAACCAGGTTCACTTCTGTGGTGTCGTGCAATGATGAGATTGTAGTTCGCTCATGTCCACGCCTTTGCCTGCAGAGGCAGGTTGCGAAACTTGCTAGCGGATTGTTCTACTGTTGGTCTTTGTTGCGTAACAATAACACGGCAATGAATCTTCAAACGTTCACTTCAAGTTAGGTAGTTGGCGTTTTTCCGCGTGTGACCAAGGCTCCCGGGGTTTTTCCACCCAGAACTGATTTTTAGTCGACCTGCGTGTCTAGGTTTAATTATGAAAAATCGCGTTAAATCTGAGTTTTTTGAAGTGATAGTTTCATCAGCAACTTCAATGCGTTCAATAATATAAAGATAACTTCGTACAATTTGCATGCGCACATCAGGTGAGAAAGTACCTATATCGGATAAAGCAGAATGTGTTCAAACGGTTTCATATCCTCATACAAGATCATTGTTGGGGATATATACAATATTATTGTCTCTAATGCCAAATGAAGAAACTGGTGAAACAAAGGTTAGGACTGATTGTTTGAATTTCGATGTTTCCCTGTGCTTACAAATTAAAAAACAAATTTCAATTAGAGGAAGAAGGCATTGGGATTATATTTTTGTGGGATTTTAGATCCCGCTGCAGTTCAAGATTGCATAAAATTTCCTAGTTTGATAACAAATGTACTCGTACAATTAGTGAAAGATACCATCTACAGAGTATGTTTCCAGCGTTGTGAAAAACCTCTTGAGCAGCAAAAAGGTCGTCCAAGCGTTAAGGTTTGCCCTGCAGAAGAAAATTTGGAAGAGAGACTATAATTAAATCAGTATTCGATTACCGTTTCAAATCAAATAAGCACATTCATAAGTTTTGTTCGTAGCTTTCTGGGTTTTTATTATACGAATATTGTTTTTTTTTGGTGTGCAATCTGGGTTATTTGAAATCACTGAATGGGAACCCATAAAGCTTGATACTGTTTGGTTCAATTCTTTAAGTCATTCAAAAACGATGAATGCCAAAGTTGTCAGTTTCCTTAACTTATAGACTGAACGCAGTCATCAAAAAGCTCTACGATTTTGACGCACGTTGAACAGCCTGAAAACAAGAAAAACCAGAAAAAGAAGTGTTTTTGTATCCAAGCGCTAGGCACCCGAAAGCTCGATGCCCCGGGCATTTGCCCGATTTGCCAAAGGGTTAATCCGGCTCTGCCAACAAAGTGTTTCACACTGAAGTTTACGAATAAATCATATTGCAAATTCATGCTCGATCGTTTTGGTGCGTTTTTTATCTAAGAAGTCATCGCAAACTTTGTTTCTTTTACTGTATGTTGTTCAGCATTCTCTCAACGAATTTGCGTTTTTATTTGTTGAAGTCGACTTTAAATTGCGGCCTTTAATTGATGTCACGCGGAAATTATCAAACGCATGCCAGGAATTAAAAACATTTCGAAGATGGCTTTGCATATCCCACCTTGCAGTTAGTAGAAGTACAGCGGCTATATGTCAGGTATAACGTGGGATAATACACCAAAAGCATCAGAAAAGGTAATCACGTGTATTTGTAATGATGCTTGTAGCAGACCTTGTTTTACAGCTCTGTAGGTTTCTTTACTTGTATCATAGTGATGGTTGTTCTTAGAACTATGTAGGCTATATATGTGTCAGTAGTAGAGCACTGGATAACTTTGAAATGAGTGAAAAGAGGATTGCTTCTCATTTTCCAGTACTTGATAGATTAGGCTTAGGGCTAGTTAGAACTTGCAAAGGCGCAGCCAGGGGGGGGGCTGAAGGGGCTCAAGCCCCCCCTTAGCAATCAGAATATTGGTGTTTATTTTTTTAGTTTTTCACCAACATTGTCAATCGAGATCGGGTGCATTGCAAAATATTCTTTGGCAGTACCACAAGGCGTAGCAGCACATTTGTTATCAAACCAAGCGGTTATGAATTTTCGAGATTTGAGAATTATAGAAGCAGCTTTATTCATTCCTGCGTGTTTTGTACAACCATATGTAACAAGAGCTGGGTGTTACCGTGCTCTGCCAGCGTGGAAGCAAGCTTGACATTTGAACTGCCAACAGTGTCGATTGATGTGTAGTTTATACGCCACAAAGCTGGGACCTTCCTAATGT
>Ga0210059_1011251_pt1 | contig 13706 bp, 10 predicted proteins | sample Ectturendosymbi2_FD_188042 | JGI IMG/M metagenome (GOLD analysis project Ga0210059, IMG submission 188042) | Ecteinascidia turbinata endosymbiont from Florida, USA - Sample 2 (SPAdes) (version 2) | ecosystem: Host-associated > Tunicates > Ascidians > Unclassified | place: Key West, Florida...
CATAGATCAAAGCAAAACTCGGCTGAGACATGTAATCAAGGTGGTTGAGTTTTACGGTCGTCATGAAAGAATATCAGAGAAACAAGATGGCAGTTTAGTTGGAAGGACCCCAGGTTTCGTGGTGAGTACAGTCGACTGTTTATCCACAATATATGTGCTTTCCTGGCTATTCTTATGACAAGCAATTTTTCCTTTTCATAGCTTTTGCTTCCATTATTTCAGCCCCCCCCTTAGAAAAATCCTGGCTGCGCCCCTGGGTCCAGGGAACTACTACTTCTGTAGCAAGCGGTTTTTTGCGACTCTGTGCTCCCAAGAAAAGTCAAAATCTAAGTTGAACTGAAAACTTTAATACAATGGTAAACTAAACATTTACTGCTCAAAAGGCTATCCTTTTCCTTGAAGTTTCAAAAAATTAGAGGGGACCTTGTTCTCCATAACTCTACATCTCGAATTCTGCAAACCACTGCCTGCAGTGCTCACAATATAGTTGTTGTTCTAAGTCAGTGGTTTTCAACCTTTTTCATGCTGTGACCCATTTTGCGGCCCAATTTAATCTAACAACCCCCTTCCGAAAATTTACAGTCAGGCTTATATAATGCAGTTGTGTTTGCGCAATATAAAATCACAATGACTAATATTGAACAAAGACTCATTTATCAAATTCATGCACATGGCGTCATCAGTGAGAGAGACCCGTGCCGTATACAAATCACTCCACAGCACAACTCAATTGAAAACTAGAATATCTCCCAAGTTAACTACCGCATTCAGATATCTAATTTACAAACACAGCACATTTTTACGTCACTGAGTTATTCGTGCGTTGCCAAACACATCAGTACTGTCATGGTCATAATCACACTTAAAACAATCTTGAATTAAAAAGTAGGCTATCTTTTTTGACAAAAATGTTTCCATACACGAAATATAAAATGGAGAAGTAATTATGAATATTTCTATCCGAAGCTCTTGCGACCCCTAGAAAAAAAGCAAACGACTACCAGGATCGCAACCTCCAGGTTGAAAACCACCGTTCTAAGTCTTCGCCATTCAGTCAAACGACAAAAATAAAAACGTGCCTACCAGCACGATTAAGCAATGTTACGAGCCAACAAAATTCTCAAACCGATCCAAGAAGCAACCCAACTCTCTTAGTGTGTCTTTTCTACCAGAAACATAATTTTCAGCAATTTTGTCTAGATCAAGTCTGTCAACTCGTTCTTAATGCAAAATCATAGAATCGTTTAATCGTCGTTAAGTCAGGGTTATGCGAAAACCGATACTGGCTCCCCTTCTTTGTGTAGCTTGTTGCTATAGTTTTTCCTCCCGGGCCCAGATGTGATGTACATTTTATCCCCTCTCGTGTGCCTTGGTTGTATGCAAATAAGTTTTTACGCGCTTTGTATGTTTTATGTTTTTATGTTTTTACGCGCCTGAAAAAGACCTCTCTGATGTGGCATTCGCGGCAGGTAAAAACAAAAATAGACCCAAAACTTTCCAGACACCGGAAAATACAATACTCTCACTCTTAGAGACTGACAGTTTCGACAAAATTTTTATGGCATCGTGAATAGTGAAATTAGTAGCCAACTCGTTGCAAACATCTACTACAGCAGGGGTTCCCAACCTGGGGTACATGTACCCCTGGGGGTACATTTGCCTATCCGAAGGGGTACATTTAAGGTTAGCAATAGAAGGTAAAAAAATATTTACATGTTGTTTATTTTAAAATCTTTATACATCTATCACTTAATATTATTTTCAAAAGTCATTATATGTATATTGTTATATGTATCTATGAAAAATCATGAGAAAATATTTTGTCATAAGGAGTTTTAGGTGCACATGTTCATCTGTCAAAATTCTGAAGGGGTACATCCTTAACTGTTGAAATGCTGTAGGGGTACATGCTCATTTGTCGGAATACTGAAGGGGTACATGGTAAGAAAAAGTTTGGGAACCCCTGTACTACAGTGTGGTTTCAGAAGTGGGAGCATTATCCTACTTCGAGTTCAAGCTTCGAAAGATCGTCTTTTGTAGATTTCCAACCCTGTTTCTAATTCACTGTTCGACATTCACGCGTGAACGATGGATACAACTGCAGTGGGCGGTGAAATGGTGGAGTACAGCAAGGAGCAGTTATTTTGGGCTTTCCAATTTCTATCAACAGTTTTGTGGGCACGTTTAAAGTTGCGCCGGCTTTGTTTTGTGAGATTGCACAGCAAACATTTTAACCGTGAAGTTGGACTTAGTTTGTATGAGAGACATTTTACCGTTTATTTTAGATAGATGAACATTTCTGGCTGGTTTTCATTTATACTCAGTGGCGTAACTGACGCGGGTCAGGGGGCAAATCGACCCCTGGCAAGTTAAACGAAAAACCGGCCACCACTTGGTTTACACCAGGGGTGGCCAAACCTTCTCTGTGTATGAGCCACATATCGTAAAATCCATGTTACAAAGAGCCGCACCATAAAAACCTAAAAACACGAATTTATTTGCAATCTACGCTTGTGACATCATAACTCTTTTTGGAACGACTTGCAAAAGTAATACTGTACGGCAAGCTAGCTACCACCACAGTACCATTTTACAATATTTCTACAGTTTGCAGTATAAATAAAAGCAAATATATAATTTTTTGGAAAGTACAAAGAGTCGCATGCAAAGGTTCGAAGAGCCGCGCGCGGCTCGCGAGTCGCAGTTTGGCACCCCTGGCTTATACAATGGAATTGCCCTATAACGTCACTTCAAGGGAACGAAGAAAAAGGATCGTTATAGACGAACTGACGTTATAGCCAAGTCGTTGTAGGCGAATTCTACTGTATTGCGGTTTTAGTATTCTTTCGGTTTTCAGGTTGTTATTTTGCGTTTTTTGGAGTATTTTCGATGATTTCGGGTTTTAGTATAGCAATCCACATCCGGTTCACCATCATTTCTCAAGTTCTTTTCTGAGTGTTGGCTAGTGGGCCCCTACAGTGGCCAGTGGGCCCTTTTTAGATAAGTTCCCGACCTGGATCAAACCGTTAGTTACGCCACTCTTCATACTTTGAATATTATCAAACACTGCAGCACATTCAATCCCGTTGCGACGGAGAGCATTTGTGGGCTCTGCCCACCCAATTTTTTGTTCCCCACAAACTCCTTGGCTCATTTCTATACACAGCACGATCATAATCATTGCGTCATGAAAGTCTGTACTCCTGTTACTAGTCTCTATATCCCTTGGCGCAGTGGCGTGCAGAGGGGGGGCGAACGGGGCAACGGCCCCGGGCATCCAAGGTAGGGGGCATCCAAGAGCGAAATCACAAAAATTGAAATGCTGCAACTAGATCATTTGTTCTATTTTAAGGCTATTGCCACATATTGCATGGATTTCGAAACTTGTTTTTTTGTCAACGCTAGTTTAGCATTCAAATGCCTGTAATTCTCACATTCTTCAATACCAGGTGTGCGGCGCACACAGTGGCGTAACTAGAGGTTTGAGCCAGGGGGCAAAACTTAACTGAAGGGGGCCCACTGACTATCGCAGGGGAATACTAGCCAACACTCAGAAAGAAAGTTAAAAAATGACAGTGAATCCGGATGTCATGGATGTCTATACTAGCTAAAAAAACGAAAACCGTCCGAAAAACGCAATAAAACAACCCAGTGAAAACCAAAATAATACTAAATATCATAATGTCAGCTAAAGAGAGCCGAGTTTTCACAATTAACTTACCATGGAGGCGGTCCACCTCCCTGCCTTCCCGTCAGTTACCCCACTCCGTCCACACCCAATCAAACTGATAGTGACATGACTTTTTCCAGATCATGCGATCAAGGAAAAATCACAAAAAAAGGATTGAAAGATAATTATGGACTTTTAATTGATTCTCTGAGCCAAATTTCAAAATTATCCTGTTTCAACGTGCTTGATTTAGCTGACTTTTTAATGCATCAGTAGTTTTCCGTTTAGTTTTTTGATGCGCTAATACAGCCGCACAACTGTGCTTGCAATCAGGGTTGCTAATTTGGCTTTTTTGCAGCCAGATTGTGAAATTCTGGCTTTTTTTATCGCTTTTGGCATAACATTGTCTAAGGTGCATTATTCATTACAAATCTCTTCTGATGAGAGTCTGTAACCATGCAGGGTGCACAGAATGTTGCAAAGATTTTACTGTTGCCCTAAAAATGGTCGATGTTATTAATAAGAAACAAATGTACGACAGTGTGATTACGGGGAAAGAAAAAAATGCTTCTAAAGATTGGAATTGTATTATATCGATGTTTCTGACAAGTTTTAATGTCTATTTTGTGTTTGATTATGCATATTTTATTTGTATATGTCTTAAAACTCCTATCTGGATCTTTTGGGACAAGACAAGGACTGGCTTTTTTTGGTGAACACAGGTTGGTAACCCTGCTTGCAATATGTGCATCATTTCGAGCTTCGTCATTGGCAGTTCAGGCGGATTGATGATGACGGCTCACACAAGCACCTTGTTCTGTCCCCCAAGTAAGCCCCTAGCTGTTCTTTCCCGCCACTGTATATAACAAACACAAAATAAAAAACGAAAGTTTTCTTGCGTACTTTATACGCATTCTCAATTCTTGTGTACCTTAGCTAGTTTCAAGCTGTCAACCCTAGGGTGTCCGCCATCTCAGCCGCATACCTTCTCTGCTCGATTTTATTCGACGAGACATCCGCGCAGCCTTATATTTTTGCAGTTGCGGACTCCGCTAACTTAGAACCGAGTGTGTTCTACTTCCCTGTTTCAACGCGTTGCCGGATATTTTGCAGTTATGGACTACTCTGTCTTAGCGATGAGTGCTGTTTCGCTCCGTTCTCCTAACTTGGAGCACAGATAATTTATGATCATTGCAGTGACGCATTATACAACAACGAGTAAGGAGAGGGCGTGTAAAATAATATGCATGTTGTGTCAACAAACTTCGCCAAAACGTTGGTTTGCAAACGTGAATATGACGTCATATTGTGACATCACAAACAGCCTATATCCAGTAACAATGACCACTATACGTCACTGCTCAATACTAGAATTTGGTGAGGGGCATACAATTAAAGCAGTCGCCCCTGGCATCACCAAACCTCTACACGTCACTGCTTTGGCGCAATATCATCGGTATCATTAAAGCGACATCTTGAGTATATTTTGGATCTCAATCGTTCAACTGCGTTTAGCCATCTGGATTCCACCAGAGATGAGCACTGGACATGGGTTGGACTGGACCTGGACTATGACGAGTTTTGTTGATTTTGGATTGGATCCGGACTGTAAAATGCTTCACAATTTTGGATCAGGACCAGACTTGGACAGAGTTAATGGACAAGAATTGCATAAATTTTGTCATTAAAAAATTTTTTTGCTGAAATTTTGGACTATATTTGGACTTGGAGTTTAAATTTTTTAAATATTTTGGACTATGTTTGGAGTTGGACTGAGTTTTAAAAATTGGGGACTGGATCTGGATCGTAAAATATGACAATCCGCTCATCTCTGGTTTCCACCAAGCCCGTAGACAGGTTTTCTGGTTTGCGGGGGAAAATACACATTTAAGGGGCAAGATCTCTGTTGTATTACATGTTTTTAAAACAATATTTTCTGGGCACACAACTTGGGGAGCAGAAAAAAATTGGAGGAGGCATTGCCCCCGAATGCCCTCCCGTGGCTACGGGCCTGACTGTTTGTGGAACAAGGCATTGGGGTTTGCAACTGAGAAAGTAAAGGGCGCTATTAGTGAACTCCTCCAGAAAAAGAAATTAAGCTAACAGAAACACATTACGAAACTTGATGGTACAGTTGTACCATACCAGGGGCGTAACGAGGGTGGAAAGGGGAGCGCCATGCCCCGGGCGCCGAATCACTGAGGGGCGCCGAAAAGTCCCAACAATGTCGCAAGTTCTTTCCTCAATACAGTACATTTACTCCTAAAAGGCCTTAGGTTCGAACATGGGGGGCGCCAAACTCGTTTCTTGCCCCGGGCACATCTAAACTCGGTAAAGCCACTGAGTTATACCAAAACGAATGATGGCATACCTGACGCTTTTAACTTGTTTGGTCGGTGCACCCCACACGCCGAACAAATTCTTTGTCATATATTGACGCATTTCGTAGCGCTACGGAAATATTTAGATTTAGGAGTAGGTTTATCTTGAGTGGGTGAATCGAGGTAGTATGAAAATATTACTCACAGGTCGAATATCTGCGATTACTCGAGGTGAATACTTCTAAGAAAACATGTCATTACGACGTGAAACAGTGGGCGAAAACACTTGCTGGCACTGCTTCACTTTTATAACATCGATCAAGAGTTTAGTTAGAGAAATTAATTGCTGTGATACAGGAAGAGCAGCGATCTTTTAGTGGGCAGTGGTGCAGCCAGGGGGTTACAGGGCTGATGCTTTAACAACTTTAACTACTTGCTCGATTGTAAAATTTGGTGTTTACACTTAAATTCAGCGAACAGGAGGGGTAATTACTATATTTATATATTTGAACGAATCCAGATTATTTGGCGAGGACAGTAATTTTCATCCCTTAAATAGATGTACTGTATACGTTTTGCAGTTAATTTAACTATGTGCAAATCCGCGAGTTTTTGATGGTTATACTGTATAAGTTCAGCCTCCCTTTAACAAAATCTTGGCTGCGCCTATCTTATATGGTTATAGGCGTGCATGGTGCAGCTTATATAGCCTACTGCAAGTGTATGAAACCTCAAAAGTAAACTGAATTACATCATGCCATGCAATTGCAACTAAGTTTACCAGAAGTTTACCAAAACTAAATTTACCAGACGACGTCCACATATATGGCGGGCTAAAGCTCACGCAAGGCAAACCTGCCAATAACCCAAAATCGGCGTGATGTCGGTAGTATGGAGAAAAACAATCTTCATCCAGCTGATTAAAAATAAAACTGGCCATTACTGGTAAAAGTGCGTGAGTCAAGTGAATTTGAGGAAGCAAAATTTTTGCGTGAGTTAAAATATGCTTGCAAGGGCATTTCATTTACAGCAGAGGAACTGATCGTTTAAGGAATGAGACATGGCACTGATCTATGTCACAACAGTGACGATACTAACAACCTCTTCATTCATAACTATAAGGTCTTCATGGAGAAACAAGCCAGAATCAGGTCACTTTGACATAAAATCGGTTTTGCTAAACAGTATCAGCAGTTGTATCCATGATGATGATTGTCCACGGGACACCTTTTTCTGTCCCATCCCACGGGATTCCCACAAAACTGGTTATACAAAATACCTTATACCAAGCACCTGGGCTGACACACCCCAAAACGTCCAATTGAGAGAGCCAATAAAATTGGGTGACCCCTTTGTTAGGTGGCACCTAAAAAAGGTCCTAAAAATCTTATTTTCGTGGGCCTCACATCACTACGCTTCGGCACTGAGCCTCTACGTGAAATAGTTAGTGTGCTGTGAAATGTCCTGCTATATGACGTAAAATTACTAATGATGGGACATGGGACAAAACCCGTGGGAATCCCATTCCCATGAAAAAGCCTGTATACGTCGTATTCAAACAGCTTAAAACTGAAAAAATGTGGTGTGCAAAAATATTGCTTGTGACACATTTTCACGCAGGTGTTCCGTCTGTTGTCATGTGCAATTTAATTTTAATCTCTCGTTCACTTTTCAAGATTAAACTCACTAAGCGTAGTTTAGGTAGGTTGAACTTAATAAATGTCGTTCAGACACTTTTCACTTTTAAAATAACGCAGTAAATTTGAAAAAAAACATTCATTTCCATAAAAGCATTTGTGACATATCGTACCTTTTCTTTATAAGGTTGCGATTGCTCCCCTGTAAAAAGGTAAAACCTTTTTTTTATTCACGCATTTCGTAAAATACGCTGTTACTGATAAACCTCATTGCAGGGAAAACTGAAAAGATGATTTCAATTTTTGCTGTAGGTTTATGTATACGGCAACAACTTTTACAAATATACAGCTTTTATTCTCCTAGTAGATTGTGCTTACAATTCTATCATAACGTAATGGCTTAAAGCAGCCTAGAAATCAAGCATAAGCTAATTTAATTAACGCAGCATTTGCTCATTGTTGGCTCGAGGTTTGGCAGCTAAAAGAAGACAGACTAAAGCAATTCAAGTGTCCCCAGACGTTTTTCTTAAGCATGTCACTTGAAATTTAAAGTAATGGGATCACAGTTATCCACTGCTTGACTCAAAAAAGCAGCAAAGGGTTAACAAAGCATGCTATCTAAAGCGAAATTACTCAACTTTTATTTAGGCTAATAGGCTCAAGGACGATTGGACAAGCTTTTTTCAGTGAGGGCCACATTGTCCTGTTAGTACCCAGAGAAAGGCCAACTTCTGCAAATTAAAATTATATATATAATATATTTTAAGATTATTATGCGTGCTAAGATCACCGTGCACTTGAGTATCATACTGCGTGTTTTTCGAGTAGAAGCGACTTGAAATAAGTCACTCGTTCAGCACAAAAAATACTAAAAGTATGCAATTTACTGTTACAGTCGGAAAGCCGAGTGGCAAATGCGCTAATTTTCACAATATGCAGCAAAGAACTACAGAGATCATCCTATGAAATAACTCTATTGCTGTTTGTTGGCTCCACTTACATACTGGCGCTATTCTTAGCGCATATCCCATTCGTGGTGAATCGCGCATTCAACGCCGACGGAGAGGCCGCAACAAAATCCCCACCTTGTTGCAACGAACCACACCGATCGCTGGCATTTTTGTGAAAGTCGTATCTGGTATCACCTTCACGTCCTAGTCACATGCAGAACCGCTCTGTTGCGATTGGAAAGCCTGAGCGGCAAGCGCGCTACAGTTCGCACTGTGGTAGCAAGCGACAACAGAGATCACTCTATTTAATGCTTGTCGCGCCATATACATATACTGTAGGTCATAGGTCGGGAACCTTTTTTGCTAAGGGAGCCTTAAAACCTACATATTTTTAATTATATTTCCGTGAGAGTCATATAATATTTTTCAACACTTAATGCAACTAACTTACTAATGTGTGTATTTTTAATCAAAATCAACAATTTTAAACAATGGTAAATGTCTGAATTTTCCCTTATAACAGGGGTCGGGAACCTTTTTGGCTAAGGGAGTCATGAAACCGACATATTTTTAATTGTGTCTCCGTGAGAGCCATGTGATATTTTTCAACACTTAATGCAACTTACTTACTAACTATGACGTGTGCATTTTTAAGCAAAATCAACAAGTTTAAACAATGATAAATGTCTGAATTTTCTGTTTAATAACATGCTTCTTACTGTCAATGCGACATCTGGTGCTGCATGGTGTTGCTGATGGCTTTGTAGTCTGGTAGATGGAAAATTACAGAAAAAGTTTCATTCGTAACAATCGTGTTAAGAAAATATCAAGCGAGCCAGATGCCGTCGTCAAAAGAACCACATCTGACTCGCGAGCCATAGGTTCCCGACCTTTGCTGTAGGTGCTATTCTTAGCGCACATGCCATTCGTGGTGAATCGCGCTTTCAACGTCGGGCCGACCAAAAGGTTGCAACAATACGAGAACTGCAAAAAAAATGTTCAGTAGGTCTCATGCGCCCGCAGGCCGTAGTTGGCCCACTCCCGCACCAAACCCACGAAATTATAGGACTCAACGTGAAGACACTGAATGGCTGGATTTTGCTAATAAGCGGTGCAACGAAAATGTTTGCAATAATGTCATAGTCATGTGACCTTTTTCGCAATCCAGCGAAATTGCAACTCAGCGTTTCTTGACTTTGCGGTATTCGGTGTTAAGAGATTGAGAAATGCTGAATACCTGGAGGTAAAATTTAAGAATTCATTGCATGGTATCCATGTTTTGTAATGATGTAAGACCGAAGAGGAGATGCTGCTTTGCCTGGATTTGCTTACATTCACTGAGGTTGGGAAAAGATTGAGAAAAGTTGCTTTATTACATTGCAAAAACAGTCTGATCTTCAACGGACACCTACATCGATAAGTTTTGTTTTAAGAGAATTCCAACAAACCCCCCGCAAACAAGCTTTTTGCAAATCTTGATTTCTTTTTGAAAACATTTTTTGCTTTTTAGAGTTTACTTTCAAGTATCTCAAACGAATCCACCTGCAAATTTCCTTTCAAAATTTGCCTATGCGGATTCACTTTTTTGTCACCTTCGTGGAGACCAGTTACTTAAATACAGATGTGCAAGTTTGAATCATCGCAAAAAGAAGAAAGCAGAGCCTTGTCGGCTGATTCCTCGAAAGCTTACAGCAAATCTACAGAGCTTTAAATTGCAGAATTTGCTTCCACTGCGTTTGATAATGATGTTTATAAGGTACCTTAAAATGATAACTGAAAAAGCTACTTCAAAGCAAACCTTTGCTGTTGATTCTTCAGTTGTTTTTGCCTAATACAAAAGATTGAGCATTTATTATATTTTTCTGCAAGGTAGCGCTAAGCCGAATTCAAAAACTTCACATTTGCAAAAATACTCTTAGACTTATCAAACTTTATTCATTGTGTAGGTTTATTACTTCAGTTACATGTCAGGTTTGACAAACAACCCCAGATAAAATTTCAATTTTTTTTACTCACACACAAACTATTTTCTGGTATTTCTAGTCTCAAATTTAAAAAAAACTGTGAAAATGTATTTTCAAGTGATAGACGTCCATCAAAGCCTTCAAAAGAGATACAAAATAGGCATTCGGCTTTCAGCGTAGAAACATCCTTGTTGTTGATCTCGACTGCGCGAAACGTTTAATCGTTTTGCTGCCGTGTTGTATGCAAGCAAATACAACATCGCTGAGTACCAGACTTGATATTACTAGTTGCCACAGTTGATAGGCAGATGTGCGGTGTACTTTCGTCCTAGCCAACATCAAGGCTGACTCCATTATGCTGTGGTTACAGATTTATGCATGTCTTTTGGGTTTTCAAATTTCGTATGTTCGAATGAGCTCCTCAGTGGAGCATCATAGTTTGTCCATGAAATTAAAAAGCTTATTTTCCGCAAACACATACAGGTTGCATTTGCTATTATCGTCGCTCCAACTCACAGTGAATTTTTTTTCAACTGCGATGCCTCATTGAGCCACTGCAATTTTGTCAACTATGCCTAGAAATATGCTGGTGCTGGAAACATCGAAGCATTATAATAAACAAGTTAAGAGTAGATTATGATGTATTAAGAATTCGTTCAAAGCTACAAACCGTAAGCCTAAGTTGTAATTGCTGTACCATACTAAAACGGACACAGTAAGTACACGTGAATGTCACGCTAACTGAGCTAAACCACCAATACCGTGAAATAAATCTTGTTTCAATGCGCCAACGTGCGTGCTTGATATGTGCATCTCTCTGAAAATCTTGACAAATCAAAGCGATTTTAGAATGACAGGGCTGACTGGCCATGTACTGCTACCAGGGTGAAGTCAGACAGTGAATCGCAACTCGTCTTGCTAAAGACTTTACTCGGCTTGCTAAACGCTTCACGCAAACTTTGAAAGGTTTAACCAAACTGTCGTAAGCACACGCGTTTGTAATTCTTCTATTTCTGCTTCTGCTACAAATGCGTTTACAATATGCTTCAGTCCCTTACGATAGCTAACTGGTTTGAAAACCAGCTACCGAGACAAAAATCTGCTTAGAGTGTGTAGAGCAAGGGTGGGGAACCTATTTACTATCACGGGCTGCATAAATAGTGGATTATTGCTGGCGTGTCGCAATTAACAACTTAGTATCCTAAAATTCTACCTTTATCTTACTATGAGGGATGGAGGCTTCTTATTACATCCTATCTTAAGTACCTGGTTATCATGAAGTTTAGTGTTGAAGTGATTTTGTACTCTAAATTGGGTAACGAAAATAATAATGCGGGCCATATCAAATGTTCACTCGGGCCGCAGGTTCCCCACCCCTGGTGTAGAGGAACAAAACTTGGGTAAGGGCTACTTCACACGAAGCGTCGCTCAGTCCCGTCGCCACGGGGAGGCTTTGGTGGGCTTAGCCCCCCAAACAAAGCTCCAAGCCCACCCCAAATTGAAAAACGAAACACTATAAATCAGTGGAGTTTTTGTCAATTTTTAGAATGTCAAGCCTCACCGCACAAACGCAAAAACCCCCTGCAGAAACGCAAAGCCCCCCTACTGAAAACGTTCTGGCGATGATTCTGGTGTCGCTACTGCTACCGCACAAGTATAAACATTTTTTTTTGACAGAAGTATAAACGTTGTCCTTTCAGGAACAAGCTCCAGCGACTAACCATGCTTAGATTAAAGACAGTGGAAAAAATGTTTGTTCAAGCCTGTTATTGTTGAAAAGTACTTTTGATGAGGCGTTCTAATATCTCTAAGACCGTGAAAGTCACTGCCACCATTATGCTGCACGCGACACTGTGTCGTGCTGACACATAACAAAATCAAATTCATGCCTAAGGAGAAGAAAAAGTATTTGTGCTCAAAATTTTCTTTCAATCGGCAATGACGAGCAAAACATTGTTTTGCCTCACATTAAAGGGAGGTTTGCCGTTCATGGCTCGCAAAGCCTCACTCACAAATGCAGCCAGTGGGTGAGCCTCACAAGAAAAAGTTGCAGGAAGCATAAGGAAAGTGGTTTTAAAAAAAGTAGGAATGACTGAGTGTAGTCTTTAAAATTGTACGAAGTAGTTTTCAAGAATTGTTAAAAAGTGCACCATCTTAGCACCTGCTGCGATTTGCTTATGACTAATGAAAAACAGGACTCATGTCCCAACCAGTGATATGCCGCTTGTTGGGGTTCTCCCCTTCGAAGAAACTCTTGAAAGAATTTCCTTGCAGTCGACGTCTCGTTGTAAGAGATGGACTTTGAAATCGTAAATTCAATCATATTTGAATCGGCGTTTCATCTATGGAGGGTCACGGCGGTAGCAGCCTTAGAAGTCATCAAAATATCTCAATGTTTTCAGCAACCTGTACAACTTATGCTGGCTCTACACCAGGACCGTAGCCACTGAGGGAGCATTTGGGGTCAGTGGCCTCCCCAATATTTTTGTTCCCCCCAAATCTTGTTGCGCCCAGAAAAATTGTTTTAAACGTATAATAAAAACAAAATTTCTTGTCCCCCTAAAGACGTATACGTATTTTGCCTCCCAAACTTTGAAACCTGGCTACGGGCCTGCTCTGCACGAAGGCAAGACCACGCTTGGTCAAAGAGGTAATGATACGACTTGATCCTCTCTGGCCTCTGGGTAACTTTTCCGTGGGTTTAGCCAGCAGAAATTCCCTGGCAACCTTGCTTGAGAACAGTGTTCCCTCCAAGAATATTTTACACTAAACAATCGTGTTTTGGTGAGCTTGCAATTGCGTAACCATGTAGACGCACAATTAGTGAAGCGTCTTAAACGGTGAAAGGGCTATGCAAAATATGCTCGAGCACTGCGAAGTTAAAATATTTTGTCCACTCCGGCATCCACAAAATTTAAACCCGCCCAGCACCCGCAGGAATTTGAGCAATCTTGCCCTCCCGAAGACTTCTGACCCTGCGCGCCCTCCCAACCCGCGCTGTTTCCGTCCCAAACCCGCACCCAGGGTTGCCATATTGGCTTCTTTTAAGCCAAAAAACACAAATTTGGCTTTTTTTGAAAGCGTTTGGCTTGCGAATTTTCTTTTGGCTTTTTGGCTTTTTTATCATAGAAAATTTGAAATTTGGATTTGTCCTTTTTGTGATT
>Ga0210059_1011252_pt1 | contig 13705 bp, 8 predicted proteins | sample Ectturendosymbi2_FD_188042 | JGI IMG/M metagenome (GOLD analysis project Ga0210059, IMG submission 188042) | Ecteinascidia turbinata endosymbiont from Florida, USA - Sample 2 (SPAdes) (version 2) | ecosystem: Host-associated > Tunicates > Ascidians > Unclassified | place: Key West, Florida...
CATGGCAAAATTCCTCAGGAATGCATGCAAACAGTCATTGTACCCATTTGCAAAAACAAGAATGGGAACATAAGTGATGCTGGGAACTATAGGCCTGTTTCCCTTGCAACTATCATCTCCAAGTTGTATGAACACTACATCTTGGCATGCATTTCCCCACTTTTGGCCACAACACACAACCAGTTTGGCTCAAGCCAAAACATGGCACTGACATGTGTATTTTTCTACACAGACTGTGTCTTATTATGTAAACAAAGAGACTCCAGTGTTTTCAGCTTTCTTAGATGCGTCTAAAGCAGTTGACAGAACTAATCACAACCTGCTGTTTGCCAAATTAATTAAGCGCAATGTACCTACGTGCATAGTAAGACTATTGTTGAGCTGGTACAGGCAACAGACCATGCAAGTAAAATGGGGTACCAACTACTCGTCCCCCTTTACTGTAACCAATGGGGTAAGTCAAGCGGGAGTCCTGTGCCCATACTTATTTGCCGTTTACCTGGATGAACTCCCAACCCAGCTGGGATCAGCCAGGGTGGGACGCCCTGTGGGAAATATGGTTGTGAATCATCTAAAATTTGCTGATGATATATGTGTGTTCAGCCCCAGTATTAGTGGGCTGCAATGTCTTCTGAATATTTGTGGTGATTATGCTGCTGAACACGATATCATTTTTAATTGTAACAAAACAATTGGTGTTCTTTTTTGCCCAGAAAAGTATAAACAACCTGCCCCATCAAATGTTTTTCTAAATGGTGTACGTGTAAAATTTTTAAACCAAGTTAAATATCTTGGTGTGTAGATAAATGCATCATTGAAGGACGATGATGACATTCAGAGACAACTGAAATCACTATACTGTGCAGCAAACAAACTCAGAGGCACTTTTGATCAGTGCACTCCTGCAGTAAAAAACATTTATTTCGTGCCTATTGCATGCCAATGTATGCTTGTCATTTGTGGAGCAAATACACGCAGACTAGTATGAAGCGATTACGTGCTGCATATAACAATGCCTATCGAATTATGCATTACGTACCCAGAAATGTGAGTGTTCGCCCACACCAGGTTAACCATTGTGACACGACCATTGATGCCGTGTTAAGAAACAACTTGTATTGATTTTTTATATGATGCTCATCTTCATCCAACTTTTTTATTTGATCGCTTCAAATGTCTCATGCTTTTTACAAATCTTTATTTTCGTCAATTATTCAACACTCCTGTATGGAGAACAAATGCAATAGTTGTCTGTGAATTGTTTCGGAGTTTGCGTCTCACCAGTATTGCTTTTGTGCAGTAAATTATGTGGACACTGTGTACAAACCAAGCATAAAAAAGTAAGAAGTGCTGGGATATAGGTCTTGTTCTTCGCAAGGCTGGACAAGTACTAACACCGGTTGTGTAATGACCTATTGTATGGTTATCCATTTTCTGTGCTTTTGCGAATAATGATACAGCTGTGGAGAGGATAAACTGCTTTGCTCCTCCCAGTGTTGGTCATGTGCTAACACCGTTTCTGTAATGTGTGCTGATGTACAGCAAAAAACTTTTCGTGTTCTTGTGTCTGTGATATGGACCATGACTCCGCTATAAAATATCATTAATTAATTAATAAAAGTGTCAAATCAAGGTTCTCACAAATGCAACTTCAAAAATCTCGAGAACAGAACCAAAAAATCCCTACATCTGTGGTGGTGCAGCTCAAAGGATAGGTATAGCCATAAAGGAGCAGGCAAATTTGTGGGGAAGCGAAGGATTTGCCCGAATTCTCTCAAACTTGCCCGAAAAAAAATTAATAAAAAACTGACCTCCAAAAAAGGTCTTTATGTTATTTAGGATGACTTTGGGCACCATTTTTGCTCATATTTTCAGGGGTTTGCTCAGATTTTCAGGTATTTTGCGAAGGTTTTCAGAGATTTTACCCAGATTTCCAGGGATTTTGACCAGATTTTAAGCGATTTGCCCAGATTTTTACCAAATTAAAACTCTTGGGTGCTTTGCACCCCCAACTCCCACACCAGTGGTGCTGCATAAAATCGAATTGCTGTGATAAATGTTAAAAATAGAATGAAATACCGTATGATTTCCCAAATAAGCTGAAATGGTTCATTTTACGCATTTTCATGCTTTTCCGAAAATCCCTAAAAAGGGTCGAAAGATCCAATCTAGTGTCAAAATCCCTAAAAGTGAGAGGACTGTGTGAAATTCATGGGAGAAACTTAAAAATCATGAATTGAATCTAATACGTTTTCATCCCGAAAGGATAGAAAATGTGGGAAACACAATGGAAAGCTCAATCAACATCAGGTTTGTCACCAAAACATCAGACATCAGAATTTTCTCTGAAAACATCACATCTGATGTAAAAACATCAGAAGTGGCAAAACTGGTAGCAGGAATGTTTTTACTTAAGCCATGACATTTATAAAGACCACACAGACTCCTGCTTCTGCCAAAAATGAAAAGTGACTCCGGGTCAGGCTTTTCACACTTTTTGACTGCCACCTTGATACCATATGTAAGCTGCGGGTCTTATGCAGAATGTTGTGCAAAATAGGTGATCGGAGTTACATTTAGGCTACAGATGTCGACTACGCTCCATTCTAAATCCTGATCATGATCTGATCCGACTCCTGTTCAAACTCAGAAAACCATCTACGAAACCAAAATCAACCAATGATTATAGGTGAGAATTGACATTTATGTAGACCATGCAGACTCTTGCTTCTTCCGAAAATAAAAATTTACTCCTGTTTAGCATTATCAAAATATTTTGACTCAGGGTCCGGTTTCAAGCGAAATTTCTGGCTTGCAAAATTTCTGACTTCACGCGGTGTGCGCATGCAGTCATGCACAGATTAATATTCAACATATCAAATACGCTCAGAAAACTGATAATTACGGCTTACGGTTGTCAGAAATCTAATCAAAAAGTTTTAATTTACCCAACACAGAACACATATCAAAAAAAGTAATTGCCAAACTTTATTTCTCTACTCTGAGAAGCAAAATAACTGACAAACAACAAAATAATTGGTAAGAACTTTCGTTGAGCTCAGAAATTTCGCTTGACCCCAGACGAAACAGCAGAATCCTGTAGCGTCAATTCCGGTCAGCGACCACCACCACTGGTGCCACGCCTGGTGATTTTTCACTAGATCTGTTGATTTTTAGGCTCATTTAGTGATCTAGTGATTTTTCACTGCAACCTAGTGATTTTTTCAAAGTTTGTATTTGAATAAAATCGGTTGTTTTTTTGCTAACTTTTCAACTTTTCAGCCTTTTTTCAAATATTTTTAGCCTTTTTCAAGGTGCCCTGTAAAAGGTGGAGCTCCCGAAATGTCGGAACATGGTTGCGGAGGTTCGATGTCCTAACCGGAGTAGAAAAAATGTTGCTTTGCAAATGGAATAAACGGAAAAAAAGCAAAGGAAAAATATTTTGTTAATGCAAATAAACATGCGCTTCCCTAATGCATGGCAGAGGTGATCACGGAGCCAGAGGGCGGGAGTGGACTCCGGCAGAAGTCTACGAATTTTGCCGAAGCCGGAGCAGGATCCGGAGTCGAATTTTCGAATGAAAACCGGACCGGGAGCAGGAGTGATAATTTCAGTTTTACAGGAGTCGGACAATTGATTTTATTAATTTTAAACTTTCTCTGAACGGCTAATTGTTAGATAAATATAGTCGCTCTATTCTCTTGGATAAATTGGTCAGTCATTAGTTCCGGCTGTTGAGGTTGAGGGAGGGTATCAGACTGGTGGTCTGTGTTTTGATCCAGGGTTGCCATATTGGCTTTTTTTAAGCCAAAAACCACAAATTTAGCTTTTTTTGAAAGCGTTTGGGTTGCGAATTTTCTTTTGGCTTTTTTTATCATTTAAGTCTGATATTGTGTATCAATCTGAATTTTCTGACGAAATATCTTTGTTTGATTAAGTTGCACTCTGATCAGTTTTGTTATTAAATAATTAATACTGTGTTTATTCAATTTCATAATTGAAGTAAATTAATGAAATTGAACGAATAAACTACAAAACGTAACATGACAAAACCGAAAAGGAAAATTGACTTATTTGCCTTTCACACTGATTAATTATTGCATCTCTTAGTGGTAATGTAAATGTCATTTTTTTATGTGTGTCTTTTTACCTTTTTATATAATCGGTTTACTATTGTGAAATGTTTGGCTTTTTTTGGCTTTTTTTGGAGGTGTGTTTGGCTTTTTTATGTTTTGGCAATCTGGCAACCCTGTTTTGATCTGAGGCAGTGACTGGTGCATAGCTTATGCTCAACTGTGGTATCATCATTTACTGGAAGTTTTACCTCTTTCTTTGCTGGGTCGTGTTTTGAGCAGTATTCACAATTTGTTAGTTTCAGTGAAATGTAGAAGACTCATTGCCTCATGAGACAAAATGAGATGTACAATGCACAAATATAAAATGAGTTAAGTTAGGGAAAACCTGCAGTTGACCAACACAAACAAGAAACCACTACCTGCTTGCCATCACTAAGTAAAAGCATGACAACTCATTCATACTGGCTAAAAGCAAAATAGTTCAGGCTGTTATTTTGCCTCATGTGGTAAAATACTCTGCTTTCAAGCTTTCAGAATGTAAACAGGAGTCGGAGTGTAAATTTCCAATGAGCTCCGGAACAGGAGCTGGAGTCACTTTTTTAGGAACAGGAGCACTGCTCCAAACAAAATGACTCCGATTACCTCTGATGCAGGGTTGTTTGTGATGTTTAAAAATTTCGTACATTCACGACTGTAGAAACCTGTTTTTTGTCCCCGAACCGTTGTGAAACTCAGATAACCAAAAATTATCAAACTTCGGAACAGACTTCTTTTACCGTGTAAATTCACCTTTTGCAGTAAAATTATCTTTACTAGCGTTTAGTTCTCAATGCCCAACGCAAAATATCAGTTTTAACTTTTAGCGACTCAGGCTACGTCATTAAACCTCCGCAACCATGCTTTGCTGTTTACGGAGCTCCGCCTTTTACAGGGCACCCTTTTTTAATCTGTAAACAATTGATTATGTGAATTATTGCTTGAAAATATGCACGAACAGAACGAAAAAAACTTTCTAATTTGAGTTTCTCTTTTTTTGCACCTCCGTGCTTTGTACTGTTAATTGCTGTAGGCTTAATACAGTAATAGTAATATTGGCCATGACAATATTTTCAATTTTTAGCAGGAACACTGTAGTGGAAATAACTAAATTACCTGTTAGGTTCATTGCTGTAAATATTTGCTGGTGGTGTCATTTTCAGCTTTTGAGAAAAGCTTGAAGATATCATTAGTATTTGATTTTCCAGGCTTCGACATGATCTATTTTAACAAACTTTCAAATGATGTGAAGTAAAGGTTTTTGGGTAATAAAGTTTAAAGTAAAAGAATACATCATTTCAAGCAAAATTGCTAATTTCGACATACAAATTTTGAATCTAGTGATTTTTTTTCAGATCTAGTGAATTTTTTTTGTGCATCTAGTATGGCAGCACTGACCACCATTGCTGTACAGTTGAATAGCCTCCTCCGACCTCTGCTTCATTTGCAATTGATCTTCCAAGTTTGTTGTGTGAACGGCATATTTAGCCAACTGAATAATAACAATTATTCAGCCAGTTGTTATTATTCAGCCAGTGAGTAAAAACTTTGACGGTTGAGCATGAGTTATTGTTAGTTAAAAAGTTAATGAAACTTTTAGCATTTGCCATTCTATCAACTGTCACTGTGTACCTCCTGCCTGGCATGTTTTGCAAAAAACATGCTAACCCTTGTATCAACTGTTGCTATGAACCTTATCCTCCTGGCATGTTTTGCAAAAAACTATGCAAACTGCAAATGAAATGTTTGGATCACAAGACCAATGAACTACTTTTTGTGGGTCACGCCAAAAAAGTTTCTGACTGGTAGTCTGTGATTATCATAGCACACTTCTACACAGCTGGAATACCTGATTAATACAGAATCTCTCCATGCTGTCCCATCGTTTTTCTATCACGTACAGTACGTGCGCATGCCTCACCATCACTTGTTCATCTGTTGATTGATTATGATTGATTGGTTTATACTCCCGTATTTGTCATGGAACCCCCATTAACAGAAATTAAAAAAACACGAATTACTTGTAAGAGAATCAAATATTTTCGTTATTAGATACTTCAACAAATAAACAATTATAACAGAAGTGAAAAAGCAAGAAATTTAATGACTTGGTTGTTCTGGCAATTCTGGAATGTATCTGCTACATCAGTGCTCTTCAACAGGGGTTCCGCAGAACCCTAGGGTTTCACAAAACATAGTGGGGTTCTGTGAGTTTTCAGGGTTTTTTGTTTTTAGGGGAAATGATTTCTTGCTTCAGTATGTTGATGCTTTATGTAATTTTAGATCACCGTGCTGCATTCAGACTCTAAGCAGGCCAGTTAGTTGAACAGGAGGGTGAGTTCAGATAGCAGAACAAGAAATATTGAGATTTGTTGTTCATTGTTGTGCAATTAAGAAGAAGATTATTGTTGCATCATAGTTGCACGATGTTGCCAATATGCAGTTCACAGTACTGTACATGCAAGTAATTAGATTATAGACAATGGGCTAGAGCTGCTGTTAAACCTTTGTGGAAATAAAGTAAAAACTGTGTGAAATCCAACTTTTTACTATTTAGTCAAGCCAGATGAAGCAAAATAACATGCTTTTTATATGAAGCAAAATAATAACACCAGCGAGGGTGTGGACGGCTGGTTTTTTTCGGTCACAGACCAAAACGTTTTTGAATGGCCGAAAAAAAATTAAATCATTTTGGTTGAAAATAGAGGCTAACAACACTGTTATGGTGAGTTTTAAAACAACTGTGAGACAAATGACTGAAAATTTTCAGCAAAACAAAACCTAGTTGGATGGCAATGTGCAAAGTATTTCAAATGTAAAAGAGGCACCTAATCTGAAGCAGACCAAATGTAATTCGATTGCCAATGCTAGAAAATGGGGTGACGCCTATTTGAGATACAGGTTCTTTTTGCCAAATTCTGAATGTAGCAGATACATTCCAGAAATGCAAGAACATTCCAGAAATGCAAGAAATACATTCTAGAAATGCAAGAACAACAGTCATTAAATTTCTTGTTTTTTAACTTATGTAATAGCTGTTTATTTTTTGAAGTGTCTACTAAGAAAATATTTGATTTTCTTACAACCAATTTGTGTTTTTTCAGTTTTTGTTAATGGGGGTTCCATGACAAACACGGGAGTATATCAGGGGTTCCACGATGACAAAAAGGTTCAAGAGCACTGTGCTACCTTCAGAATTTGGTAACCACCATGTCTAAGTGCATTTTCACACTGAAATTTTTTGGTTGTCTTTAATTCCCAAAGAAAAATTATAATAAAAAAAGTTTTTTCTGGGTAAAAAAAAACTGTCGCTCTTTGTTCCATATTTGAATGTGCCTTGTACATTAAAAGCAATCCACATTTCTGCACAAGTATTTAAACATATTGTACATTTGCAATGATTTATTTACAGCATGCTTTCATGCAAAAACAATAGGTGATGATGATCAATTCTGTGCAATCACTCTTGAGCAGGTCATCAGTATTCTTTTCCAAACTTGCAGAGGTTAGAAAATTTTTTTGGACACCATGTTCTTAAAAATTAAACAAGCCTTTCCTCTGCTTGCATCTATAAGCATTGGCTGGTCTAGACCAGTGATTTTCAACCGGAAAACTAGTGTTCCGTGAAAGATCGTCAGGTGTTCCGCAGGAAATTTGATAAGTTTGACTAGTGTTCCATCGAACACCGGTCGAAAATCACTAGTTTAACGCAATGAGCGTAAATATGTTTTTTTTCGTGAAAGTAATTAGTTTTAGGAGCAAACGAATAAGACTTTCTTGTTAATTTTAATAAATTAAAAGAGCCAAAACAGAACTAAACATCATAATTGTGATTATATAATTTTGTTTGGTGTTCCCCCAAATTTTTTTATTGCATAAAGTGGTCCGTGATGCAAAAAAGGTTGAAAAACACTGGTCTAGACCATAAAAACAATATTCCATGCAGAAAAGATAATATCCAAGTCTTTCACAGTGGGCCAATCCCACAACAAGCGACTTGTATTAGTTGTACTCTAAATTTTGTGCAAGAAATTTATTTCCAGGCTTGTTGGTGTTTTATCATCAACACCCTCAAAGACGACTTTTCAAATTTGTTCCCAGTAGTAGGCTTAAGGTTTGGCTAAAAATTGCATGAACTTTCCCATATTTACTCCTCGCTGATTTTTGTCTTCAGCGCTACTCTTATATGTAGTACTTAAGAAACTTTAACTGATTATTTAGTTGTGCATTGGTAACTGGTTCAACAAACAATTCCTCATCTGATTCAGCTTTTTCTTTCAACACGCCTAGTTTTTCTTTTTCTCACTTTGTACTTAAAAAAAACCTTTTTGTCTGTGATGACTTCCTGGCATAAATATTATCCTTTTTGGAAAGGGGTATTTCAAACTGGCCTGCCTCTAAAGATGTTTAACTGTCTTGAGGTATATGTGTCAAAAATATTTTCTATCTGGTAAAGAAAATCTTTGCATTAATTTCACTTACTAAATGTATCTGGCTCTATCAACTGTTGCATTAGGGTGGCCAAAAAAAAACTTTTTTTTGAAATTAAAAAAAGGGGGTTCTTAAATCCTGGAAAATCAGCTAAAAACATATTTTAAATTGATTTTGGATTGTTGCCCATAACAACAGCCGTGCAACCACGTGACAAAGGTCACGAAATGGTCAAATTTAATAAAATTGACATAAATTTTGACACACTTAGACTACAAAGCTCATTTTGGTCTCAAAATGCTCAGAAGTACCAAAATTATATCTGCTTCTTCAGAACATTTTTTCGTAAACCTAACAGTATTTGTGGTTTTTGAAAAAAATTGATTTTTAACCATTTTCTTGCACATTTGTTTTATATTGCTTATATTTAGTCACATCTTCAACATGTGAAACCTAATTGCATTATCTGAGGAGGATTTATATGCATTTGGGATAAATTTGGTTCTCTCAGTCTCTCATGTATAAGCTAGCAGTTAACAGATTGAGATTACAATATTAGTCAAGTTCAGCATAATTGCGGGCAAATCAAAGTACATATAAGATTGTCTTTCACACACAGTCAAACTGTACAACACATTTTGCAGTGTTTGTTTGTGCTACCATAACTACTGGTCCTGTATGTAAAATGTTGGTTTTAAACAAATTGGTGTTTTGAGTCAAATTTGCTCATCAGCAGCCTGGATTGAATCTTTTGGCAGATCATGCCATCTCGCTTTTGGTATCCGGTCACAACTGAAACAGCCTCAGTTACCAGTTTAACGTGTCTTTCCACAGCTTGGTTGTGACACGGGTGCTGCAGGACCAGAGGTTTGGTCAGCATTTGAGCTTGCAATCGAAGTATCATCCAAATCCATCACGGCAGGTGGTTGAGAAATATCCTTGATGCTGTCAAGATTGGTAATCTCATAAAAGCGTGTAGCTTCTACATTGGTCTTTGGAACCTTAAATTGTCGGACAACATCTTTTCTGCTGCTTTCTAAGGTAGATGATTCCATATCTGTGGTTGCTGATGCTTCACTGCGCAATTCTAAAATCTTATCCACTGCTCTTGGACGAATGTTCTCATCATCTTCAGCTAACATTACAAGAATTACATTTTCTGAATGTGCAAAATATGCGTTTTGCTATAGCACTTTCATTGAAATGTCCCTTTATCAGTTGGAAACTGACGCAGTCTTTCATTGAGTTTGAAAAAATTTTTTGCACCATCAGCAATCTTATTTTCTTTTTTGATATTGAACCAAGTGGGAAAGTAGATTTTCAAACAAAAATTTGTCAGTTGCACCAAACTTTTTGAAGGCTGTTTTGTTGATGTATAAAAACGAAGAATGCGGCAGGCCAAAGTCAACCATCTTGAGTGAACAATAGGGCCGATCTGAAGCTTTTGCAAATCAGGATATAAATATCCTGACATGATTGCGAAGCATATTCGGTATATTGATCTGAACTAAGATCATCCACAATATCATCAGGCAATTTTGGAAAATTTGCATTTTCAATTGCTTCAAAATTTTTCACTGGCCAAGTTGATACTTTTCCATTCAGTTTTTTACCGACAGGCCCTGAAAAACTGTCAGGACATTTAGTTGTTCCGTGCAATTCAAGAAACACATGCGTTAGAGGCAACTTGTTGCAGTGCAAAAGGCAGACTACCCATTGCAATGGTCTCCCCAGTTTCTCTTCCAAGCACCTAATGAATCCAGCTTTGTTTCCCATCATTGATGCGGTTCCATCTGTTCCTACAACTTTTAAGGTGTCACTTAACTTGGTACCTTTAATAGCATCATACACCTCATTTGGTATGGTAATTCCTCTACCATCTTGTGGAGAGACATGCGTTAAATAATAAGCGCCAGGTTCCCCAACAACAACAATGTGTTCTTGGAGCTCAGTTTTATGATAATATTTGCCAGTTTGTGTGTTGTGTTCAGTGAGTAACGTAGCGTCCTTTCTTCCATCAATGTAGATCCCGTCAATGAACTTGTAAAATATTGCTTCTTCACTAATTATGTTTCTGTATTTTTATCTTTCTCTTCGCAACTTGTTTTTGTAAATGACATAGGTTTTGTCCAAATCCGTAATTAAGCCAGCATCTTTCAGTGCAGCATTTGCTACTGCTGCACTTGCCCTGTCAGATAGTTGATAACGTTCTGACATCATAGCTAAATTGGCCACTCCATCCTGTTTTGCTCATTTGGTTCTTGTGAAAACAACTCTTCTGAAGACATCGACTCAGACTTTGACAAAGATTGAGAAGCATCATAATCTGAATTGTCTGATGTTTGGGCAGAAATACTTGCACCAACACCTACGTTTACCGATGGGAGTGATGGATCCAATAGCTTTTGTTGGCCCAGTGCTCTTTCAGCAAACTTTACATCAGAGGTAGTTCGTGTCTCAACTATATTGAAACACTTCATCAACCTTGGTCCTTTTTGGTCAGAATAAAATTCGAAATCTTTGTCTGTCATTAAAGTAGGTGTTGTTTTTCAAGCTGTCTTCTCTACTGGTCGTCAGAGCAAAAAATGTCAAAAAGCTCATCCGTATCTCTCATAAATTCTGCTTCCTTTGAAGAAAAGATTTTCCATGCTTCTTTTCGCTATAACGATCGATTGAACTGAAAGTTTTCATAAGCGCAAATTGTTTTTGTTTTACTGTTATTTCATTTACTGGGTAAACATTGTAAAATGTCCAAATATTGATTAATTCATTTGCCACCACTCCTGCTACAGATTGGTGTAGGAAATTTTCTTCATTCAGAACATGCTCAATTACGTCTCTTTTGATTGGAAGTTTTTCTGAGGATAATTTTTGTTTGCTGTGAAAGACATGCCCACTATGCAAGACCTTAGTTAGTTTAATAGAGGTGCTCCTTGTAACCATTCTCTCTAAGAAATAACTACACGCATCCTGCAAAACATAAACAAGCAGTCCATTGTAGAGGAAATCTATCACAAAATCTTCATTTTAATAAGATTTTGCTCTTATGCAGTACACAGATAAAGTAGGAGACCAATAGTCAGCCTAGAATGCAATTAACACGAAATCAAAAGCAGCGTTTGTTGCAGCATGGGTCAGTTTAAGGACAACAGACAATTCATTACAGCGGTTACACCAATTTTATGAATGTTGACCTTTTCGTGACCTTTGTCATGTGGTTGCCACTAGCAACCATCAAAATTCATTTTAAAACCTGTTTTTGTGCAGTTTTCCAGGATTTAAGACCCCCCTTTTTTCAAGATTTTTTTTTCAGCCCACCCTGCTGCTGCATGCATCTAAATCAGTGTTTCCCAACCTTTTTTTGGCTAACACCCCCTTTTCTGACAAACAAAATTCTATCGCCCCCTACCATGCCTAGTACACATATCATCTCAATGTTTTTATATTGTATATTTGGTATGTTTGAAAATGATTAAAACAAGAATGAGCGCAAGATGTCACTATATCCCATAATTTAGTAAATTAACTCATTTAGCAGTTGGAAAGTGTTAGAGTTACTGATTTGGAAACTGTTAGAGTTCATGATGGGCTCAATTTCGTTTGAACAGCATTAAACTTGGACAAGAAGGTGGAGATTGCTGATTTGGCTTTAATTAATGAGGTTAACATCATTCCCCTGCAATTGCAAATTAACTTCATTGAACTTCGTGAAGATATGTGTGGTCTTTGGCAGCCAAGATACTGTATCTGTGACACCCTTTGACAGCCACCTTCTGTGTGCAGCAACAGGTGTACAAATTCTCTTCATCATTATCCGAGTGCACCACATTGCCCAAACTTAGCAGAACACTTCTAAACCCTTAGGTGCCCTTTGATCAATCCATTAATGCTCTGCCAAATTTTTAGTAAATTTTGAATTCGGAGCAGTGCAGGATTGAATTTAATCTGCAGATTTTAAAAGTATTTGAACTTAACCGTGTCACTTGCAGTCATCCACTGGCTCTACCATCTCTCGCTAGATTTCCTTGGCGCTGCTCAAGCTAAAGTGCGTTCTTAATCACACTTCTGTTTTCCAGAATCTTTTCGATTCCCTTTAGGTAACTTATTCTTGTTGGCACCTGACACTATCTATAAATCATTTGAATTAAACTTGTACAAGGTTATTATTATATTTGTGATCAGTAAACCACTCCATTCAAAATTAGCTCACGCTTTTGGTTACAGGCTGATTCTAAGTGCAAGCGTGCATTCTCAAACCTGACCGGTTTTAGTCACTGTAACAAAACGGGCATTATTAAGTAGCAGTTTACCCATGTCAGGAACTCCAGCTGATGAAAATTCCAATCATCATCATTTCATTATAGAGGACAGTTTTACTATGCAGCTTACCTTTAGTGATGGAAACCGCAGTTCACCAATTTATCTCCTAGCATTTCACCTCTGTTTTGTTTCCGAAACGCTTATATAGTTTACAAATTACATGCATACATGTTTGTTGATCATACCATTTTTTATGATATTTGGTCACTCAAAGTTAGTACAACAACAGAAATGTAATTATTAACAGACTCTCCTATTGCCCCCAATCACCCATATCAGATTCACCACCCCCAGGGGGCAGTATCGCCCACTTTGGGAACCACTGATCTAAATACTATTTTTTTTCGATCTGGCCTTTCTTAAAGGTAAACTTGCTATAGTGTGACTCCAGCAGGAGTCTTTTGAAACTACCAATATTTTTTCCACCCAACACTATTGTGATGCACTTTAACACTTTGGCGTCTGGCTGGTTTTGGCGATTTTCGCAAGAAAAAACAGCAGTTTTCGGTTGCCTTACCAACGCCCTAGCTCCTCCGCTGATTGCGCTAGAGAGCTGTTCAACGGCTCAAACGGATTGGCCAGTCTAGTAGATGGCACTCGAAAAAAATTTTTTGCCTGGGGGTTGCAGGTTTTTTGTGACTGACATCATAAGTGGAGGACTTTTAAGGCCACCTTGGCCCACATTGCCTGGCCCTGGGCGCTAACCGTTAGGTGGTGGTATTTCGCTGAAGTTTTTACTGGAAACTAGTCTACAATCCGAGTCTTTTGATACTTTGGATGACCTGCTGGGGTTTCGGGTTCAAAAGTTGTGATGTAAGTTAGTAAAAATATTTGACTAATTA
>Ga0210059_1011253_pt1 | contig 13705 bp, 11 predicted proteins | sample Ectturendosymbi2_FD_188042 | JGI IMG/M metagenome (GOLD analysis project Ga0210059, IMG submission 188042) | Ecteinascidia turbinata endosymbiont from Florida, USA - Sample 2 (SPAdes) (version 2) | ecosystem: Host-associated > Tunicates > Ascidians > Unclassified | place: Key West, Florida...
CGTACAGCAGGGGTGGCCAACACGTCGATCGCGATCGACGTGTTGGCCACCCCTGCTGTACGTGAACCACTTCTGAAGGGTATGTCTTACAATCAGGAGCGACTCCAGGTCAACAGCTTCACTCGGTATCATCACGCGACTTATACTGACTGAATGCAACCGTTCGAGGCTTGCGTCACTGAAATTTCCATTTACTCTCATTCTGGCTGGCACTATCGTTGCTCTGTCACGTTGGTTACGTAACAATTAGTTAAAAGTTCTCCTGAGAACTTGTCCATTGTTGCGTAACCAACGTCACAGCGCAATGATAACACCAGTTAGTCCTCTGCGTACTAAGCTCATTCATATTTGCCCGAGTTACTGGACGATTTATCGCTCGTTTGAAATTGTTCTCGAACGGGAACTGTCCACTGGATTGGAATTCAAATCCAATGTTCTGTGCAAACCCATTGCTTCAAAAAAGCATTCAATCTGATATGAATTATATTTAAAAAAATACTTATTGCCGAGGGCAGCTCGGGCTTCAACGGATGAGCCCGAGTAAAGCGCAAGCGAACAGTGTCGACACAACGTTTACTGCGAACGATATTTTTTTGATTCAGGTCACCTGCAACATGAACGCGAAAGGCCAGACATGGAACGAAAACATATGAACAGTGACAAAGCCAATAAAAAGAGCCAGAGTTAACAACCTTCATTAGTGAAGTGGGCGGTGGTATAATACACAAAGAAAGCAAGATCACGTTCTAAAATATAAATCGTAATCGAAGACTCGGGCTGAGCCCGAGTGTCGGAGTCGCCACTGCTTACAATAATGTGTGTGACGTGCCAGTAGGATCTTATCCTTTTGTTTACCACCTGCTGCTGGTAGCAATGCTGTTGTAAGAAAATAAACAAACCTCATATTGATACGTCATACGCAGCTCCAATTAAAACGCTCCGCGTTTACCACGAAGCCCAGTAAAAGAACATATTTTGGTAAAACGCGTTTGCAGGCCCGTAACCAGCTTGGGACGCCAGGAGGGGCGAAGAGTTGTCCGAGAGGGGCCCAAATTTTTTGAACTTTGTCCAATACTTTTAAACTGTGTCCAACACATTTTTCCAGTGGGGGGGTGAAAATTTGTCTAGGGGGGGCTTCGCCGCCCCTGGTGACGGCCTGCGCGTTTGGGCTGTATTATGGCACAGAGCTGTTTTTAGGGAGGCACGTTTAAAACTTGCGATATACTCTGTGGCAAATATAACACTGCCGGCTTCAAATTAACCGGTGAAGCCCAGTAACTAGTTAGTAGTTATTGTGAATGCGGCGAAAGAAAAGAAACCAACAAACCGCTGTTATTCTGTGTCAGTCACGGTTTTTAAACCTAAATGATAAATGGTTCGTCAAAACCCCACTGGTAACTGGTTGTTGGGTTATAATTCTGTTCGACTCCTTATCAGAAAACTAGTTTCACAGAAACCAGCACTGGATACTATAGCTGAGTATTTCCAAGTATGAAAGCAACTTACAAAGTTCGAATGAAGAAACTCTGGTGCACGTTTCAAACACTTCACGACATCCTCTGCAGAACCAGATCTCTAGAAACCTGATCAAGATTTGCAAGGTTGTCTTGCTGCTTTTGAAAAGGCACACAAAACCTCGTCGAAATCACTCAGTCCACGATCAAGAATTAACTAATGCCGCACGCATGATCGCCAGTAATTGCATTTTCAGGGAACAATTGCACTGGTCAGAGTGATTTCAGACGTTCGAGTAAGTTTTCCTGAACTCCAGAATCGTACTTTCCTCGAATTCTCTTGAAATTCGGATCGAATGGACTGACCACGTGGACTTTAGCTGGATATTTGGTTGCCATCCGTTCAATCGTGTATTCGCCGCTGGTTAGTATCTTGTCGTCGACGGAAGGTAGGCTGACGTAGCTGCGTCACATTGGAAGAATCGTATTTTTTGACAGTCAAGGGAACATTTAGTTACAGAACTAATACGTAGCGGTGCATGCTGTTAAAGAGTACATTAGTTGTCCACGGATACGGAGAGTTTTACCTCCGAACAGACTGCTTTACTGGTAATACAACGTGTATAAGCAATCGCAATATCCGGTACATGAAGCGCAGGCATACAAAATGGCGCAGTATGCAGAAACAATGAAACAGGGCAGACGGAGATCCTGTGACAGCAGCAGCTAAGACCTCAACAAGCTCGAAATGAAGCTGCTTGTCCAATGGAACAGGTCACAGACCTCACGACTGCGCAACATGCGCCAGATCATCATCCGAAAAGCAGTGTGAAATTAAAAAGGTAGAGTGCAAACTATTGTTTACATCTTCGGTTATTAAATTCCCGTAACTGGTTAAGAGCTCATAACTGGTTAAGAGCTTCAGTAGCTTTTCAATACTATGACAAGAAAATGATATGCTTTATTTATTATTTTACATTTATAACCATTTACTAATGCTACATTAGTTAATTTAAAAATGTCTCAAGCTTCTATCAATAAAGGATACACATAGCAGTTGCATTGTGAATTTCACAACTATGCATAATGTTTAACATTAATGGTAGGCCTGTTGTTTTTTCGCCGAGACATTTCGGTCATTTTTTGCTGAAACAAATGGGTCACTGAGACATTTCAGTCATTTGTCTCAGTTGTAGTAAAACTCGCCGTAACAATGTTGATTAGCCTATATTTTCAGACATTCTGACCGAAATGATTAATTTTTTTCGGTCATTTCAAAATCATTTCGGTCTATGACCGAAAAAAATAGTAGTAGACTATAACAATTCTAACTGGGAAAGGAAATTCAATAGTTCCATAACCCTAATACAGTAATAGAAAGACAAGAATTTAGTATAAACTCCCGGTAATTTTACTTCTTGGCTTACTAATGAACATCATAATGTACACTGAACATTCCATACATGATAATGGAAAAAAATTAAAATCAAATTTGCCATTTGGAATTTTTAGTAGGCCTAGGCCTACTTCTATAATAACCAATAGCAGTCATAGACATAAATGTACAACTTGATCAGAATTCACACTTAATGTATGTCCAACCGGGAGAATTGGAGTTTCCGTGTTTTTTCTGCAATTGTTTCAATGTTAACATTCGCTAGGAAGTTTTTATACCGGCTTCGCACGACTGAAGATGTGTTTAAATACAAGAAACTACTAGTCTACCCGTGCAAATCAATAGTGGTGGATTCACTTGGGTATGTCACTACTGTGACTTACAATTACATATTATTTTTTCACTCCATCACAATAATTTTTCTTTTCACTCCATTTCAAACATTTTTAAAGCAACTGATTTGACCTCCTTTGGTTTTTAGCACTTCCTTTATTCACTTTGGCATTGGATTCTACCAGTTTTTGGCGTTTTCTTTGATTTACTGTCCCGATACCATCAGTGGCGTAACTGACGGGGGGGAAAGGGTGTCCCCCCTGTCAGGCTAAATATAAAAAATGGGCCCCCCTGTTAGCTTGTATTTCGGTATTTAGTAATCTCTGGGTTTTTAGTAGGCTTTTGTGTTCAGCGTTTTTCAAGGATTTCTCGGTGTGTTTCCGATGATTTCGGGTGGTAGTACTGCCGAATCCAGTTAATCGCATAACCATTTCGCCAAGATTTTTGTATGTGTTTAACCGGAATATGTGATTATCCGTATCAGGCTTATATCTGCAACTTTACCATCTAGCGACACAGGAGACCCAAAATTAAGTCCCATCGACACAGCGAGGCTTTTGTGGTAGTAGCCCCCCAAACAAAGCTTCAACTCAAAAATTGAAATGCGAAACACTAGAAATCAGTGTAGTTTTTGTCAATCAGTATTATGTTTTGTCCTGTAATTTATAGACAGAGCAGTACCTGCCGCTGTTACCTAGAATACCATCGACTGATCGTTTTGGTGCGTTAGTGTGGTAATATATTTGAGGCTTGAGCGTGAAGTGTGACCATTCATTGCTTGGAGTGTTGAACGTGAATTTAGCCTAAATGCCTAGTGGTATACGTCCAGAAGTTAGCCTTACACCTGATCATCGTATTTTGTGTAGTGATTGTTGTTAAAAAATGTATTATGGCTAGCTCAGGCAGTCTTCTCCGTATGTTGTACTGCATAGAAGCAAGATACCTTTGGTGCTTACGACCAAAGTTACAGATTTGCGCGGCCTGCTGTTCAGACAGCAAGATGGAGATAGCAAGACAGTGTAGTCAGAAAATTTATTTAGCCTACTTTAGCAATCACCGCTAAGCTTGTCCCTTACCGAGTAATGCAGTTAGTGGATTATGGATGTTAACCATGTTGCGTCCACGTAGACCCCTTTGCATGGTCGTCGTAGGAAGAGGGGAGGCAGGGGGACAAGGACCCCCTGGATTTTGAAAATTTCAGCAAAAAAAGGCTTTTTTCGTAGTTTCGAGTCGGAAAAAGCAAATTTCATCACATTTGGCCCCCCCCTAGAAAAATTTTGGAAAAATCCCCTCGTGCCCCCCCCTTGGAAAAAGTCCTTCCGACGCCCATGCCCCTTTGGTCTATATTTGTCAACATTTATAGCTTATTTGAGATGCAAAATGTTATTAATCTCAACATGTGCCATGCACCAGGAGGTTAACAAGTCTAGACATCAGAAAGGTTTATGCATGCGTTTTTCGGCCAGCTAAAAGCGCTTTGCGCATGCTTTTCAAGCAAAATTCACTTAAGCGCTAATAACAGAAAACGTTCATCGCGGCGCACTGCTTTGACCGGCCGCAGGTTTGTTCCTTCGGTAACAGTGTTTTATAACTGAACAATAAGCTTGACTCTGACGTCCTGCAAATTTTGTTAGCATTTGCATTTCATTACATGTCTAAATAATCGTTGTTAATTAAATGACAATGATTAAGACCGAGTTCCTTTTGTTAAGCTCTATTCTCAAGACACATCATTGTGATGTTTTTTTACCCTAACACATAATTATTGCACTTCGGATTATGCTAAACTGCCCCGATCCTTTTGTCAGCGCTGAAATGCGTTTCAGCAAGCTGAAGCTGATCAAAACCTTCAACGCGTCTTATATGACATATAGCAGACTATCCTCATTAGCCATGTTGTCAGTCGAAGCTTGATGTGTGCGCTCTCTACGATTTGGATGATGTCACAAAGGCTTTTTCATGCCAAAAGGCTCGCTCCAAGACGTTTCGATACCATTGTTATGTGATATTGTTCATGATATTTTCATGGTTATAGTAATGTAATATTTTTTCATGTGTGCTACTGTGCCACTATACAGTGATTTGTTTTGTTTTGCTGTATGAGCACGGTCCGTCAGTTGAGTAGTAGTACCACAGATAAATTACAATGACAACTGCTGTAAACCATGACGAATAGTAACGCTAGTGGAGCAACTCTCTGGACATCTTTTTTTAGAAATCACCATGAGCATTTCGGGACGGGTCCATAGTTGGGCTGCTATGCCACTGTTCATACCTATTTGAAATTGTTTGGTGTGCAGCTCCATACTTAGATAAACTTGTTTGGCATTACTTGCTTCTTAGTTGCTAAATGAATGTGGTTTCGTCATTGATGCAGAGAGATCAATGAACTGCGCAAAAAATTCCGTATTGGACTCACTACATTTGTTTTGTTGTTTCCTTAGGCAGTGTCCAAAATCTACCCACATGCCTCATCATTAAGTCAAGCACTTGGTGCTTAGAAGAAAAATGGAATTAATTGAGGAGTTAATTACCAAGATTAAGGTATGGTCAGGGGCACAACGAGGGAGGAAGAGGAGCACAATTCCCGGGCACCGAATCACTGCGGGGGTGCCGAAAAGTCCCAACCATGCTACCAGTACTTTTTTTAATACAGAACATTTGTTTCCGAAAGACATCAGGTTCGAACACGAGGGCACCAAACTTGTTTCTTGCCCCGGGCTCCATCTAGCCTCGTTACGGCCCTGGGTGTGGTGGGTCTTACAAAAAATCATAAGCCTAACTTACCCAGTCGGAAGTCATTGATGGGCATCAATTTTAGATAGAATATGTTAAATGAAAACGTGAAATTCTACTTTAAAGTCATTTCCCCAATTGAAGCTTATTATATCACCCGACAAATATTTCCTGTTTTTGTGAAATAACATAGCCTATGTGAGTTTTCAGGATCTAATTGTTGCATACCCAAACGGTGGCCAATGGGCCCACTTCAGCTGAGTTTGCCCCCCCTGGCTCAAACCTTTAGTTACGCCACTGGATACCATACTTGAATAATGGCATCGATTAGCCTGGCCATGGTGGTGCAATCCAATTTTTGTAACTGAGATTTTGTTATTGATCACAAATTCTCAATGAGGTTACGATCTCTAGCGAATATCCTGGAAAATCTAACACATTTAAGTTGTATTGCCTGAAAATCGTCTTCACTTTTTTGGACGAAAGACACGGGGCAAGATCCTGTTTGAATATTACTCCACCACCGGAAATGCCTCTCTCATATCTGTCTTTTCTTTCAGGGATGACTTTTCTTTCAATTACGTCCATGTATTTGTCTAATTTCATCATAGCTTCAATTGGCATAAGTCAACCTACTCCAGAAAAGCTAAACTACCTCACTGATAAAAGCAGGACTTAACTGCTCATCCTTCCTGATCCTGACAAATCTACTGTGCTTCCCTTGAACGAAAAATTGACTTTCAACTGAAAACAGCACTTTTTTCTTGTCTTCCTCAGCTCAATATTTCCGTTTTTCAGCGCATTCTAATCTTTTCTTCTTCATTTTCTGAGTAAGAAGCTGCTTTTTGGCGGCTTCTTAACCTTTCTACCAGCTTGCAGTGGGCGGTGTCGCACTGCACTTGAGCTTATGTTAAATCCAGCATGCATCAAATCCTTCTGTAAATCAGAGCTCGTCTTCCTTGCATACTTTGTGCAAATTGAATTGGCTGTTTGGGTATAGTCTCATTATTCTGAAAGCCTAACAATGCGACTCCGCTTCCTATATGTGTTATCTGGCATTAGAAATCACAGAAATTCCAACATGTATGACTCCTAACTACACAATCGTGCTGTAAAAACTGGTTTATTCCAGAACACTATTGAGCTGATTAAATAATGTCCCACGAGACGTCATGAAACAATATTTTGTTCCGACACGTCACACAGTGCTTAGTGGATTGGGCTAACACTAAAACAGCAGCAATTGACATATTTTCCAACGCAAAACAAAAGAAACGGGGATACATTGTATAAAGAATGGAACAACAACATTAGTGAATTGATTTGCAAAAGACTGTATGAATAAAACTATGTAGTTTTTATTGTCATGCAACAATAAAAGCTGTATGCATATTTGGCATTTGAACTTTGAGCTGCATCGGCTCTGGTCTGGTGCGGCGCACCGGCTGCACCACCCACTTAGGACTATGCGCTAAAATTTTTCCAGGAAAAATAGTGAACATCTCCACAACCCAAACTTCAGTGTGATCTGTGATGTTAAGCTGTTGATACGACTGCGAGTTGTGTAGTAGAGCACCATAGGCCTAGTCGGTACTTCAAACATTGGACGTGCCTCCTAATTAACCACATAAAACTTGAAAACAAACTCTTCGCTAATAAACATATACAGTATATCAGCACGTGTTCTGAATTACCCGTATCCCAAGTTTGTGTCGAGCGCATAAGCAAAGTCTGCATGACGTAGGAACCCCACAACTTGGTCGTTCCGCCAAATGGTTTCGTGCCCGAACAAAGGAATGTCCCTGTAGATGAAAATTAACATTCTGGTGTAACGTCAAGATTCCGACGAATGGAACTGAATCCTAAAACATTTACCAAATTGCAGTAAGTTGGATTCCTTTCAAAGAGTTACGAAATTTAACCATACTTTCGTACAATAACGCAATAGCTGCAATAACTTCAGTAATGTTCATTAAACTCATCGACAAATATAAACATTCAAACTCAAAATCAATCGACTTTGATTACGTGTTTTTATTTTTTTTCCAATTGACTTCACCGCTCCAGCTACTTTTCAAGTTTGGCTGTCAACAGGATTTCAGTAGTCAACGATATAAAAAGTGTTTTCCAAAATATTTTTAAACATGTTTTGACATTAAATATTTTACTTTCGGCCGTGAATTTGTTTGAATTTTTTAATTCCGGGGTTACAGCCAGTACGATTCATCTTATGGCATAGCTCACAAGCCACCTTGAACACCACACGTATATCTTCAAAACTTTTCCATCTACCAACCAAAAAGCTGTCAACTGCGAGGCTCTTTCACACAATAGGCCTTCTATTCTTTGAACAAATTCACTGCAATCTTACGCGTCAACAGTGAAACAGGCAAGAGTCTTGGTGAGACGCTTTTCTTTCAAATTTCGAAGCGCTTCACTGCCGAGGTACTTTCCATTTTCGCTGCAAAACTGAGACAGCCTGGCCTGCAAAGGGTTGTCTGAAGCATGAATCGTGCGGCCCCAATGATGGAAACCTGCAGAAAAAAGTTAGCAAACAACTGCATTACGCATTGCCACAGCATCTAGTGACCTTATTTTAAAGATATCCATCATTCACACAACATTTTAGTCAGGAAATGCGCATACTTACTACTGAGAATAACACATTCAACGACTAATACGTGAATCAAACCGCAATGCCCAGGAACACAAGAAATTCAATAGCAAAAAACATTAAAGTGAATTGAAAAGAACCACTAAAAGGTCTGCTCTTTGAGTGCATAAGACTAAAAAACCCTGTAGTGGACTAGCAACGCGCATTAGTCTCATAACTCTGAAACAAATGCAAGCCAGCAGGCAAAGCAACTGGTGAGGAATGCTCTCGCCGGATTGATCGCACCTGTCTCTAAGCTGAGAGATTCCATGGCACGAAAACCAGCCAGGCAGGCATTGTGCTTGTCCATTTCACCCATGACTGCGTCATAAATCATCTTCACGTCATCGCTGGCGCAATGAATTTCAAAACCAAGCTCACCCACGAAGGAAAGTCTGCATTTTTTCGTCATGAACTAGACGCAAATATTTGAAAATAAAGAAGTGGTGCACAAGAACTAAACCCACCTGCCAATCAAAGCATCACAACCAGCAACAGAATTTGGCTCCCACTGTGAATATTTCAGTTGTTCAAAAGTGTCATTATTTTTCAGAAGCGGTGTCAGCAAATTGCGGCTGCGCATAAAAACATGCAAGTTAGTTCTTCCACACACAGCTTCATAACAGCACCCTAGGCCAAGTTTCTAAACATTCGGAATAATTTCAATTGCTTTTAGACCCCGCTCTCCACCCTCTTATGCTGCCTCTAACAAATACGTTACGTCAGGTGACATTTTCTGCGAACTTGCAAAAAAATGAAATTAGCCACTGGAAAGTCATTGCGCAACTGAGCATCCAGCTTTAAGTACGAATTTCACATCACAGACGTTCATGGTTATTCAAAAAGCTGCAAAAACAAAACAATGCTGGTTTCAGGATAAAGCTGAGCTCTACCAAGCATTTTACTATCATTAAGAGAAGTTAAATGTTACTAATATTCACAAGTTAAATCCTTAAGTAGGATAATCCACGAATTTATAGAAAGTCAAAGTTGATACAGTACTTAACTCTGAAATAAGCTATTATGCTATTACCTTTATGGAACAAAATGAAATACGAGTGCAAATCATACTGTAAGAGCAAACAAACACTTTTGTCGATCTCAGGTTTTCTATCGGAAGTTAAAACAAAGAATACTAGTTGAATTCGTCACAACATTTTACCAGGCATGGGCTTCTCTATGTAACAAGAACTGCACACAACGCTCACCTTTTCGGGCCTTGCACACTTAGTATGGACCCTTCTTCGGTCCTGTCCTCAACACTGCATTTCATACCATCTTCCACAGCAATCTTTTGCAAGTGAGCTTTCAAATGTGCAGCGCCCGATGAACTAAACGTGATGTAGTATTCCTTTTCTGTGATGGCGTAAATTACAAACGTTAACGACTTTCAGGATAAAAGTTCAGCAATGTTCGATGAATCAATTCACCAAAATTTATCTAATCTTATTTTAGCAGGGATTGTGCGCTGTTTTGAAGGAAAGGATGCGCGCTGTTTGGTTAGGCAAATTCATATCTAACAACTCCCTGCACATGTACTTTTCCTTAGGTTTGCACAAAACAACTTCAAAACATGAAATGACGAACACTTAAGTTAAGTGATTGTCACCAGCGAAACAACGTTTTACCGCTAGTCGAAACGCAGCGGTAAATCCGCATTATTTAATTTCACAGTAGCTTAGTGAAAATTCTGATCCAAAACAATACGTATTATTTGCAAAGGTTTGGCTTGCAGTAACAAATGCAGTTCAGTGATGAATTCATACGCTGAAAAAATAATTATTTCATAAGGGAAGCTCAATCACAAGTCTGTACTGGAATTGTATCCTCTGTAATAGTTTGCAGTTAACAGCTACGCAACTAAAGCGACATATCTACTGCCACGCTACTGACATTGCGTACAAATCGCGCTGTCAGGACACACCGTAAATTATACATAGTATGAAAAACTGTCAGCCCCACCTCCGTTTTTCGAGTAGATTCTAGTCGCAACGAGGTCCCCCTCAATCCCTGCAGCTTCGTTCAGCATCAAGGTGTAGACGAATTGTCCGTCCTTTGCACTCCCCACATCTCGGGTGAAAGCGCGTGCAACCAACCTGTCGGCGTCAGGCCCCGAAACATAGATCTTGGCCATGTATGACGAATCGAGCAGAATGGCCGAGGTTCGAGCGGTCAGACACTCGCGTGCGACCTGAGACAAAGAAGCGCTTTACAATCGAGTGAAAACTTCTAAACATCCAGAAAACATCTGTCGTTTGTGAGAAAAACTGTCTGAAAAACACGAAACAAGACGATGAAAATAATCGACCAACGAGCAATGCAAATGTGAAATCAAGTCATAACAGACACAGCAATATATTCTTTTTGAGTACTGCATGCGTTCATTGCATTGTGAAGATAACCACCCTGCTGAATTCTGATCGAATAGCTCCCCACTGATATCAAAGAGTTACGTAAGCTTTTGATGACATTAGAAAAACATAGTCAGCGAGAAAAAAGTCAAACATATTGCAAAGCCGCAATCTTTCTTTAACTACACTCAACACTGGGAACTGAGCAACAAATGATTACAGAAGCACTTCAAAACTAGTTGGGATATTGATTACCACGAAAAATTGCGTATTGGTAAAGTTGAATCATGCGAGCTGTTTTTTTTCTTCACAAAATATTTAGGGCAAGTTATAGTCCAAGATACTGTAATGATCAAGCAAAAAGTTTGTGGTTTCGTTTCAAGAATTGTGAAATAAAGAAAACTTACAAGCCTGTCGCTTGCAGCAAAGTCGTACGTGCAATCCCGCGTTACGGCGTCCAGGTACGCATAGTTTTCATGCTTCGTGTGATCGTAGGAACCATAGAAATCATAATCGAGCACTTCAAGGTTGGTGACTGGATTGCCCAACTCATCTTTCAGATAGTAGGCTGGTCGTTCAAAGCCGTATCTGCATCCGAACAAAGCTCCTTGCTTGGTGTCTTCCTACATAGAAAAGGTCACTATTATCGTGTAAAGCTGAACGCAGCAGTGGAACTGTTTTTGTATAGTTTGTGACATTGGGCGTGATTTTCCGTTAAAAACAAGTATCTCAAGACAGAATTTCAGAAGGCAAAACGAGCTATCGGAAAATGGTAAGTATGCAAGGTCAAGCGAAGGGGTTTCAGTCCTCGGACTGCAGGGAAAACAGCAGTATAAAAATATCGGTGAAGGAGAGAAAACGTCTGTTTGACCAAAGCATTAAATCGAGGTGATGAGGTATGGTGTGGAAAACTTGACAGTGCAGTGGAAGCCGGTTAAATATGACCACCTCAGAACCGGGTCATTTTAGTCAATTCCCAATTGCCCAGGGATCGCAATAACCGAAGCTGCCACAACCAGAACTGGATCGACACGATTAGCCACCACATGAAAAAACGCATGAAACTAATCGTTTAGTTCAAAGAAACATGCAGCACGCGCTCCGTAAACATGCAGTACTCATGCTCATGCGGGAAACACACCTCAAACGCCCAAATGCAATGAATTAGTGCGTGACGGGAAGAAAAATTATGAGAGAGATGGAAAAATTGGTCATAACACCCGATGTCTGGCCATACGAAGCGGATACTTCCGTGTGAAAAACTCCAGATGGTAAAAAATGGTTATGTTAAGCGGTTTCCACTGAATAAATTCATCGGCATGTTCTTGTGACTCCTCTCAGAAAAAAAGTTGAAACTTGGAGCTTTCAATTTTGCAATCACGCCTGTTTGACAAGAGAAGCCTTACGGAAACCGGAAACGTGCACTGACACCATCACTGCAAAAACATTCGTGCGACGTTAAATAACTTTACAAATGTTTGAAATAGTTCATCAATACCAATTTGTGTTTACAACCAATGAATTACATCGCTGCATTTCTTTAGCATCAAGATTTAATGCGCATTGAAAAGGTTTTGTACCGTTGTCTATGACTGTAGTAGATACTAGAGTCCTGCGCAGGTTGAAATATTTTGTCCGCTTCCGTTCCGTACACTTCTAACCCGCACACACCCCGCAGACCATCCCAACCCGCGACCGCCCCGCACCTTTTCGGTTTCAAACCCGCACCTGTCCGAAAACTACTAAAAACTCATAACTAGGGCAAGTTTTCTTTACTATAAAATCGTGAGAAATATGCATTTGTTCAAGATAATTTGCAGAAATAGTTGCATTTATGCACAAGCATTTTTAACGACAGTGATTTACTCATGCAATTTATTTACGTATAATGCTAGATAATATTTCCATACACTATCTGGCGAGAATAAGCGATCTTTTTCAAGAGCTTGCGTAGCATGCTGAAACTTCCCTCCACACTGCATGAAGTTGCTTGGTAATTTAACAATTTGACCTACAGTTCTGGACTGATTTTTGGCCGGGTCATTTCTATAATTGTTTTTAGGTCACTATTCAGTTTAAATAGGTTATCAAAGAGCACATAACTATACATAAATAGTTCTAAAGCAGATTTTTCAAATAACACTTTTACAGTTGGCGCAACAGACCTACTTGATAAAAGTTGCATAGAAAAAAGAGAAAAGTTGCAAAGTAAAATTTTTGCAACCTGCTTCAAAGATCGTACCGCATAAATTCTGAATATTTCAGAAGCTGTTGGGAGGTGTAAATGAAGTTGCGAACACTTGCCCTACTCATAACGCCCGAAGACAAGTGAAGCAAGCAGCAAATTCAAGCCGCTCATTCTCTCCACTGGCAACCAAACCAAAACCTTTCCACAGATCTGACCTTTAGCGGTCAACAGACTTGAGTTGATAAAAAATACGTTTCACTCCAGTTGTGACTAGCTGTAGGTTAAGCGTTGTTTTATCCATTTGGAAGGCTGTTAAGACTAAATTATTCTTCACCAAGTACGACCGTAGCAGTAGAATATGGTCACTTGCGCACCACATGGCAAAAGCCTGAGCTAATGTTTTGTAACAATGAGTTGTTACATCATAATGCAATAATTGCTGCAGGCCTACTGTCCTAAGCGCAATGCTGGCAAAAAACATTGGAACATTTACGTGTTTTGCGATTTTTGAGCTGATTAATTTCATGTGCTTTGGCTCAACACTAAGTTACCCGCACAAAGAATTTCTCAACCTGCGCCCCCCCCACCCGCACC
>Ga0210059_1011254_pt1 | contig 13705 bp, 9 predicted proteins | sample Ectturendosymbi2_FD_188042 | JGI IMG/M metagenome (GOLD analysis project Ga0210059, IMG submission 188042) | Ecteinascidia turbinata endosymbiont from Florida, USA - Sample 2 (SPAdes) (version 2) | ecosystem: Host-associated > Tunicates > Ascidians > Unclassified | place: Key West, Florida...
TCTGCTCCATCGACCAAGGCATCATTAGACTATTTTTTGTTTAATATATAGAAAGGTTAACTATTTCCCTATGACAATCTGGAAAGAGAAAAATGAATAAGGTCATCGATAAAGGTTTTAGAAGCTGCTGCTTTGTTTCAACAATTGTGAAACACCCTGTATATCACATACCGCAGTGCAAGAAATATTGTCCACAGTATTAGCTTGTACGAAAACCATATCAGCAACCTTTTGCGTGCGTCATATTCCAATTACCAACAACTTCAGGAGTAACCGCTCGTTTTAAACTTGAATGAGAACAATCGATGCGATGCCAGTTTGTTTTTGGTAAGAAAAAACTCAGGGTCGGTGCGCAGTTGCGTTGCCCTGGGCAGTGGGCACAGTGCCGGCGCTACCAGTGGCGGATATTCAGGGTGTTCAAGGTGTTCAGTGAACACGTGGAAATGAAGAAAAAATTTAAAAATTGGTTTTAGGGCATTCGTTAGCGATTAATGCCAAAAACTGCCTATATATTCGTATTGTTTTCTCATGCAGCGGATATATATCTCAACACGGCCGAACGATCTTTGTCTGCTCAAGCATGACTGCAGGTTGTTCAAGAACACCCGAAGTCAAATGAATAAACAAAGAAAAGAAAAAAGTCAGTGGAGCCAAACTATAGCGCTTTAAAACAGCCAAGGTGTTCTCCTTGCCCGTTGAACAACTCGCTTACGTCATGCGTTGTTTTGCTAGCGTTTCCGCTTAATCTGTACGGTGGCAGCAAGCTGTGCAGCAGAGATGATCACTATCCGGTTTGCCGGTTGGACATGCGGAAGGATAGTGAGTTTGCAACCGGACACAGATATCCAAAAACTGCTTTCAAACGGGAACCGGATACAGATAAGGATATCTCAAGCCAGGCCCGTCGCCAGGTTTAGCAGCAGGGGGGACCCAAAAACCAGAGGGGTGCCACATTTTTAAAATACTGTATTGGATGTATGCAGCAACCAGGGGGCCAAACGTGAAATGGGGGCCACAGATTTCAAATGGGGGGCCGGGCACCACTTGCCCCCCCGCTGGCGACGGCCCTGTCTCAAACGCTTTTCTCGATATTTCGAAGATTCACTCTCTTGGAAAAAGTTGCCCATTGCACAATCATTTATTTAGTATCTTCGAAAGCATGTCTTCAGCCTTCTGTGCCATGACTCCAAGTCTGTCTGTGGTGTTATCTCAGTACCTCAGTGTAGTCCCATGCCCTACTGATTGTCAGCATGAGTCTGTTGCTGGTATAGCAAGATAGGGCTCTTTCAGTATGCATTAGGCCAGGGGTGGACAACAAGTCGATCGCTATCAACCGTCGATCGCCGAGTCTCAGTTGGTCGATCGTGCCTAATTTTGCATTGAATTGACAAAATACCTGAAAAATCACTTTTCAATCAATATTCCAGAAAGTACATAAAAATTATCCATCAATTGGTTGGTAACGTATATTCTTTGGTGCATCTTGCGATGGCTGACCATAGGCTACAGCGTTGCCACTCCGTTGTTACGGAAAAGTACTAGATTTCATGATTAAAAAACACCAGATTCACAAAAAAACACTAGATTACAAACAAAAGCTAACTTACAAAAAGTGAAAATGCACAGAAAATGCGTTGCAATGCCAACCACAGACATTGTGCAACTCATTGTAAACTAGAGACAAAGAAAACGGGAGATAGCAGCAATGCTTCTGTTTATTTGTACAGGTCACTGAAATTTTTAGCAGATGACCAAGTGAGTTTGCAGCGGCTTAATTCAAAACATGTTATATTGTCTTTTGCACTTTATGATTTAATTAGGTAGAATTTTTAGCAAATTACAATTGCACTAGGCCTAATCCAAAAGGTCTCAATTGCAGTTACACAAAATTGTGCAATTAATTACATTCAGCTCACTCATAAAAAACACTAGATAGCCATAATGGCTAGCATGGCAAATGCCGCGAAGGTGTTGTAATATGTTTTTCTATTATTGCGTGACGATCATGATTTAGGCGTACCGATTAACCGCCCACTGCAGTTGTAGCCTATCCATCTTTCATGCATGAATGTTAAATAGGCCTACTGAATTAGAAAGAGGGTTGGAAATCTACAAAACACGATCTTTCGAAGTTTGAACTCGAACTAGGCTACGCCTACAGCTCCCACTTCTGAAACCACACTGTAGATGCTTCGCAACGAGGTGGCTGCTAATTTCACTATTCACGATGCCATAAAATTTATGTCGAAACTGTGAGTCTCTGAGAGCAATGTATTTCCGGTGTCTGGAAAGTGTTGATCTACTTTTGACTTTACCTGCCGCGAATGCTACATCAAAGAGGTCTTTCTCAGCACCGAAGTGCGTAAAACCTTACTTGCGTACAACCAGGGCAAACGAGACGGGATAAGATGTAGCCTACATCACATCCGCGCCCGGGGAGATAAGTTTCGACGAGGGAAACAGAAGTTAGGGGGGCAGGTATCGGTTTTCGTACAGCGGTGACTCAACGACGATGAAACGATTTGACGATTTCGCGTGTTTACAAAGAACGAGCAGACAGGCTTGATTTGGACAAAGTTTCTGAAAATTATGTTTTTTGGTAGGAAGGACACATTAAGACATTTGGGTTGATTTCTAGGAACGGTTTGAGAATTCTGTTGTCTCGTAACATTGCAACCTTACTGCGAGGCAGGTTTGTATTTTTCGACTCAGTGGCGAAGAGTTAGAACAACAACTGTAGCCTATAGTTTGCATTGCAGGTATTGGTTTGCAGAATTCGGGATGTAGCGTAGTGGAGACCAATGTCCCTTCAAATTTTATAGAATTTGAAGGGAATGGATAGCCTTTTAAGCAATAAATGTTTACTTTACGGTTGTATTACGTTTTCAGTTCAGGTTACATTTTGAACTTTGTTCCGCAACTGTGCTGTGGCAGAAAGTGGTTACGGGGCATCGCTTACTACAAATGGCTCTAAAGCGGCAAATAGCTCAGTGTTAGAGTGTCCGCCTCTCAACTGGGAGGTTGAGAGTTCGATCCACGGCAACTGAGTGACTCGCCTCAGCGCTCTTTGGGCAAGAGTAATGCTTACAAGTTTTGATTATGTAGCATGTATAATGGGACTACACCTGCACTTTATAACAAGAACGCTCTAAATAACTTCAAATCCATGATTAGGAAAACGTGAATCATGCTCTAGCAACAAATCGACGCACGCATTATAGATAGCTCAAGCTAACTGAAAAGGCACTGCAGCGATTTCCGTCCATTATACAGCCCAGTCCTGTTCGGTACATTTTCAACACACTATAGCTGCAATCAACGACAATGCAACGTTGTATTGTCGTACATAAATTTGTTTCACTTCGGTCTTACCACTGGTGTAGGAGGCGGGGGTGCAACGGCACCCCAAAACTTTTGATTTGGTGAAAGTCCGGGTAAAATCTGTGGAAATTTGGGCAAAATGTGTGAAAACATTCGCAAAATCGCTGCATGTGCTTTCATTTTACAAAAATGGCATCCAAAATCAAAGTGCAGACGCTATTTTTTGGAGGTCATGTTTTTATGTAATTATTTTTGGGAATGCTAGGGGAAAATTTGGGCAAAAACGGTGCTTGAAGTGTGCTTTGATTTCATAAAATGCGCCAAACATGAAACTAAATGCAGACGTTTTACTTGGAGGTCATTTTGTTTGGATTTTTTTGGGCAAAAATCACTCGCACCCCCAAAAATTTGCCTGCTCCTACACCTATGGGTCTTACTCTCGCTCGCGCTCCTTTTTGCTGACGATGCTTTAGCCTTTGTGCGAATCCTAGAAATAAGTCCTATAGACCAGTGGATTTTAACCTTTTTTGTACCGCTACCCAGACCCGGAGCGTAACGAAGTTAGATTGCGCCCGGGGCAAGAAGCAAGTTTGGCGCCCCCATGTTCGAACCTGAGGTCTTTCAGAAGCAAATTACTGCATTGAAGAAAGTAACTGTGACGTATTTTAAACGCTTTTGACTTAAGCTGCAGTATACCAACACAACCGTACGAAAACTTCATAAACAATTTCATTCATATTTTCAAGCCGGAATAGCATTTTTGACGTGCGCTTTATAAGCAGCAAACGTTGATGGTAAGTCAAAGGAAGCAAACAAAAAACAGATGGTTAAAAACTTCCGATTAATTTTTGTCCATTTCTTTGCATGCATGCCCTAAACTTGTTAAATCATCTAGTTTTTGCAGTGACAAAAAGAACTTCGCAAACACTATTCTTTGGACTTGCTAAACATGATAAAAAAAATTCCAAAATATATTGAGTTTTCAGTGATAAGAAAATTCAAAATCATGAAACAAATCAATTGAGAGATAAAGACAACTGCAATGATTAGCGGGCAACCGTACATTACCGCTTGATATCCACTCGAGGTTTAGAACTTCATGCCCAACTCTCGTGTCACTACTCTACGTCGCAGTTTGGCTGACACGCTACAGTAGGACGTTGTTTTGAATCGTTCCTTTTTCGAAACGATCTTGTTTCAGTTTTATGCCAGAAGTTGATCTCCATGCCAACCACGAGCGTCGGAATGATTTTTTCCAGGGAGGGACAGCGGGGGGATTTTTCCAACATTTTTCCAGGGGAGGCCAAAAGTGGTGAAATTTGTTTTTTCCCACCCAAAACTAAAAATAACCTTTTGTGACTGAAAATTTCAAAATCCAGGGGACCCTTTCCGCCGGTGCCAACAATTGAACAGTTCACAGATGTTCACCAGCCATCAACGGTGTTTCTGTTTTTCAGTATTTCAATCGCAGTCGTCAACATGTTTCTATTTCTATATTTCTAGTCGTTTCACGAGCGTATTTCAACGACGCTTCAGCATCACTGGATAACTGAGTTTTTCATTGAAGAAAAAATACTGCACGCGCGTCTTCGTGCACGTAACATACTTGTGTTAGCAGTGATAGTTGGTGTTTTATTTCTTGAACCGATGTTGCTACGCGGCAAGCGTAACGTCGAACACCAAAGACAATGAAACAGGAAAAAATCACCAAGAGCGAATTACACCAGAGCTTTGGCGCAAACGCCACCACCGTAACTTTAGCTTCGATCTGCGACATGTGATGGGTAACGTTGCCGCGGGACAAACTGGAAACCAAGAGGAAAACGTAAATGAAAGAATTTTGTAACTATTCGCTTGCAGCTCACGTTATCCAGTGCGGTAAAACGTGTGACGGCGATCCAAGCAAGACCTGCTTAGAAACCAGACAATCAATTTGATCTTTATATGGCCTCCTGCATTAACAACGACTCCAGTGACAATGCAACAACATTCCATCATTTAAACTTGCAAACTGGTCAGGGGTTTTTAGCTAGGCAATGCCAAAAGCAGCGAAACGGTTGCAGAGTTTTCAAAACTCCGGGAACTCACACATCTTCACGGTCACTCAACACAAGAGTATCGTTAAAGGCATCAGAAACAAAGAATGATAAGTGTAATAACAATACCACGAAAATAAAGGAACACGAGAATAAGCTGCTGACAATAACAACGAAAAGAATCAGGAAGGTGTTCGAATGCTTGCCACGCGACTGCGTCCTGTGCAACTTAACCTTAACGTCTTTAATCATTGGCGGGTTTCCTGTGACGCGGCATGTGACGTAACCAGAAGACGCGATTAATAGCGCTGGTCGGGAAGACACTGAAACGGAATGGAGAATTTTTTTCAACACAACAGAATGCGCTGAGAACCGGCAATGTTTCCGATCTTTCGCTTTCTGTCTTAGATTTAAAGTCCACAAAGAAATGCGTTGAAAATTTGACTTGGCAAAGACTCGTTAAGCTTAACACTGCCAGTATATTGGAAAGTACGAATCGAAGCAAACCAACTATTCTCGTTGAGTTAAAACAAAACCTGACGTCACTTTCACGAGAGGAACTTGTACAGGAAAATTTTGATGCTGAAAGTGCAACGAATCATGAACGCAGGACATATATTCAGGAAAAACGATAGTACAGAGCTCCGATCGACTGAGACAATAATTTTTTAACCAGACAGACAAACAGGTCGGTCAGGAAAACAAACATTTTTACCCAGAGTTGCACAGCTTTGCAAGGATGGCAATTAAAGGTGTTTCGCCAATCCTGGAAAAAATAAAAGTTTCACTGACACTGCTTGAACGATAAAACAATCTGGAAGTTGTATTGCTAAGCAGATTGACAGACCAGATTGCAAAGGTACTTATTCAAAACAGTTAAACACTTCAAGAATCATCCACCGAGTGAGTGGACCAATCAAAAATAGCCAACAAATAAATACTTCTAAGCGCCAACGATGTACAAGTACTTTTCCTATCTTCCTGGTAATTGGCTTAATCAGTGTATACTGTTCATAACCTAAGTCGCCGTGAAAACAAGCTTGCTTGCTTGACATTCAACTGCAACGGGCTTGTTACTCCGTTAGAAGCCGCACCGCAACCGAAGATGCTGGGGCGAAAGTGACTGAAACACACAAGGTTCTCGTCTGGTGTGTTTGTCCTTGCTGGCTGGTTTCGCCAACTGCTCAGCGCTGTGCTGAAATGTGCGCAGGCAACAGCAGCGAGGCGACTGTTCACAGAAGAAGTACCACAATCGCGTTGAACGCGTTTTGAGGAGGCTGGAATTGCGATTCCAAAGCGTGTCTACCCGCACCGATGAGCCAGTTGTTAATGACGTTAAAAATGCCGCCGAACTGATTAAAGAATTATGGCAATGTACACTGCTTCACGAGGAACGTCACGGAACATAGCGAAATGTGCTACAGTTCAGTACTATCTAATACGACTGCCCTACCGGCATATACGCAAGGTTTTCAAAGCATGCACTGCGCGGGCTTTTTCTACGTACAAGGAACGTCGTCTCAAATTGTCGCAACTTTTACGAAACAGCGCGAAGTTAAAACGTACTTTGAAAATTGCTTTGGAGGCTGAATGAACGACCGCCGTTCCGCAAGAACTGAACACTGGTCGAGTTCGCTGAAACCAGCTGCGTCGTTACTGCGTATAGAGCAGATGTTATGACCGGGCGTTCAGAATAGCACTCCAACGCACCGCGCGGATGCTATAAATAAAGAATGAAAACACGTTTTCAAACGCCGAAGACATGGGAAAGTGTTATGCGGCGGATGCACAACACAGTTGCTCAGCGCCAGCATCAGAACCTCATCAAACAAGCAAATAAGGCGACATATGCCATGTCTAAATATCGCGCAGACAAAGGTTACCAGGTTATGATGAAACGTAATTTTGTTATTACGCAAACATGGGTTTCATGGGCGCAGTCGAATGAAGGGCTCCGCAAAACATTGCTCGCATCCAACAGACTTTAACTCGGCAGTCCGGGGTGAGAAGTATTAACATGGCAGCGGACGTGTTAGCAAGTTGGATGAAGAAGATTCGTTCTGCAGATCTGAACAAGTACTTCTCGCGTGCATTTCTGGACATAACATTGGTGGAGAGAGAACCTTTGTTTAACACGGGTCAGGATCGATAGAACGATCCCGTTCAAGCATTGCGGGGCCACGCACGGACAACTGGACGCACGTTTCCAGCGAACCAACGTTGGAAAGTTGACTCTAAACGAAAAGTCTTCTGTAATTTGGCCACGACGTCAACGGGAACGAAAACCACAAGAGATAAAGTAAGAAAATAAATGAATGTAAGAAAATAGTTCGGGTTTTGCGACCCTGACAAGGCGCGAGAGACTGCCACCCAGTAACGATCTCACACCGTCTAACTTTCCGACTGACCGGTGTGCCAAAATAATTCACGTGGCGTTTTTCTGAACTGCTGTAAAACAGCGTCCATGAGCTGCATTATCAAATGCCTGGCACAAAAAACATTGGTCATTATTTTTAAGAGCAGTTTATATCTTTAATCAAATACCTGCTACTCAGATGGCGTTTGAGGAGTAATGTTCAGCAAAATATGTTTCAAAAACAACGTTAGCCACGTTTCAGCCTAAATGATCTCCTACATGGGACACAATGACTGCATGGTGCTAGGGAATCATCCTGCAAGTCTGCTTTTAGCAGCAGAGAAACGATACTACAGACAAAGTCACGATAAAAAAGCTACAGTTGCTTTTTCAAAATTAAATAAAGCAGCCCATAAATGCAGCATAAGCTTCAAACCAACGACGTATCCTTGCAAATCGGAATGAAGTCATCATGTGTATACTCACTCCACAATGTTTCATTACAAAGCAGTCCGGCGCGGTCACACACTCATTGAGAAATGATGATCCTGCATATGCGATTGTGATGAAACAAACACTGGAAGGCCACGAGAAGTGTGGTGGAGTCTTACGGTAAATCGGGTGTGTGTGTGTACGTTCCAGAACGTAGCTACTTGCTGTACGGCAAACTCACCACGTTTTGTATTCACGGTTTAAACGTGCATGAAAAGAAGCAGCGAAGGCCAGCTACTGTTTCTGGTGATCTATCAACCACTTCAGCCCGTCTTCCAAACCATCCCCCGTTGTCGCACATGAGGGCTGCACGTACCATACACGATCGCGCAAATTCATCAGCTCCAGTTTCTGCTGCACCTCCGTAGGCTTCATCGCGTCTGGAAGGTCCTGCTTGTTGGCAAAAACCAGAATGACGGCGTCGCGCATTTCCCGGTCGTTTATTATTCTGTGCAATTCCATTTTCGCTTCGTCGATTCGATCTGTGTCGGCGCAGTCAACAACGAAGATTAAGCCCTGGGTGCCGGTGTAGTAATGTCTCCAGAGCGGCCTGATCTTGTCTTGCCCACCGACATCCCAAACATTAAATCTTGTTTTCTTGTACACAAGTGTTTCGACATTAAAACCTACGGTAGGAATGGTTGTTACGGGCTGTCCCAACTTAAGTTTGTACAGAATGGTCGTCTTGCCTGCTGCATCCAGACCTAACATCAAGATTCGCATTTCCTTGTTACCGAAAAGCTTGGAGAAAAATCCTCCCATGATGAAGTTTCTCTGTTTCTCAAATGACCGACCAGAGACTAGCTAGTAATAATACAACTAAGGCTGAAAAAAGCCAACATATCATTAGTTTCGTTATCATGTTGACACACTGAAAACACTTTGAAGTCAAACAAACACAAATATTGAAACTCAACAAATTTTCGTGATAAATCAATGACAAGCAAAGATGTACTTGTTGACTTCTATTAAGCATGCCTGGCACTTGCGTGTTTTGAATTTTTTCCCTGAGGGTACACCTACGCATCCACTATTTTGTTCATTTCAAAATACCTCTTGCATACACGGCACACAAGGTTTGAAGATTTTTCTTAAAAATGCAGCAGAAAGCAAACAACGAAAATCCGCTGTACTCTTGGCAGGTTACTGATAACCTTTCAAACTGAACTCATAAATGGAGAGAATACAAATCTATTCAATGAATTTTGCTGATGATGGAAGCACTTCGTTTTTGAAAAGTCCAACATGTTTTCATTTAAATCATTGTTTTTTGAGTCGTTGTTTGTAACGTGGCCTTAAAGTTTTACTTTTAGAGAATTCTCAACTGTTCTCGGGGACATCTTTGCCACACACTACAGACATTAACATCACTGCTACAGAAACACCTTTTTTGGCATTTGACGTCAACAGGATTTTGTGCTACCCCAAAATTAATCAAATTGCGTCAAGCTTTACGTGCTGGCTGAATTCGATCTAGTGGAGAGCCCACAGGAATTTCTTTGTGAAACGGTGTCACAGAGTTTGTCCTTGGCAAATTATCAAATTCAAGCGTAAGATGCTATTGGTGGTGGTATAAAGATAAAGGGAGGAATGTGCACTCAAAAGCATTCACAACTGTGTCTAGTCTTGGGGCAGTTCCCTGGATTAGTTTCTCATGGGTGCAATTTCAATTTGGCTTAGTTTGCATAAAATTCCAGCAAAGCTGTTTGTTTGCACCCTGCTAGGTGTGAAACAGACCATACACAAGACTAGATTGTACTTCTGACACAAAATGTTGGTTCTTCTTTCTTGTTTTTTGCACATTATATTGTTGCAACCTCTTGGTTGACGTTGCATTGAATGTGCAATTTACCACGAACGGAATGTGCACAAAGAATAGCACCCATATGTAAGTGATGTGAACAAGCAATAATAGATTGTGGGGTGGAATCTTTGCATGATATACTAATGGTGAATGTGATGAGTACTGGCAACTGGCATATCATGATGAGTGATCGCAGCGCATGATCTCTATTGTTGCTTGCTGCCAAAGTGTGAAGCTTTGTGCATTTACTTGCTTGGGCTTTCCAATGGCAACAATATAAATAGTGACGTGTTTGTTTATCTTCAATTGTAAAGTGTTGTCAATAGAATACCTTCTAACCCATGTCAACACAAAACTGAAACTGGATCATATAAAAAATCAAAAACAACATCTACATACCGTAAAACCTCTATTTCACCCCCATGGCGCTCCATTTTTCAACCCTTCCTTTACAGTGGCGTTCTATTAGAGGGTGGTGCTCTATTTTTCGACTAGCTGCTCAGAATTTTGAGACAAATTTATTAAAAGAAAAAACATCTAACGCATTTATATAATTAGCAAAAGACACGAATACAGGGTGATTACTGGTGAGTCATCACAGATTCACTGGTGAAAATCAAGCGGCACGTCACTGTTCAAACCATCCTCGTCATTTTCAATACTTTCCGCATCAATATCAATATCAAGAAATTCAGGCTTTTTAGGGAAGGTCTTATTTTTGGAGAAACACGTTAGAAAGGAGATTTCAGCCGTAACTATTTCCAAAATAGAAGAATTCATCAAAGTGGCGTTCAATTAGAGGGTGGCGCTCTATTTTTCAACCCTTCCTTCATAGTGGCATTCTATTAGAGGTGGCGCTCAAATAAAGGTTTTACGGTATTTCTTATTCAACAGAGACATGACTCGCATGCTCCCAAAAAACTTCACATGGCTGTGCTCAATCAAACATAACCAGGTGTAGACCACAAATACCCAGTTAAACAACCCAGGCACAAAATACAGAGCTTTTCCATCCAAATCTGATGTCAATGCAAAATTGACAAACCAATGAAAAGCTTATGCTTGGAGATCAAAAGACCCCAATGGTAAAAAAGGGTTAAGAAGTGTGTACTGACAAAGTACATTCCAAAATAAATTGAAATCACAACATCGAGCAAGCTCTGGTGAATGTCTTGACTACCTTCTGATATTAATGAAAAAATATTTGTCTAGTTGGAAGGAAAAGTAACTGAAACATGTGATTTGTTCAAACACTCACTAATTGAAGGCAGAAGTTGCAAAAAAAGCCATACTTAATTTATTGCCAGTACTGTATTTGAGTAAAACCAATATTAATGCAAATACATCCTGGATGCACACTGCATCGCATCACTTTTCATGACACCCTTTGCAACAGCAGTTCTGACTAAGATCATAAACTATGAATTTTCTGACATGGAAAATCCTGAGTATGACAGCTTCTGAGTTCTGCAATAGTAATACATATTGAGATGTGTGCCAATCACAGAATATTGAAACACATCCATTGTGATTATTCACTTGTTCAATTAACACGAGGAAGTTAGCCTGACACATATCCATCATGGATATATGGTATTCTGGTTCTGGACAGAATCACAAAAATTCTGCTGGAAAGTTTGTTGATTGGCAATTTCAGCAGGTAAATCAACATGACTATGCAAACATTCATCAGCACAAAACCAAGACATGTATTCTTGAATCAATTTGCTAAACTAGACCACGTCCTAAATTTCCTAAAATTAAAGATGACGATATCAGGAACACGAGAAATAAAGAAATAGACCTCAATTTATGGATGTCTCAGACAGTGAACTAACTGCTACAGTAATGGTTCCCAACCTGTTCAAACTTACATCACCTCTGTTTTTTTCGATCGTAGACCAAAATGTTTTTGAAATGACTGAAACAAACTAAGTCAGGGGTTTCCAACCTGTGGTATGCGCACCACTAGTGGTACATGAAGGTCTTCCAGGTGGTACGCGAGTAACTTCCATTATTTCACAAAAACTTGGATTCACAGGTTTCCAGTTTATGTATCAGGCTTTGTTTTTAAAAAATAAATTTTCCTATAGCCGCTATTCCTATTGTATCGTAACATTATGACTTTCGATGTGCTGGTAGCAAATTTACGCCATGCACAGACCAAATGATGGAGGGTAAAAAAATACAAAAATCTCATTAAATTTAGTTGTGGTCTTTTATTGTTGATGCATTATTCTTCTGAATAAACAAAGATTGGATCAAATTAGTTGTTCTGAAAGAGGTGGTACGCGTTGACAATAAGGGATGCCCAAGTGGTACAAGATCGTGAAAAGGTTGGGAACCCCTGAATTAAGTCATTTCGGTCAGAATGTCTAAAAATATACGCTAATAACCACGGCCATGGCAAGTTTTAATACAACTGCGAGACAAATAACTGAAACGTGACAGCGAAAACAAAACTGCACCACCCTGCAAATAAAATAAATATGTTGCAGACACAGTGGCAAGACCACAGCAATCTTGCACAAAAACCTACATATACAAAAATTCAAGTATAAATAGTAGCACCCTCGAGATCCGCAAATGACACTCCAATGATAAAAACCAGTGTCAGTGACATGAACAAATATAGCAGCACTGGCTGATTAAATAGGCATTATGGCATAACACATGTCACAAGGTTTTTAATCACGAATAGCTTCAGTCCCACTGTTTCAACTGTTAAAGTTAAAAGCTCACTAGTTTATAAAACACTTGCATGAAACAGCAACGGATGGCTGAATTTGCAAAATGTACATCAAGGCTAACAGGCATTTGGCACACAGGTCAAAATCGTGGGGCAGACCCCACATGGCCCACTATACACATGCCACCACTGTTGTGCCTGGTATCAGTGTAGCTGCAAACTATTTGCAAACATGATCATGTTAAAAATAATATCAAAATCTTTGGTGCATAATATTGCTCTTTGTAAACAAACTATTCTGAGCTTTCCAAAATAAACATTTTTATTTGCCAAGATTAACAATCTTAACACATTGAAAGCTGGTGTACGATATATTCGTACTTTGAAATCACAGATAATTTACTATTTTCCCGATACTTTGCAACTCAATAACTTGCCAGATGATTGAGCTAGGAAGCTGTTCAAACCCTTCTAAGATGCAGCAAGTCTTCCAGTTTGGAAACTTGTATTACAGCCTAGTTTCCACTAAAAATTTAAATCAAAAAGTTCGCTTTTGGCGTTGGCACCAGTAAACTGGGCCAAAATGCCTAAACCTACCCCATTTATGATATCACCCTAAAAAACATAAAATCCAAAAGTATGATATATTCATATGCCGGCAGCGAATGTGTTAAAGGTAAATCCACCCAGCTCCTAAGGTGTAAACACTTTGAGAGTCGGCGTACAATATATTCGTACTTCGATTTCGGCCTAAAAAACAGCAGTTTTCAGTTGCCTTACCAACGCTCTAGCTCCTCCGCCGATTGCGCTAGAGAGCTGCTCAACGGCTCAAACGGATCGGCCAGTCTAGTAGATTGCACTAGAAAAAAATTTTTTAGTTGGGGGTGCGGATTTTTTGTGACTGACGTCATAAGTGAAGTAGTTTTAGGGTCATTTTGGCTCATGTTGCCTGGCCTAGGGCCCAACCGCTAGGCCAAAGTGTTTCGCTGAAGTTTTCATTGGAAACT
>Ga0210059_1011255_pt1 | contig 13704 bp, 5 predicted proteins | sample Ectturendosymbi2_FD_188042 | JGI IMG/M metagenome (GOLD analysis project Ga0210059, IMG submission 188042) | Ecteinascidia turbinata endosymbiont from Florida, USA - Sample 2 (SPAdes) (version 2) | ecosystem: Host-associated > Tunicates > Ascidians > Unclassified | place: Key West, Florida...
ACTATGAGATTGCTATTGATCGTGAGGCAGGCTATTTCGGGTCCTCCTAAGACTGTTGCCCCCGCGACTCTAACCAAAAAAAAGCGGGCGCGAAGATGAGGAAACGAATGAGTGTGTAGGCCTACATTGAACCTTTCTATTTATGAAATTGTCTTTAGTTTGCTTGCCAAAAGTGAATGTCGTATTCAAATATATATATGCGTATTTGGAGGGAAACTTGCGTTTTTGTGAAATTGAGTTAAAAGTATCAGACAGAGAATGGAAAATGGTGTTGACACTCTGAAGCTCCACCATGACACCCATTTGAAAACCTTAAAGAACACTGCTTTTGACTTGGATTAAAGTACCTTATTACTCTGAAAGTAAGCCAATTACTATTAGAAATTACTGTACAAATTATATACATACCCTACTCCAACACTTACATTCATAAGTTCACTCTGAATATATATGAATGAAACGAACACCTCATCTTGTAACGTCCCGCTATTCTGTTACCGAAGTGTGAACCCAAGAGCTCCTACTTTTGTTGCTGCGTCTCACCAGACTAGATACAGTACATTACTTCTGGCGGCCAACAGGAAGGGTAGCTGGAACAAAGTGATAATTAGCCAGAAACGCTGTGCTTGCCCCTGGACTGTCTGGCTTTAAACCACATACACGGCTATATAGTCTCCTCTAAAACAAAACCATAACAAATGATGATAAATGAGGAAACCCAATCACCATAACCTCGGTTCATCGCACAGTGATGTAGGGTGAAGATTTCCAAGTTTAATCGCGAAAGTAGTCGTCGATTACGATTACATTGCCGATTACCCCATGTTTGTGTAGAGGACGAAGAAACCATCGTTGCCTAGATAGGTTATTTCAAAGTACAGTAAACCTCGGTTAATCCGGATCTTCGCCAAAACTGGATAAATCTGGTGGTACGAATGATTTTTAACGTTTTTCTTTATAAAAATCTTCGGTTTATCCGGATCTTCGCTAATACCGGATAAAATCTGCTCTTTCACATCTCAACTCATAATCCGGATTTTTCTGCACTTCCACGCTGTTGTGTTCTTGTGCACTGACTGGTCTCTAGACAAATTCGGCACCTTTTCGACGCAACACAAAAGTGCTCACGATCACCAACGAATGTTTAGAATTTTGATAACGGCCGCAACATTCGACTAATGGTAGAAAATATCATTACGTCACGGGCATTGCTTATCACGTTGAACACAACGCTCAAGACACGCCGCCACACCACGGTTTCAGCCTATTGATCAGTACTAAGTGTGCGCGTGTAGAGCATTATCCCTGTGTGTAGTGAACTCGGTAAGATGTCTGGAGGGCATTACCTTCCAAATAGACTGACTGCTTGCGTACCAGTCACAGAAATCTCCGCGACAGTCCAAAATCCCAGAATTTTTTGCAGACTAGTAACTTATGAATTTAAGATTGTTCATAACTGCCTGGATTTGAGATAAAAACAGCTGGCTGAAATGTTTAGATATCTCAAATGTCAATAAACACAGAGAGTGCAAATTTTCCTGCTGGCAGTTTCCTGATAGAAATTTAGACTACCTAGACCGCTCTGTCCGCTTGAAGAAAACATTTCACCACAGCAGCATGACACACATCTAAATTCGAAGACGTGACGAAACCTCAGCATCAAGACGGAAAAACGCAACACCAGACTTTCACAGCACACGCAATCTCAGGAGTTCGCCAATGTTATCGCATGGAGTTGAATAACACGTGACGTTAACATTGCAAGAGTTGCCTGAAAACGCTTCATTTCCGCGCAAAGCTTTTCAAACAAACAACGCCCAGGGTGATATTAAAACAGCGTCGACTACGGAAGGACCGAAAAGCTACCGAACTTTGCCTCATAATTCGACGATGTAAAACCAATGGGCTCTTTGCTGATATACATATGCGATGTCTTATAACGCGGCAGAGGCGAATACTAACACTGCGACTGTTTTTGTTTCATCGTGAAAAGGAAAGTTTTCGTCAGTGTTTGCTCTAAGTTTTAGCTTTGCAGCCTATGTCAATCCAGTCAAATACCATTATCCATGGACAAGACCAAATTATTTCACATGGTATTGCACAGAGACAGAAAGAAAAATACAAATAAAAAATTTAACAAGAAAGGGTACAAGAGGCATTCAAAGATAAATGCAGTACAGACAAATATAACAACCGTTTAGATTATCACTTTCAACCACTTGCGTTCGATAATTAAAACGAAAGCAGCTAACCATAATTTTTCAGAATTACAGTACTTTGTGCATGATCTCAACGAATGTTGTACGTGAAAATTTCGAAATTACAACAGAAGTTGGAGAACCTTATAGCTGCTAAGATTAACAAAATGCATTTAAAAGAATTTGATATCATTTGTTTGTCGCAAAACTACTTTGTGACATCTTATTTGCCATTTGTAGTAGCATTTCAAGAGTTTCAGTTACATATTGCTTTGAATGCACCATGTGTTTAGTTATAGACTTATGGGTGACTTGAATACCAACACAAAAGAAAGGAAAAGTTGAAGCTATCGTTAACGTACACCATAAAGTCACGGATATCAATAAGGTGGCATTGGCCACATTTCTTCATAACAACTAGGTGTCAATGTATAATCTTTCGTGAACAATTTAAAACCTGAATAAAGGGCAAAATAATGCATTTTACTAACGACCTCTAAACGAAACATAGCTGCTTATGCAAAGATTTTTACAACATGGCAATAAAAGCCATTATCAATCTGCATCTGCAAACACAGGGCAGTTCCCAGTCATCATTCAAATACATCCAAAAATTATTTCCAAACCCATCCCGTTAACCAAATCAAACCGTTTGATAAAGAAGGTCCAATCAAAGGATTCATCTGGGACATGTATGTCAAAAACCAGTGAAGCCAGCAACAAACAGCAGTTGTAACGATCATAGTTTGATACACTCCTTTGTAATGTCCTTTTGGAACCAGCCAGGGTCCAACGCCACCAAATACAACCCAAAACAAAGTGATGATGCCCATGACGCCCAAGGATCCAAGCATTTTGACTGCAAAAAAATCAACAAGTAGAGCATTGGCAAGCATTTTAAAATAACAGATTAATCAATTAATCCTAAAAAAAACATATTAATCCCGTGATTGGTTAATTATCGATTTTTGTTGTTTTCAGGCCATAATTTTTGAACCAGAAACGCTATAAAGCCAATGAAGGGCTCGAAAGATTCAGATTACAGCCTAGTTTCTAATACAAACATGAGTCAAAAATTCCATATAGCAGTTGGCACTCAGGACCAGGAAACCTGAGCCAATATGGCCTAAAACGTATCCACTTATGACAATACCCGTACAAAAAAAACGAAATCCAAAACATTTCAATTTTTTTTCAATGCAATCTAGAATCTTTTGAGAGTATTAACAGCTCTCTAGCTCAATCAACTAGTGAGTTGTGGAGTTGCAGTGGCGTGAAAATAATGGCTAAATGCATAATTTCAAATATTTTGTACGCCGTTCCAAAGGTGCTAACATCAACATCAAACAGTTATCTCACCTTGTAGTGTCTGAAAACCAAGCAAAGATATCAGTATCACAGAAGACTTGGTTCTCAAAACCAGACTTGACAATGCAATTTTAAAACAATAACCCTAACAATGAAACTGAAAACCAACAATAAATGCAATCAAGCTTGTCTAAAATTTATCAGTCATGCTATTGGTCTTGAAAATCAAGCTTTTGAGGCTTTCAAAACATCATTTTAAAGTTACACAACAACTGCTAGAAGGCGATTAGTAAGACCAAAATTCGTGTAAAATAAATAACTTTGTAACAGATCAGTCAAAAGATATACGACAAATAAGGCCTTGTAACTCTCATCATTGCATCATACAGGTTCTTATGCAATTTAAAAATAAATTTCCAAACTTTTTCAAGACCTTCTCCAGACATTTCTGGACTTTTTCCAAACCTAAAATTTCCATATGACCCACCCAGGTCAAATACAGGCACTGCAATTTTTAGCATGATATAAGTAAAATTATACCAATCCTGAATAAAATATTGGTAAAATGTATGTCAAATAATCAAGTCTGAAAATGTATTTTCTTTTTCTATACTAACAGACCAAAAATTTTTTCCAGACTTTTTCAGACTGGAAAGTGACAATACTTTTCCCGACTGGAACGTGTCAAATTTCTATCCATGCTTTACAGGACTGCGCAGGAAGCCTGATCATATCACCTCATTTAAAGGTTCTAGTGCAAGATGTCCAACTTTTTTTAGAACCATTTATTTGGCAGCAATTACCTTCTATTACGTTGTTCAGCTTGCCATGTCCTTAGTTTTCACGCCATGCTCCCATAAGGACAGAGACAAATATGTATTTGACAGCTGAAGAATAAAGTGCCCGTTTTATTTATATTTTACAATAGACCAGTGCAAAATGAAGTTTTCTAATACAATTTTTCAGGTTACTAAATAATTTTTTTTCTAGTACAATTTTTTTCAAATTATGTGTTAAAAGCAGAGTTTAATACATTCTACGATGTTCACAATTCACTCTAGGCTCGTGGTTTCTTGACATAATCCTGGCACAAGCCCCTTATAGATGTCAAATGTCTTCACAAACCCTACTTTTCAAGATATGATTTGATCTCAAATTATACTATGCTACATTACTATCATATCACAAGAGATTTGCAAAATATCAAGGTCATAATGTAAAATTACAATGATACCAACAGATGAACAATCACAGTTGAAATTTTTTTAAACTGCATTACATCCGAACTTGAGCAAGAGTCTGCATTTTAAATTAGGCAGTGGATATTTTGCCTCCTGGCAGGTAACTAACATCCATGTGATTCAGCACATGGTTTGGTTACGCATTGCTAGGTTTAGTCACCATAAACAGAAAGCAGATCCAGACTTTCTTTATATAATAGTAGGGTGAACATAAAGGATAGAGTGGGAATCATGGTATGCTTTTCTTGGGGCTATAAATTTCGGCTAAGGTTTCAGATTTGAGGGGGGTAGCTATGTCCAACCCACAGCCCATATGCAACTCAAGAAAATGTTTTCTACATCCCAGCAATATTTTCATTATTGTGTCATGTACAATACAATGACAGCCTGTTTTATTTTTATAATCTAATTTTCAAATGCAATGGCCTATAGTGCCTGTTTGTCATGTACTAAACCCTGGTATATTTCCATGTGTCCATTGACATCTTCGTGCAAAAACTGATTTCTACTCATGACTTCCTCTGCACTAAACTGATTTTTGACTACCCTTGTTCTTCCAATAGCCTTACATTTGCCTATGACGTCAATGCATGGGAGTGATTAAAGCACAATACGGTCGTTAATATTGCAGTAAGTATTCAAATGCTCTCAGTAACTTTGTTTAAACTAAACATTATTTTAGTTTGCTACATAGAAAGTAAGTCACTCAATGTGCATCCCCATGAAGATACAGGCTTGATAAAAATAATGATTTTTTTATTTAAATCTGAGTTTTTTGAATGAAATCAGCTTTTTTTTATTTTTATAATTTAATGTGTAGAGGGTGGTTACCTAAAAAGTAGTAATTTTTAATTTAAAAGAGTTTGTTTTGATATAACTTTTTGTGCTTTGTCTCTTCTGGTACAGCAGCTAGAATTCAGCTGAACTTTCATTCAAACTTACTTTGCACTTACACATCACGCTTAAAGCAGATCAGTTCATAACACCAGTACCAGTGTACAAACCAATCCATTTCGAAATGACAATACTCAACCGTCAGTTCATCAACTTCATTAATACTTATGGCATGTTAAGAAGCCTGTACAAAAATACAAGCTTGCCAGCCTTTTTGGTGCGAAGTCTGTTGTTAAAATTGATTATTGTAATGCAGCTTTCACGAGTTCACCTTCTGCAAAAGTATAACTTACATGCATAAAATGGTAAAAACCTATGATTTATGTGTTATGAATCTGAATCAAAATTATGTTCTTAAAACTACTATTTCTATGTTCAACAGCCTACATATTTGCTGGAATTTAGATGTAACTTTTACTTTATGCCAGGCCCGTAGCCATGGGGGCATTTAGGGGCAGTGTCCCTAAATTTTTTTGTGCCCAGAAAATATTTTTTCAAACATATACTGTAATAAAAACAAAAATCTTGCCCCCCTAACAGTTGATTTTACCCTGACTACAGACCTGCTTTATGCCAGCCTATACTTTCAAACTTGTGGCATTCTGACAGTTCTGAGTCTGCAAATGTTAGTGATTTCAGTCCACACATCATTTTTGTGGTTAGTTGACATAGAATCCTTGACTCCCAGAAGTATGATTGAAAAAAAACTTTCATTGCTTTAATAACTTGTGTTGCCATAAGTCTATACCTTTTTCAATAAGCGAAACCTATTAAAATACCAATTAAGTATGTCATACAAATCACAACAAGATTCAACACTGCATATGATTTTTGATTTGTTTTTTGATTTTGTCACTGATGTGAATCAATTAACCCTGACTAGAAATAGCTGAACATTCATTCAAACTTTTTCGTGCTTATGCAATATACCTTGATTAATGCAAGTAAGTTCATAACACCAGTACCAGTGTACGAAATGAAATATTAATTGAAATGCAAATATAGTCACATGGCGTAAAAAAACAAAAACTTTAAGTTTGCAATACCTCTAAAACGAGCTAAGGTATTTTCTTGGTCTTTTGATAGAAGGTAGCCCCCATGCCAAAATATATTGTGACATTGAAATCTTTACTTGTTTTCAAGTGCCAACATCTCTCCTGTAAGATTTGTCTTACATTTACAGGAATGATGATGCGTTGCAAACGCGAAACTAGTTTCCCCGTCAATAAACTGTGACTGATTTACTTGCCGCCATCTTTGTGGCCTTTAAATATGAAAAACAGATATGCTTGCAAGTTTTAATCGTCGCAGAAGAATGAAAGCAGGCAGATTCCTCAGAAGCTTTCCGCAAGGCTAAAGTTTGCTTACTGAAATTATTTTGCTATCTTTTCCCAAAGAAAAATTATAAAAAACACTAGTTTTTTTTACGTAGACGAAGGGATAAAAAAAGCTTTTTCTGGGTAAAAAAATACTGCTTTTTTATCCACATTTGCTTGTATTCTGTACATTAAAAGTAATCCAAATTTTTGCACAAACATTCAGCCATAATGTAGACTTGCAATGATTTATTTACAGCATGCTTTCATGCAAAAGCAGGAGATTACAATGATCGCTTCAGTTCAAGGAGTCTTGATCAGGTCATCGGTAATATTTTCCAAACTTGCAGAGGTTAGCAAACTTTTTGGACACCATGCTCTCCCTTAAAAATTAAGCAAGCCTTTCCTCTGCTTGCATCTGTAAGTATTTTCTGGTCTGGAGCATGACAGCAATACTTAATGCACGGAAAAGAATATCCATGTCTTTCACAGTGGGTCAATCCCACAAGCGACTTGTAATAGTTGTACTCTCACTTACGTGCAAAAAGTATTTCCATACTTGTTGGTGTTTTATCATCGACATCCTCAAAGAAAACTTTTTAAAGTTGTTACCAACAGTCGGCTTTAAGGCTTGGTCAAAAAAACAGCATAAACTTTCCCATATTTACTCCTCAATCATTTTTATGCCTTCAGCTTTACTCTTATATGTAGTACTTAGGAAACTGATTGCTTAGTAGTGCATTGGTAACTGGTTCAACAAACAAGCTCCTGATCTGATTCGACTTTCTCTTTCAACTTGCCTTTCTTCTGTTTCTCACTTTGTACTTAAAAAAATCTTTTGTCTGTAATGACTTTTCCATGCATAAATATTGTCATTTTTAGAGAGTGAAATTTCAAGCTAGCCTGCTTTCAGGCCTGAAAATAGCCTCAAGAGATGTTTCACTGTCTTGAGGTGTATACATGTGTCAAAAACTATTTTTTTATCTGGTAAAGAAAATCTTTGCATTATTTCAATCTAACTAAATGTATCTGGTTCTATCAATTGCTGTATGCAGTTAAATACTATTTTTTCTTATATGGTCTTCTTAAAGGTAAACCTGCTGTAGTGTGATTGCAGCAAAAAAGAGTCCTATGAACCTGCCATTGTTTTTAGCCACACAGTACTACTGTGATGCAGTTTAAAAAAATGCAATTATGATGTAGTTTCATCACCACTGTTTTGTTACTTCTGGACTAGACCCTGGGTTCTTCAACTGAGGGTCATGAAAGCTTTGGAATAGGAGCACGGGTGTGGTAGCAACATACTGTTGAAAATCACTATAATTGCAAATAAAGTTTTTACTGTTGGATTGTGAGGTTAGCTGAGATGCAAGTATCAATCACTAATGCAAAGAAGACGCATCTAAAATAGTTTAAGAACCTCTGTTCTAGACACAAAACGATAATTGGCACTTGCTTGCGAGCTATTATTGTAATCAAATACATTTACAATATAGCTGAAATGCCCAACAACAAATGAAGGTTCTTTTTTTGCAGAGCAGTACTACAGACAAATTTAGAAATTTACTTCATCTGTTTTATAGTAAGATCATACAAAAATAGAAATATGAGGTAAAAAATCTTGTCTGGGGTAAAAAGTAACAAGTTTTTATTGCCCAAGTCATTACATCGATTTGGGGTAAAAATGAACTAGCCCATAGAACTCAAAATGTAAGGTTGCCAAATATTTTATTGGTATGGGTATGCAGAAACATGCATTACCAAAGCACTTGCCAACTTTGACATGTTTATGCTAAGTACTTCTAAAGCAGCATAAAAGTTTATAAAATTTGCTTGAAACTTTTGGTCCTATCTGATATCAACACCAATTTTCAAACAAAGCTACAAACCATATTTGAGGATTTAGGTTGGAACAAACATGTTACAAACAATGTCTCAATGAATGCCTCTGTAGCACTAATTAATTTGAAACTTTTTTTCTTTTCAATAGTTTTTTTAAGGGGGGTAGTTTTTTTTCACCCCAACATTGCAAAAAAAAATTTTTACCCCACTTGACTATACTGAAACTGCCAGTTTTGTAATTTCATTGACACTCATGGCATATATGCATAAATTGTTAAAAACTTATAATAATGATATATCTCTTTATATATCTCTTTCATGAATCAAAAACATGTTCTATAACTATGTTTACAGTCAACAGCCTTCATATTTGATGTAATTTAAATGCAACTTTCATATACAGTAATCTCCCAGTTAAGTTCGCAACTTGAATCTGAGCAGTATGTGTGAACTTAGCAATTATGCTTTGTGCTCTACACAAAAGCGTATTATTACATAATATAGAAGGCCTGTATATGTATCAGCAAAAATGAAGATGCTGAATTGCTGATCAGGGTTGCCAATTTGGCTTTTTTATGCCAGAATCTGAAATTATGGCTTCTTTTGAACACCTTCGGCTTTTTTTAGAAATCAAAAAGCCAGATAAAATTAGGCTTTTTCTGCCTTTTTTTCAGTCTAAAAGGCTTATCTCTGGCAAAACATTGTCTGAGTTGTGTATTCGTTACAAATATCTTCTTACGAGAGTCTATGACCATGCAGGAGACAAAGAATATTGCAAAAATTTTACTGTTGCTCTAAACATCATTGATGTTATTTACAAGAAACAAATGTAAAACAGTGTAATTACTGGGAATGAAAATGCTTCTAGAGATTGGAATTGTATTATAATTATATTGATGTTTCTGACGAGTTTTAATATCCATTTTGTGTTTGATTATTATGCATGTCTGATTATGTGAATATACCCTAAAACTGCTATTGGGCTTTTTTGGGACAAGGTCTGACTTTTTGAAAACAGGTTGGCAACCATCTTTCTGATCATTAGGGCTGAAGTTTCGAGACTGATTGTTGCATTCCTGAAGCTAACTAATCTTGTTAGCATGGCTCATAGTGGCTCTTACTTATATTATACTATTCACATATAAGTCAGGTAAAGCCAAGCGTTTGAATGAGTCACAGAGATTGAAAGCTATCTTTAAGTTGAGCCAGACAAATCCTCCAAGCAAACGAAGCATCGCACGACAGTACAAAGTTAGTGAGGCTACTATCAGAAAATCCTGGGTGAAGCGAGAAGTTATTCATAAATGTTCTGATCTGATGTTTGAAGAGACGAAAAAGAAAAAAATTAGAGCGTCTGTCGGGAGGTTTAAAGATATGGAAGATAAGTTAGACCTTCAAGGCAGGTGATTTTGAAAGCAAAATGCAAAAGAGAGCATAACATACATCAACTGACCATTCCTGACTTGTTTAAATCGTGAACTTTAGCACCATATTGCTGCTTGTTTAACTTTTTTCATGATAAGTTGTGTTGCCATGTTTGACTCACTGCACATACCAAAAAATTAGTGAAAAAGTTGAATCCAGATTTTTTGAATATTTAATGCGAACTTAACCAGGATGTGAACTTAAACAGGTGCGAACTTAAACGGGTGCAAACTTAACTGGGAGATTACTATAAAGCCAGTCTGCACTTTCAAACAGTTATGACTTCTGAATCTGCAAGGGTAAATGATTTCAGTCCACATGTCATTTTTTGCAGTGTTTTTAACTCATGTCATCATAGCAACTCTCTGCCTTCTACACTAATGCTGTATAGGCCTATTAGAATGAAAACTTATCAGAATGCTAATTAAATGTGCCACACATCACACAAAGCTCAGAAACATGATTTTTCGCTTGATTTTTTATTTTTATTACTTGATTTAAATCACTATTTTTATTGCTTGATTTAAATCATTATTTGAATCACATCAATCACCCCTGCAAAGATAGTGAAATAATTTTTAGCTCAGTGAGGCATTTCAGTTGGACATAGCTGGTTTAGGGTTTCCGGTTTTTAGTTTTGGGTTTTTGCTGCAAACCAAGCTTTGGCCAACAGTTCACCTAATGCACACAAGAAGTGAAGCAGGCTAACACCCTGCCAGCACTAAAACCATGACACTATTTCGCCATGCATGTCGAACTGAGCTGTTGCGTTTGTTAAGGTCAGCTAAGCAGGTCATACACTCCAAACTTGTGAGATGACCATTCAAACCAATCATCTTCTGCTAAAGGCAAAATAGCTTGAGGCAAAAATTGACATTGCCTTCAAAGTTTTTTATATGATTCAATGTTGGAGTACTCTTGCTTCCTTATGCTACTTCTGCATCCATTGTTTTGCTGTTAAATTGGTTTCTGCCTTTGTATTCAGTTGTTTCCCTTGATCTTTGCCTTCTGGTGATTTTTTTTAAAACTAACATTTGTTAAAGAAAACAAACTTTCTTCCCAAGTTAAACATGTGTACTGACATGTTTTAACACTTCAATGGCCGGTCTACAAATATGTCGTTCCTGGCTTTCAGCCTAAAACCAGCAGTTTTTGGTTGCCTTACCAACGCAATAGCTCCTCCGCTAATTGCGCTAAAGAGCTGTTCAAGGGGTCAAACAGATCGGCCAGTCATCTAGTCTGCACTCGAAAATAATTTTTTTTGCTGGGGGTTGCAGATTTTTTGTGAGTGACATCATAAGTGAAATAGTTTGTGGGCCATTTTGGCTCATATTGTCTGGCCTAAGGTCCAACTGCTAAGCAAAAGTATTTCACTAAAGTTTTCACTGGAAACTAGACTCGAGTCTGAGTCTTTTTAGGACTTTGATCGACTTGACTTTCTAGCGTTTCTGGCTCAAAAGTTATGATCTGATATAAACAAATTAATTAATTATCTAATTAACTAATTAGTCAAAAATTTTTATTACTTTAGATCAGTGTTTCCCAAACTGTGTGCCACGACACAATGGTGTGCCGCTGAAGAGTGCTGCAAAACTTTTGTTTTGACAAAACCTTCTGTACGTTACATCACTTCCTATACAACGTTTGTGAAGAGTAGGTTTCTACAAAGTATGTGTGCCGCAGCCAAATCCAGTATTTATCATAGTGTGCCGTAACGAAAGAAAGTTTGAAAAGCACTGCTTTAGATCTTAACTTTGAACCCGAAACCTTAGCAGGTCATCTGAAGTATCAAAAGACTCGAATTGTAGCCTAGTTTCCAATAAAAACTTCAGCATAATACTACCATCTAACACAGTGTTCCTTAAAACCCCGAGTCCGCGAAAGGTTCTGGATAAGTCCACAAGCACTAGGGGCAAACAAGTTTTCTGTTATGCCTTCACACAACAATAACTTTATCAACTTTGCACAATTGACATTTTTGTTTGTACAGGGATTAAAATGCACCTAACCAGCAACAAAAATCCAATAATCTGCTGTTCCGCATGGCATTTATACTATTGAGGTATAGTGTGTACAGCAGCTTAAAGGTAAAATTGTTATTGAAAGAGCAGTTTATTTTTGGCGTCTTAGTTTATAATCAGCAATTACAATTGCTGAACGAAAGCAGGCGTTTGCATACAACAACAACTACTTGAAACTTGGATTTACTTCAGTTGTAGTAAACAGTGAAATCTGGCCACAGTTTGCGCATTGCTTAAAATTCTTCCTCATGGATCTCTTAAAAAAGCTATGTCAGCATCTTGAGTAAAAAATATGTAAAATGCGTTGACAAAATCCTTGAGCTTGTTAATGAGGAAAAACATCAGGTAACGTGAAGTCGTCGTGCTTATTGTCCATCTACTTCAGGAATGAAAACATAGTCCCATAATAAAGTAGTGCATGCTTCTTTTTCTGTTGCTTGGAAAAATGCAAGAGCAACAGCACCTTATACAGGAGAAGATATCTTGGTCAAACCAGCAGCGGTAAAAATAGCCAGGATAATGTACAGTGATGCCGTAGCTATTAAGTTAGCTTCAGGTTTTTTTAAACAACACCATTAAGTGGCGCATCCAAGAACTCTCATTCGATATTCTGAAACAAACTATTGCTGCTCCGAAGGTGAACCAACGTGAAATCTTCAGAGATGGGCAAGACGCGGGACTACAGATGTAGGAAATGATGCACAGTTTATGGTGTTCGCACGATAACATGCGACTGAGGCCTACATGGAGCAATTTATCTTTCGCTGTCCACTGCTAAACACACCACAACATGTTTAATAGAGTAGATTCCTTCACTAAGGAACATCAGCTTTTGCGGACTTACTGCATGTCTGTTTTTACCGATAGTTTTTCGGGCATGATAAGAACCACAAAGGCTTTATGAATTAATGAAAAAAGAAAAAAAATTTTTAGGTAGTCATTGTCTTCTTCACCAAGAAAAAATCAGACAGTGAAGAAATTTACGAAGATCTGACAGTTTTTAAATAGATTTCATCTGCTGTCAATCACATCAAAAGCCGTCCATTACGCATTTGTTAATTTGGTGCTTTGTGTGTGAGATGAGGGCAGAACACAGTGGGCGGTTGTTTCATTTGAACATCCGTTAGCTCATGATGAAAGGTGCTGGAGAGTGGAATGACACCGGTGCGTTATTAACACATTGAGAGCCGGTCTACGGTATATTCGTACTTCGATTTCGGCCTAAAAAACAGCAATTTTCGGTTGCCTTACCAACGCCCTATCTCCTCTGCCGATTGCACTAGAGAGCTGTTCAACGGCTCAAATGGATCGGCCAGTCTAGTAGATTGCACTCGAAAAAAAATTTTTGCCTGGGGGGTGTGGTTTTTTGTGAGTGACGTCATAAGTGGAGGACTTTTAGGCCACCTTGGCCCACTTTGCCTGGCCCTGGGCGCCAACTGTTAGGTGGTAGTATTTCGCT
>Ga0210059_1011256_pt1 | contig 13704 bp, 8 predicted proteins | sample Ectturendosymbi2_FD_188042 | JGI IMG/M metagenome (GOLD analysis project Ga0210059, IMG submission 188042) | Ecteinascidia turbinata endosymbiont from Florida, USA - Sample 2 (SPAdes) (version 2) | ecosystem: Host-associated > Tunicates > Ascidians > Unclassified | place: Key West, Florida...
AAGACATATTACGAAACGAAGTCTTTCCAGATTGTTCAAGCAAGGTTCAGAAGGAAGTTCAGCTTCAACAAATTTCCAAACAGGAGTCAGATTTTCAAGTTGGTCAAGAAGTTTGAAACTCATGGCATTTGTGGAGATCATAGGGTAACAGGCTCATCGCCCTCTGGGCCTCCAGTAACGATTCGAACTCCCGACAATGTCACTAGGGTTCAAGAGTCATTCGGTCGGAGTCCGAGCAAATCTCTGCGACGAAGGAGCCATGGAGCATGTACTCTAGGACTCTTCTTGACATATTATTTCTGATTTGAGGACAAACAGTTGCAGATTATAAAATGTTATCTTTTCACCTTTCAATAAATGTAATCATCATTGTGGTATCATTTAAAATCCTGGATTTGTGCCCAATCGCTTTGTTTCAACAATTGTGAAACACCCTGTATTTCTTGTCGCGTGACATTAAAGGTCAAGAAAAAAATCGTGCGTGCGCCTGCCACGGATTCCAAACTAGCTTGTGTGTGATTTTTGAATACTTTTTCGGTTTTGAAGATGCTGTGGTTGAGAATCTCTTCATTATTTTTCGGGCGCATTTGTTGTGATATGAATGCAAAATTTTGAATGTTAAAATAGGAGTCAAATATTGGGTTTCCTGTAAAAGGTGGAGCTCTGTAAATAACGGAGCTTGGTTGCGGAGGTTTGATGACGTAACGGGAATGGAAAAAAGTTGCGTTGCAAAAGAATTAAACAAAAAAAAAGCAAAGGAAAAATGTTTAATTATTGCAAATAAATATTCGCTTCCACCAAACATCTAATACATGGATGTTTGCGATGTTTAAAAATTTTGTACATTCACAACTGTTGAGACCTATATTTTTGTCCCCGAATTGTTGTGAAACTCAGATAAGCAAAAATTATCAAACTTCAGAATAGACTTCTTTTACCGTAGTGTGATATCACCTTTTGCAATAAAATTATTTTTACTACCATTTAGTTCTCATTGCTCAACGCAAAATATCGGTTTTAGCGACTCCGGTTCTGTCATCAAACCTCCACAACTAAGCTCCGCTGTTCACGGAGCTCCGCCTTTTACAGGGTACCAAATATTTATGAATGCAATGGTTAAGGTGAAAAGAAAACTGTAGAACCTTAAATGTATCATGTACATGTTTCAATTTGTGCGTTTAAGTGAAAGTAAAAGAAAGGTAGTGTCTATTTTACCGCCAAGATGCGGGCAACAGATCGGCTGGAGCTATATTGTGTGCCGCCAGTCGAACATACATTCGGTCTCGTGGCATGAGGCAATACAAACAAAAGGTCACTTTAGTTTTTGTCAGGAACACGCTGTCCTGCTCGTGGTGTAATGGTTCGTTGATAAGGCTGCTATGCCAAATGGTTGTGGTTCGACTCTGATTATCACGTTGCCGACTTTCTTTTTTTTTTTTTCCTTTTTTCCAGGCTCCGCTTAGGTTTTACCTTCATGGGTTACTGTTTGTTGTTAGGTTAGGATTAGGGTTAGGTAGGTTTGAATTAGGGTTAGCTTAGCTTAGTGTTAGGTTAGTGTTAGCTTTAGGTTAGCTTAGTGCTAGGTTAGGGATAGTTTAGTTTAGCTTAGGGCTAGGTAAAGGCTAGCTTAGAAATAAGGTTAGGGTAAAGCTTAGGGCTACGGTAATGGTTAAGTTGTAGGTTTATCTTTTACTTACATTTACTTTCTTTCTACGAAGCCTTTTGCTGCTGCCATCCTGGGGGCAAAGTAGACACTGCCTAAAAGAAAACGTTGAACGCTAGCCTGATCGTAAATTGTCAGTATGTTTAAAGATAGACTTGAACTTGTTGAAAATATGATGCAAATAATGTATAATACCTTAATTTTTATGTGCAAGTACCAGTAGCATTTGTTTCAAGTTACTTTTGACTTTTTTTAAACATTTTGTATGTCTGTTTTTTTTATTATTTTCTGTTTTTTTTCAAGGCAAATTCTAAAGTTTTTCTTCATAACCGAGTGGCAACACTAGTCTCTAGGCGTATTTAATACATAGAGAGAGACCATTGTTTTCCAGAAACATGATTTCAATAGCAGGATACATGAATGTTATGTCTCGATAGCCCATACTATTTAGTTATTTAGATGTAGTGGTCATGGTGGTCGGCCTCATACCTTTACTTTGGGTCTTTTTTGGGACAAGTCAAGTTAAGGATCATGGCATATTTGTTCGAGCAAGGTTAGGCTAAACTTGTAGGCTAAGTATGTTAGGAAGTGTGTTGTGTTTCTGTGACAAAAGAATGGTTCACACAATCAATGAATAGATCACAGAGCATTGCATAGAGTATCAGCTAATGCAGAAGCTGCAGCATAAATTTTTTAAAGGAAATTTCTACAGAAGCAATGCACATCATTATGATTTAGGTAGTGTCTATTTTACCGGCAATATTCTGGCGGCAGCAGGTCGGCTGAAGCTATTGCGCCGCCAGTCGAAGATTTGGTCTTGTGGCATGACGCAATACCAAGAAAAAGGTTACTTTGTCAGGAAAACGCTGTCCTGCTCGTGGTGTAATGGTTAAGTGTCACGGCTGCTATGACTATGGTTTTCGGTTCGACTCTCATCTTGCCGACTTTCGTTTTTTTTCTTTGCTTTTTTTCAGGCTCCGCTTAGGTGTTAACGTTTAAGGGTTAGTGTTGTTAGGTTAGGTTATGAATAAGGTTAGGTTGTGATTAGGGTTAGAATAGGTTAGCATTAGCTTACTCTTAGTGGTTGTTAACCTGGGATAAATTTATCCCTGGGGGTAAATTCCATCTTCCAAGGGGGTAAATTTACTGAATCATAAATTGCAGCCAATATAAATTTTTATATATTATTCTAAACTGTAACAGTTTGTTAATTTCATATTTTCAGTAAATGAGCACCATTGAGTGTATTGGGGTAAATCTGGTAATCTTGTTCGATAAAAGGGTAAGATATGTAAAAAAGGTTAAGAACCACTGGCTTAGTCAATGTTTGGTTAGGGTTAGGTTAGTGTTAGCTTAGCGTTAGGTTACAGTTAAGATTAGGGTTAGGGCTACGGTTAAGGTTAGGTTGTAGGTATATCTTTAATCACATTTTCTTTGTTTCTACCAAGCGTTTTGCTGCTGCCACCCTGGCGACACTGCCTATGATTTATTACTGGTTCTTTTGTCACAACAAAAAATTGGTGAAAGACTATAGGGGTTATCCTGTCTATTAACTCTACAATGCAACTTTTAGTACTATCATAATAAGTTGTGATGTGAAAACAAAAGACAAGGTGATAACAAACAAAGACACATAATATTTACAGATGAGTGCATGCCGACTGCATAAACGTTCTACACAAGTTATCATGGACATGATGATGAGCTTGCGCTAGACAGACTGCATTACACTTGTTAGCAATGTACCAAAACCAATCCCTGAACCTAAATTCTAAACCAAGGGTATGCAACCATGCAGCACTGTCAGGCCAAATGCACAAAACCAGATTGGTCTAAGGGCCACAGCTACATGTGTCAAGCTGCAGGTTGAGGTTAGACAACTCACTCAGTCACTGGCCATCTACGTAATATTGACAACACCTTTCAAAAACTGTGATGCTTGCTTTAAAAATCTAAACCATTCCGTGGGCTACAAAGTTTCAGCTCCCGGCCTACTTATGGGCCACGGGTTGCTCACCCCTCTTATAAACATACAACATAACCCTAAACATAAACCCTAAGCCTAAAAGTACGTAAACACAAAAGTTTTTGTAACTTACAAAAAAGTACATAAAAACTGGTCCCATCAAAACTTTAACCATTGATAATGATTATCATAATGACCAGATAGCAAAAGCTGTAGGCCTAGTGCTGAGTGCCGAACCAAAAAACATGTACACAGTGGACTTAGATGCATTTGTTCAAAGGAAGTGACTACGGATACGCTTGGCCTAATGCAATTCGAATAAAAGGGTCAGTTTGTCATTCAAACAGCGTGGATCTCGTAGCCTAGGAGTTACGTGTCACAGCTGCTAATGCCAAAGTTCTTTCCTACCAAGCCTGCTGCACTCTTGCCGTGCGTTACTGTTACATCACAGGTGGTGTATGAATAAGTTTTCAAATTTCAAGATCCATAGGCGTATCTATAGCCACTGCCTTGTTCAAATATTATGATGGTGCTGGTAGTGTGACAAACTCAGCATTTTATTCAAACCGCATCATCACCAGACCTATAGCAACTTTCTTAGGGCTTAGCTTTTGGATTTAGCTTGAGAGTTTAGCTTTAGGATATCGTCCTCATCACAACCATTTATGACATCAAAATACACCTTGCCTTAAACGAAAAGACTAACTAAGGAAAGTTTAAACAAGTGCACTTTTATGATCATGCAGCAGTTGGAAGTAAATGCAGTCTGTGACATAACAGTTATTACCTTCAGTCTTCCACCTTGTGAAAGGACCGCCAAGCCACTGTAGTGGCTTTGTCAAGTCATAACTTACCAACTTATAGAAGAGATAGCTATTTAAACCCTTTAAAGAAGCAGAAGGTCTTAAAATTTGATTTAAACAAACTAAAAAATTTTGGGTTTAAACTTTGGGGGTAATGATATGACTGGGCAAGGTCAAGGGATATTTAGATGTTATCGGAGCTTGAGAAAAACATACAATAAGTAATTTCTTGTTTTTTCTAAAATAAACTAGGTGAAAATCTGTATCTTTAGAGCCCTTGATTGCCTTCAAGTTAGTGGTTGGTAGGTTATGGCCAAAAAAACAACAATTAATTTATCACCTAGTGAATCCCTAGGGATTAGCAAATTAATTTGTGGTTTGGATTGGATAAGACCATTAGATCATGCAACTGCACATTTTCAAGTAGATGGAATTGCCTAGAAAATAAATCAACTAGTCCACAACAGTTTGCATGATGAGCAGTTACAAATTAAAAAGCAACTTCTAAATAGAATGTATGCACATTATGAACCATATTACCTTTTACATATAACAGTGGAAATGGTCACTTTTTTTTATCATGAAACTATTATATGCAAATTAATGTTGTTTTCTTGTTTAAAATGAAAAAGCAATATCACTGATAATGAGAATTTTTCCTTTTCTCTAGTTCTTTCACATATGTCGGCATGTTTTCAGTATATCAAAATGTTTTGTTAGGGTTTTGAGCATACTTGTGAATTGCATTGGTAAACTTTCTGGCCCATGGGTTAGTATAACCATTATCACCAAAGCAAGGGCACGCTCAGGCTTTCCTCTCACTTTGAAATGAATCGCTGCATATTTTGTGACGTAAACTTTTGCAATTAAAGTGTTGCACGCACCATCATCTGTCATGACATCGCAAATGCGAATTGTCCCAGCGATGTGAATGTTTGTTTATTAGATTAAAACATGACATGCCTAGGCACATCAACACTTGCTGCAGAAGCTCAAATATAAAAAGATTAAAATACAAAAATGGATCAAAGACATGATAAATATCATGTAAAATGTTGTACAGTATCATCGCCTGTAATCATTTCCAATGACGAAATTGTTTCCCAGCGCCAGCTCAGAGTCAGTGGCGTATTTGATACTCTATTAAAACCTACTGTAACACGCCTTTTGCAATCAGTGACATGTTATGATATGGGAACAGTTACAAGTTATCTCTAAAAAAAGAAATTAATAATAAAGATATTAATGTGAAAATACGAAAAATATTACCGTAACGTAAAAAAATGAAAATAATCAAAACCATCAAAATCTGGAAAAAACATCAAAAAACAAAAAAATCAAATACACGAAAACACATTCGAAAGCATGAAAACACAAAAAATATTAAAACAAGGGTCAGGGGTAGGGGGATATGATGGTGGGCGAGGGAAACCCCAGACTCACTACCTGATCCCTCTGAACTCTGTACAATTCTAGACCCGGAGCTCTATTACTAATGGATTGTATCTTATTGTTTAACATGCAGGCTATGTGTGATGTAATAATCGTCTGTCAGTTGTAGAATGTTACCCACGTGCTTGCAGCCATTATTCTTCTGCTTGCTTCAAACTGTGCAGTTGTGTACATATTTATATTTGAAGATGTCATGTACTTTTCCTCGAAATTAGACAATGATTTCATAGAACACAACAAAAGTTGTGTAATCCCTTCAGAACTTCTTTTTTTCTGTAAGGCTAATCAGTCAACAAAGCTACCATCTAATTCAGTGGTTCCCAACCAGGGTGCCACGGCACCCTGGGGTGCCATTTGCAGTGCCCAGGGATGCCGCAGGCTAACACTTTTTTTTACCATATCATTAAAAATACATTTTCAAACTGTCATCAAACCTCAAAGCAAATTGCTATGGGTGCCGTAAATTATTATTCTTTTCTGTAGGGTGCCGCAAGCCTAAAAAGGTTGGGAAACACTGATCTAATTACTTGAATCTAGAAATTTGCTGGTGCAGCTTATACCAGCAGTGTTGATTTCAACATCTCGGCCAAAGGTGATACCTTGGTTTTCTGGCCATTCCCAGGGGAATAGTTGCTTAACACCTTTGGTTCCAAGGTACAATATTTTCATGCTTTGAGCCACCTTTCTTGTGTCACTTTGCACCACTGTAACTCGCTAGCCGATTAAGCTAGAGAGATGTTCAAACCTTCTGAATATGTGGGGAGTCTTCTAATTTAGTTGTAGAATTTTGGAAAGTTTTGAATTTTTGTTTCTTTTTGTGGGTGACATAAATGGGGCAACGTTTACACTTTTTTGGCCGAGGTCACCGGGCCTTGGGCACCAACACCAAGAGCCAATTTTTTGACTCAAGTTTTTAGTGGAAACTAGGTTATGATACGAGTCTACAAAACCCTTGATTAGCCATCTAGTGTTTCTGGTTCAAAAGTTATGGCCAAAAAGGCACTTTTATGCATTTTGCAAATAAAATATTTTGCAAAAAATAAATGGCTGTAAGCAGCACTTTTTCAGTTTGGAAAATCATTCTGAAAGTTTAGTCAAGTCCTTATCAATTTCTGAAGATGCTCATATGCCAGTCATGCTGTTTTTGATGGTTCTGTTTAAGAAACCTCAGTGAATTTGTGTTTTTCATTTAAGCTTAATGCAGCTTAAAAGTAATTTAGATGCCAATCTTCTACCATAGTTCTGATATGTTACCCAGTTTAATTTTGCACTGATGTGTAATCCTAAGATTTACAGTTGATAAGAAAGTCTTAGGCAGCAATGAAACTTTTTTCATTCAAGTTTGCTTTTTATCTTGCTTGTTAATGTTCAGGTAGACTTAAATATGTTGTGATATTGTGATTGCATGTAAGGATCGATGGCTAGCACAACACCTAACAGAGATAATGGTTCTGTAACACATGCCCGAAGGAGAAGCAAAGACTCATCGACTCCAGACAGGTGTGTAACACAATGGTGAAAAAATTTACATTTTTGAGAAAAGCATGGTACAAAGTTGTGTTGTTTGGCAGCATTTCCCAGTATTCAGCTGCCACAAATCTCATAAATCCAAGTTTTACTATTCTGGTTATTACTTCAACTTTGTTTATTCTCCGTAATTTTGCCTGAGACCTATTCAAGTAGGTTTCCTCATAGTAATGTTTTTTTCCCTAATACATGCAATGTACCAATAAGAAAAGGAATATGGGCAATGTTCAATGTAAAGTGCAACAACAAAAATGCAAGAAGACAAAAGTGATGGTGAAGTTATAGTAAAATTTTAAGTGAAAGTAAAACAGTGTTAAATGCACGAGAAAACCATGTTTGCTAAATCACTGAAAAGCAGCATAAAATACCTAGTACAGTAGAATTTGCCTAATTCGTCACCTCAAAGGGATTAGAAAAAAGTGACAAGTTAAGGCGAACTGACAAATTATGCAAACAGATAAAAACTCTATCATAGAAACTCGTATACTTTATCATAGTAACTCGTATACATACGCAGTGCTCTTATTTAAAATACAAGTTAATGACGTTGTGGTTGAATGCAACAATTAATTCCTCTGCTTTATTTGGACTCTTCCATTTTATCAAGCACCTTTTAAAAACTTTAATAAACTATTCCGCATTCTCTCAATGGGGAGTCGGGTCGCGCTTCGAACCTCATGTAGAAATTCAATAAACAAATTGCGAGGTGCAACAATTCTCAGATAAAGATCCTTAATTTGTTTGAATCCCCACACGTACTAGCTGTTTAGACATCAAAAGCGAAACCGCAAATGACGAATTAGCCGAACGAAATGCTTCTCAGGGATAGAAAGAGTGACGAATTAAGCCAATTGGCGAATTAGACGAACGGAAATGTACACAAAAGATAGGGATTCTGCTGGGACCAACAAAAAAGTGACAAATTGATGAATTAGACAAGTTCTACTATATATATACTGATTTTTTTTGGGTCATTTTTCGGTCATAGACCGAAATGATTTTGAAATGACTGAAAAGAATTTAGTCATTTCGGTCAAAATGTGTGAAAATATAGGCTAAAAAACACTGTTACGGCGTGTTTTAATGCAACTGTGAGACATGAGCGAAATGTTTCAGTGACCAAAATGTCTCAGCAAAAATGATTGAAATGTCTCAGCAAAAAAGAAAAACAAAGTAGCTATATATATACTAGCAGGGGACTAGGGGTACAAAAATGTAGTCTCGTGCAGCATGACCAAAAATTTTGTGTGCATTATTAAAAATTTTTGTCCACTACTAACATTCACAGAAAAGTTTGCACCCTGGTATATAGCAATTGAGCAGCAAATCTACATGGTAATTTAGCAAATCATTACAAGCAAATGCTTTTGCAGTACTTGTGTAAAATTTGACCTATGTTTTAAGATAAAATGTGACTCTTGCTTTTCAATATTATACTAAATAGCTTGGAACAATGACTATTTGTTCAGTTAATATAACTATCTGTTAGGTTATTGGTCAAGATGCTTTGTTAACAATAGCTTTTCATATTTGTTTTTGTAGGATTGTATGTTGATTCATCTAAAATAAAAAGGTCAAGTCACATGTACATAGAAGCCATGTTTTAAAACAAATGGTCATCTTCCTTTGAGTGCTATGCTCTATATACTACTGCATCTTTGCCATCTGGCACCTTGTCTAAAAATGATATTTGTGTATGTTTTCCCTGGACTATAGGTAGTGCCATTATGCAGCCACTAATTTAGTTCAAGTTCTGAATTGCAGAAATTTATTTGTTTGTGTATGTCAGGTTATTGTTGACATGCGTAATTGAAACAAGCATGCTGATACATCAAGTAATTTCATAACAAAATAGGCTAGCAGTCATTACCACAAATCTCTTGAGCATGAGGTTTGTTTTGTGTTGAAATTGGTATAAATAAAATTTTTTTGTTTTTCTTGCTCTTACAAGTTACGATGCAATGACACACATCAAATATTGTGTCTGAAGTTTGCTAAGAATTCTGTTTTAACATTATTATATTCAAAAAATTATGAACTGTTTCTCATAGTCTTATAAAATTAAGAAAGCCTGGTGTGTTATTTTACAACTGGCCATTTATTTGTTTGGTTCACCATAAAAATTGACTTCGTTCACAGACAGCACTTGGATGCTTGCCTTTAATGTTTTTTCCTAGCCTATTCCAAAAAAATTGAAACATTTTTGACACAGTTAATTATGCTTTGCACTTCAAACAATTTTTGTTTCCTCATTTTTGAAATCTTGCAATTAAAGTGATTAGTTTATAAATCATTGAACCTTTCACAGGTGTCCTATTTGCTTGACTGAACCAGACAATAAAGCTGTCACAGATCAATGCTTTCATGCATTTTGTTTCGATTGCCTGAAAGAATGGTCTAAAGTAAAGGTGAGCAACTACTGTTGGCTGCTTTCAGCCATAGCAGATGGTCAGTGGTTAGTTATTTGATTGTAATTTTTGTGTGGTTTGAGTATACTTGCCCGAAAGGGTGCCTCATAAATGAGTATCTTCTGTTGCCATGCTTTAGAAATCAGGAAAACCATTCTGGTGATGCACCTGCCTGATAGAACCTGGTTACTAGCTAGTCTGTGCAACCATGTTATGGCACAGTAATACTCTGTCAGGCATAATCACGCACAAAACATCTTATTCAAATGAGAGCATATTACATGTTTGCAAACCCAGGTGGTAATCGTTAAGCATATTCATGTTGCAGTTATCTATAAATCATATAAGTTTTGTAGTCGCAAATGCCTGGAACTAAACTGTTGTACTTCAAGAAAATTCAGATTCAAATGTTTTTGTTTGACATCTCATTCCTGATGTTGCAACCTCTCCGCTGGCCACAGCAGTTCTCTGGGGGCCACGAGTAAAGGCCTTTACTAGGTAGCTTTGCCGTGATATTGCATAACGCAAGTGTCACAATATATTAAGTATCAAGTACTCGCCAGTTAAACTTAGAAAGGTGCCACGGCTCATGAAAGTTGAGAACCACTGCTTCAAACAATGACTGAAACAATAGATGGCTGCACATGAACAAAATTTACAAGTCTTTTATTCACATCAGTGCACATGCTAAGTTTTACCAGAAAATTCTGTAACCATTGTGGACTGTTTTACATCATAAAGGTGGTAAGTGGTAAGGGGATTATCTAGTTGGGCCTTGAGGTGCATGTTAGATTATAGTTGTGGTGCAATCGAGCTGAATAATGGCCCATTGCCCCAAATAGGTAAATAAAAACTTGCAGATTTCTTGATTGGATTGTGGTCTACAGACCCCCTGAAGCAATCATGGAGCTTAGGTTAAGAACCCCTGGCTTTTCGCTTAAGAACCCCTGGTTTAGATGAAAAGTTTTAAAACCCTCACACTGTGGCAAAGGTATGAATTGCTGTATTACATTTATTGAGTTAGTGATTATTTTGATTTAGTAAAGCCCAATCAAAGACAACATAAAAAGCAAATGCTGTTCTTAACTGCTGAAAAATATGGCGGAAAGTTTAGAATCTTGGAATGACATCACCGGGAGATTTCCACTTTTTTGCACATGCTTTAGTAGTAGATTTGAGTTGAATGTGCTGTAGCACTTGGTTGAGTTCTAAGTTTGGCTGCATGTTGTAAAAACTTGGAAGTTATAAACATGAGCACACGGAGATGGTAATGGGGTGATGCACTGAAACGGCGAAATGAGGTCATAAAACCTACAATAACCGACTCTGATGTGTGGATGAAAGGTTCTAAAACAAATGCCATCTATGATTGATGCAGTTGTAAGATGCAACACTGCAAGGTATATCAAAAACAATGTTAAAAAAGTTCATTTTAAAGTGTGCAGTGTGGTTTTTACCAAACCTCTCACCAGTGCTTTTCAGGAAGCTCTTGTAGATTGCGTTTTATAAATATTAAGTTTCATAATTAAGTGGAGCAGTACACATTGTGAAAAGGCCCTGCAAACCAGAGGCAAAACTTCTCAAATTTAGATAACATGTCTTGCATTAACTCGTCACAAGTTAGCGTTCGTCCTAGCTTAAAGTGTGACCTTTAATCTACATTTTTTGCAATGTATACCGCCCACTTTATGCACGCTGTATGCCATTTGCAGTTAACCTGCTTGTTATCGAGGAAACCTTCAGTCTGCATCTCTGTGCTCATGGATTGGACTGCGTCTTATAGTCAGTCAAGCTACTGGTTGCGAAACTGTTGTCTGAGCTCGTGTGTTCACATTGTGGTTTTTCATTGTCATTGATTTTTCAGCCCGAATGTCCGCTGTGCAAGACAGTATTCCGCTCCATCTTATACAACATCCGTGGAAACGACGACTATGACCAATTCTTCGTCACTCAACCCGTTTTACCTCGTTTCCCGTCTGAAGATGTCTACGCCGTGCACCGAAGGTCTTGCAATTAATTTTGCAGTGAAGTGTTTTTTACTTTGGCCTACGCTTATCGCTAGGGCTTCAACTTGAAGTTCGTCTTCGGCTTATGCTGAAGTCAGATCAATGTGCACAGCCTGTGCAACTGTTCTGAGCTGGTTTTTTTTTTCGCTGAGACATTTCCGTCGTTTGTCACATAATGGCAGGTTTTTTTAAAGGTGTGTTAGGCTTAGAGACTCGATTCGACCCTAGAATTGAAAATCGGGTCCCTAGAAACAACGAAAATTATCATTAGACCCCAAGAATCCGAGAAAATCGGGTCCCTTCAGGTGCATGCCGGGTACCTAACATTTTTCTTTAAAAAACCTGCATAATTGTATTAAAACTCACCGTGACAGCAATCACTAGCGAGCCTACCTTTTCAGACATTATGACCGAAAAGACTTAATTTATTTCGGTCATTCAAAAAAATAATAATTTTTAAATTATAATTGGTCTATCACCGAAGAAACCAACCCAGGCACTGAGTCGTTATGTGTTGAACGTGTCGCAGGCTCGCCGACACCTTCGCCCACTTCATGTCGGCCCAGGTCCACGAATGGCGATCGCCCATCCGACTGCAACAGGAGAACGTTAACGCAGCGCTCATTGCTTCGACCAACATCGAAATCATCCGAAGACGACGCTTGTATTACAGACACAATCACAGGGTGAGGTTGTCTTTGAGGTTTTTAAGGAATGGTCCGAGTGTAGTTTTCGATTGTTACAAGGCTGACGGTGAATAGCAACCGAGATACAGTATTGGGTTAATTGCCTCCGTGGACTGTTTTGGTTGCTCAAAACAACGAAGAACCCGCCTCCTGAAAAAATTTCCTCTTAGAAATGAAATGATCGAAAAGGTTTAACAACAATGTTTTAATTGTAACTTTTTCAGAATCAAATATAATGAAATTCCCATTATTTCGGAAATTTTGCTTGTCAACACCATAAATTTTTCCAATCAACACGGTTGACCCACGTAAATTAGTTTCGCAATTACAGCCTTATCAAATTCCGACCAAGGTGCTACAGTCAAACGAAAGAATGTATTTTAAACACACTTCGGGCAATGGTTGACAGCAGAAACAGGCAACTTGGGAACCTTTTTCATAAAGTCAAAAGAGTCAAATGCGCGTTAATTTAGCAAACTATATGCCTGCAGCTACAACTGAAGTTTTTGCGTTAACATCATCAACTATTATATCTAACGCAAAAGTGAACAATGCAAGTCTGACGTGCACGTATACCATCTTTAGCGGAAGCAATCTAACATTTTAGTAAATTTTGGCTTAATAACAAAAAATTGAAATGTTACATGATGAAAGCCGCCCGGCCTTGATTGAAAACAAAGGTTTCAAGCAACTCTGGCTTTAACGAGGCTTGTTTATGACACTTAAAACGCTCGCATTCCGAACAAACAAAGTGTCTTAGTTTTTTAGCTGCAGGAATTAAGACGCAATTACGATCAGTTTTTGTTTATAACTCTTTAACGTGATTGTGGTAACAGTGTCAACTTCGTAGGGTCACTGCACACCAGTGTCCCCTCCAAGAAAATTTTACACTGAGCAAATGTTTGTTTTAGTGGGCAAGCAAGGGCGCAACCAGGTGCAATCGCAACTAGTGAAGCGTTTCCAGCGGTGAAAGGTCTATGGCTATGCGTTACATAAACGACATGAGATTTTGAATGCTGCAAGTGCGCGAAAATGGCATTGCACTGCGCAAATTATCTGGTGGTGCTGCGCATTTGCGCACCTTAAAGGGAACACTGCTGCAGACCCTTCGTGAGCATCAGTCATATTTTACTGCCGGGCCCAATATACGCTGCTTCCGTGTCGGCTTCCTTTTCTAAATCGTGACTATTGTA
>Ga0210059_1011257_pt1 | contig 13702 bp, 10 predicted proteins | sample Ectturendosymbi2_FD_188042 | JGI IMG/M metagenome (GOLD analysis project Ga0210059, IMG submission 188042) | Ecteinascidia turbinata endosymbiont from Florida, USA - Sample 2 (SPAdes) (version 2) | ecosystem: Host-associated > Tunicates > Ascidians > Unclassified | place: Key West, Florida...
CAGTTTTGTTACTTTCTGGACTAGACCCTGGGTTCTTCAACTGAGGGTCATGAAAGCTTTGGAATAGGAGCACGGGTGTGGTAGCAACATACTGTTGAAAATTGCTGTAATTGCAAATAAAGTTTTTACTGTTTTTTGGGTTGGATTGTGAGGTTAGCTGAGATGCAAGTATCAATCACTAATGCTGAAGAAGACGCATCTAAAATAGTTTAAGAACCTCTGATCTAGACACAAAACAATAATTGACACTTGCTTGTGAGCTATTATATTGTAATCAAGTTTTATAGTAAGATCATAGAAAAATACAAACACGGGGTAAAAAAATCTTGTCTGGGATAAAAAGTAACTAGTTTTTATTTGCCCAGGTCAATACATCCATTTGGGGTAAAAACGAACTAGCCCCTAAAACTCAATGTAAAGTTGCCAATTTTTTTATTGGCATGGGTATGCAGAGACATGCATTACCAAAGCACTTGCCAACTTTGATATGTTTATGCTAAGTACTTCTAAAGCAGCATAAAAGTTTATAAAATTTGTTTGAAACTTTTGGTCCTATCTAATATCAATATCAATTTTCAAACAAAGCTGCAAACCTTATTTGAGGATTTAGGTTGGAACAAATATGTTGCAAACAATGTCTCAATGAATGCCTCTGTAGCACCAATTCATTTGAAACTTTTTTTTCAATAGTTTTTAAGGGGGGCAGTTTTTTTTACCCCACTTGACTATACTGCCAAAAATCAATGTTTTCCAAAAATTTTGCCATCTTTTTTGGCAATATTTGTTTTTGGCAAAAGTTTGCAACTTTTTGAAATACCACTTGTCAGTACTAACAAAATTATCAATTTTGGTTTGTTTATCAACTCAATAACCAAACTTTGGAGAGAAAATACATCTCAACAATAATCACAGTGAATTATTATCATTCTGATACCCTCCAATTTCTGTTAAGCATAGTTACTGGTACTATGCTTTATAGTTGAACTTCAATTCAATTATCAAACATTAAAAATTGAAATGTATGGAAAAAATATATGAATTTAAAACAACATTACTGTATTTTTCAGACCATACAGTGCACTTAAAATCCTTTAATTTTCTCAAAAACCAAAAGTGCATCTTAAAATCCTTTAATTTTCTATACGCCTTAAAATGCAGTGTGTCTAATGTATGAATCTGGTTGTGCTTTCTCACCTAGAACCAATTTTATGTGGTAAACAGTGCTATTTATTTAATTGCTAGTTACAGCGTAGCTAGGAGCACTGCATGGGTTTGATTTCGAAGACTGCCATTAGCCACTTGACAGTTTCCTCCACTGTCATAACAGAGGGTTCGACATGTGTTCAAAATTAGTATTTTTTATAAACAGGCCATCTGATTGTGTAATAAACCAAAATTTCAATGAGCAGTGCCAGCACATATTCTTAATGTTGAAGCACAGATTGTACTACTCCACGAGGCTCCTGACTACATTGGCGCACACTGAGACCATGACTATATTGGTGCACACTGAGACCTAGGTTTTGTCAAAGCACATTTATTACATCACAAGACTTATCTGAGTTTTGCTTCATTTAATGCGCCATATAATCTGGTGCGCCTTATGTATGAAAATGAACAGCTAGCATTCAATCATTGATATAGCGCCTTGTAATCTGGTGCGCCTAATGGGCCAGAAAATACAGTAAGTATCGAAAAATCAAGTATTGCCAATAACATCACCATTGTCAATTTTTTGCCAAAAATTTGCCGCGAGCTGGACGAAAACTTGCCAGATTCTTTGTCAAGCATCTGGTAACCCTGCTCAAAAGATGCATATTTTTGTCGAGTTTAGTTTAAAAGAAAAAACTGGTAAATTGCCACTTGAAATTTTTGCCAGTTAAAATAGACTTAATCCTGCTAAAAACCTACAGACATTCTGAATTGGTGCTGTTGCGTGTCCTTCAGTTGTTTGTGTGACCTCGGTTGGTTTTTGCCTATTTCCTGATTAAGGCTGACTTCTAAAAAATCATAATAAGTAATTTACAGGATGTTCTACAAACATTTCATTATTTCTATCATTTCATATCAAATTAACCCAGGGTTCTGTTTTGCAGGTAAATCATAGTTAGAGCTCCAGAGTTTTATTTCCCAGCTTCAGTGAATCAAGCAGCAAGACATTCCATGCAGGAGAGGATCAAGATTGTAAAGGCCTACTTTGCAACTAAATTGGTTGTCCAAACTCCGTGACAGTTTAATAGGGACTTTCCAGGCAGAAATGCTCCAACCAGACTTTATTAAGTGCGTTCTGGACAAATTCAGGGAGATGAAAAGTATACAGCGTAACATCAAGGTTGCAATGGTTAACCCACAGTCAGGTCAGAAGATCACATTGTGACTGTGTGACAATGTTTGGAGCAGTCTCCAAGAAATCCACAAGATGTTTGTCCCAGGAGACAGAACTTCTAAGAGTTCAGTTATGTGCTACTGAGTAATGCACTGGGATTTTCACCAGTTTCCATATAAGATGCAGATTTTACAACTTCAGATTGATGCAGACAACGCTGAGATAAGTGCATTTGGGCAAATTATCAGCCAGTGAACCACAGATCATCCTGGTTTCATGAATTTTATTTTTTTCAATAACAAGGCAAATTTCAACTGCAGTGGTCATGTGAACAAACAGAGAATGTGTGTTTGGAATCAGGCTCAGCCTCATGAACATCAGTGTCAATTTGTGTGGAGAAAGTGACTGTTTGATCCCCAACAAACAATGACTCAGTTTAATCTGTGATATTTTTTCAGTATGTACGCCACATAAACAAATGGAATAATTACAGTAAGTTTCAAATGAAAGAGCCGATTGCGGCAAGTTACGAAATAAGCAATAAAATACACAAATGACACAAGCATGAGAGCAAAGAGCAATTACAAAGATAACATAATATAATGCGGGACTCATTACAAACAGTGATAAAAACATCACTTCACCGTGATGAACAACCATACAGCATCGAATTCTGCACAAACCTAAGTCACTAAAACAGTCAAACACCGTAGTGATAGCACGTACTCTGATTTTTTTGCAGGCAGTCAACTGCTCGCTGTGCAAAAACTGCCAGCAAATGTTACATCATAGAGCAGTTTGTTGGGACGATTGCACTGGGGTCTAAATATACACTACTTGATGTACTGTAGTCCAGCAGGCAACTCACCACAAAAAACAAGACAGAAAATTTGCGTTAATCAGAGACGAAGTAGCAATGTGGGTTTCCAAACACTACACAGAACAATGGCATAACGGCATTTATGAGAAAATATTCTCGATATGCATCAGCAGAATTTTGCCGATATGATAAATTGCTATGCCGATGCATCAATCAAGCTCTAGGTGTTGGTAGCATTTTTGAAGTACACAAGCAAATATTTCCAGGTTATCACAAGGTTTTGTCAAAGCACATTTATTACATCACAATTGCTTTTTGTTCCTGCAAACGTGGTGCTGAAAAGATACGTAGCATGGCATCCAACCAGCAAGCATCAGCCGCACAGGAACGAGAACACGGCTTATCCAAAAGTGCATCACTTATAAAATTATGCTGACGATCACTTGCATAACTGTGTCGCTAGAGCACTCTATATCAAGATTGAGATTGTTAAGAATATATTTGTGAAATTACTTCAGAGAAGAGTGTTTGAGTACAATTGCTCTGCTGATTTTGCATTGTGATGTAAAAGTAAATTACGAGCAATTAGCATGAAGTTTTTTGTGCTGCAGACAACATTGTCAACTGTTCATGCCAATGGAATTGCTTTTGTCATACAATGATTAAGTGGTATTTTGATCAGATAGCTGTAACAACAATTTCTGAGGCTAGCTGTCATGCTTTTCAATATGAGAAGGTTGTCTTTAAAATGATGCGGGTTCAGCAGACACGAACTCGGATTAGTTGGCGTGACATTGATATAGGCCTAAACCTTATTTAATCATATCATAACCTAAAAGTTGTTAACAGCAGATAAAATTCAGGCCCAAACTTCAAGACCAAACAATTGGGATTGGAGACTAAGTCCTCTCATCATGAAGCGAAATTTTACAAAATAGCTCTGCATGTGTGTCTGGCAGGGTACAAGCTTCTGACAGCATTGCTTGTATTGGAGCTGGTAGAGTAGGAGATTCTGAAACACATGAGTTCGATGAAATATTAATTTAGATTATTTCACATTTATATCATTCTGCAAGCACTATTTAGACAAAACAGGTATGTGGTTGCTTCATAATAATACTATGCAACGTTAGAAGGGTAATGCTGTTGCCTGTTCCAAACCACCCGCATTAGAGAACCCCAGTGGCAGCCTGTGTTCCCCCTACAAAAATTTTACCCTGAGCAAATGTTTTTTTATTGAGCATGCTATTGCACAACCATTGTAAACTCACAACCAGTGAAACTTTTCAAGCATTACAAAGGGCTATATGAAATATATTTGACATTAAATTTTAAATGTTGCAAGTGCGCAAGAATGAGATTTTACTGTGCAAATGGTCTGGTGGTTCTGCACATTTACATACCTTATAAGGGAATGCTGGCGGCAGCATTTGATATTTGATCGGCATTAATAGTGTATACTTCTAGCACAAGGGGGCCTGCCATGACAGCCAAACAGACCTCTACATGCACCCCTGGATGGAGCACATTATAGATTATTGAACTGTGCTTGCAAAAAAGTGCTGTATGAGGATGAAACTTACACCACACGAACTTACATGTCTGTAAGACAAATCTATGGAAAAAAATTGCAAAGTAATCCTTTCAATAAAAAGTGTTATTCATCAAAAATTTATACATATTTTTGGACCATCCTATAAATTGCTTGTTAGACTGAACCAGTGTGGTATTAGGGGTATTTTACTGAAATTTTTTTTGTAGCTCTGACTTTTTATTTTCATTATTCCTTGGCTGGATGAAAGTACATGGGTAAATAGTGTTTTGGATGGAAGCAGAAAATTGTAGCAGCTAATCCATACAGCTTTTAGGAAGGAAATTATTTTGTGGTTAACATGATTAAATTGTGGTTGAATATTTTATGGTACTATGTTTTTGTGATCTTGTGTTTTGGTAATGCTATGAACAAGTAGTTCAGTAAGTACTTCACTTTGCTTCTTTGGTTGGTTTCATGTACTTTTTTATTATCATTTGCTCTTCAGATGTTGTGACTCTTCCCACTGATTCTACAGCATCTGAAAGTGAGTTTGAAATGGTTGGAAGTGCAACTGCTGCATCTGCTTCAGATCGTGACTCTCCCTCCAGTAATGAACCTGTTTTACCTGCTTCAACATCACAAGATTTGGCAATTGAAAATCGACTGTTGAAGAATGAGATGACATCACTGCATCAGGAGCTGACAGAAATGAATGAACGAAATAGAAGAACAAAAACTGGTGAGAACTCCTGGGCACCCTAGAACAGATATATTCTAAGATTTTGTGAAGTGTGGTATTAAATTAAAGTCAGGTGATGAATATCAGGTAAATTACCCTCAAAATTTCTGATGCTAGAGTGTTTATGAGCATGTCTTTAATGTATAAACTTGTAATATTGACAGATCTGCAAGCTGCAAACCAGGAATTAAGTTCCCAAGTCAGTGATTTAAGTGAAGAGCTTAAAGTGAAAAAGTCACAAGTAACTGCTCTGCAAATGAGGTTGCGAGAAGCTGAGAATCTACTAATTGTGGAACAGGAGAATTCTGAAAAACTTCAAAATAATGTTGACATGTTAGTGCTTGTTGACTTAATAAATTATGTGCTTAGACAACTTTGAACTCATTAGTGTGTATTGCAATATTTGATAAGTAGTGGGTGTGTCCCTTGTAATAAATTGCTTTTGCACTTTCTTGCTGTAGGTGGAAAAATATTGAGCAAAACTTGTATCCTTTCAGGAATCAAATCTTGTGTTAGAGATGAGTAACCCTAATGTGATGAGCATGACAAAAATCGTTTTACATTCAGAAATAAAACACTTTAAAAGATTAAGTCTGCTCTCCGTTATCTCAATTTACCGCAGTGGCTATTTTACCTGTTGTTTGATTGTACCTTTGCATTGAAGCTAAACGACATGGTGTAATACATACTTCTTATACATTGTAATGCATACTTCCTGCACCGTCAATTTCTTCAGTCAGTCATATCAACCTTTTTATGAAGAGTACTCACTGAAGAAAGTCTTTCCGTTTTTTGTGTACCTTTAGATTTGTAATACCAAATAGCAAGCCATGTCTGTGCACCATGCTGGAGGTGAATGTTCTTGATATGTAATGTGGCATTCTGCATCACTCTAGATTAGCACAACAAAGGGCAAAAACAATCCATAGCTTACTACAGTATCGTGGTTTTTGCAAGCATGCGCAATGCACATGTTTCGTCAGCATATTGCTTAAGGTGTCACTCAGTCCACTTTATTACAAACAATTTTCAGCATGTGATCTGAGCTTAGAAAATTATTTTTCCAAACTCTTATTGGTTCTTATGTTTTCACAAAGTAGTTTCATCTTGAACCTTCTTAAGCAGTGTGATTTTTTGTGGATATTTAACAGCATGTTGTGCTAACCACAAACACACATCTATTATTTTATGACACAGCAGGCAGCTAGAACCTTCGGATCTTTCCATCAGTATGTGATACATTTATATTGGGCTGTTTAAAATGTCCAGCTACAGCAAAAGCTTCCTGGATCAAAGTTAATTGTGAAACTTATTTCTTCTTTGGAGAAAAGTTGTTAATGCATAATAAGAAAGCTGTGCTCTTATCAGGTTACGGTCAGATCAGAGTGAAGGCTCAAATATGCATATTCGTGCAATGGAAGAGCTTCGGATAAGACTGGAAGAAGCCGAGCAAAATTTATCTCATGAAAAGAAAGCTCATGGGTATGCTTTTCGTGTTGCTTTCACATGTGTTGCTTGGCAGTTTTGTTATACACACTTCAGTTGACCACTTGAATTTGTTTATTTGGTTGTGTATATTAGGTTGGATTGTTTTTTCCCAAATAATCTCGCAGATTAAACTGAGTCATTGTTTGTTGGACAGAATCGCTTCCTACAGAAAAAGACAGAAAACTTTCTAAGAGCAAGTTTGGTTTTAATCTTAAAATTTGGTTGCAAAAGTTGTAAATTATTGCAATATGAGTGCTCAATTCACACTTGTCAACATACATGGCTGCAGCCTAAATGTGGCTCACTTTGTCATTTCATGTGGCCTACGTGAGCTTGAAAAGTGCACTGACTTAAAGTCTATCCTGCATTGCAATATATGTTGACCATAAACTACATCTTAATGCAATACATTTCGATAAAGTTATGCCCTCTGCAAAGCTGTGTGCATCAATTTGTATTGCAAAACCCTACATCTACCACACATTTTCTTAGCAGCTGGCAATTACTGCTTGAGATGCAGTTTAGATATGATAAATATTTGTACTGTCTTAACAGTTCACAACTGACATAGGAGAGCAACCATGATACAGAGGTTTACTTGGTTCTTTTGACATACCAGTGACTGAAGTTAGAAATGATCATTGTCAATGAAAATATCTCTATTACTCCTAGCGGTGTTTATTTACCAAGTTTGAACGTGATCTATAATATACCTTGTGCTAAAATACTCATAAATGTTAAACAGAAAAAAATTAGGGTATGTGATAATAAGATTGCCAAGAAGGTGCATCTTAGCATCATGAGGCGGTACACTAAAAAAGTTAGAGCTTAGCAGGTTGATAGACATAGCTTGCTTTAAGGTTATTGCATTCATGCCTAATTCGTCACTCTGTGCTTCTGGCACAGTTTAGTGGCATAGCATTCATTGCACAAAAAGTATTATCTGTTGGTAACGTGAAGGCAATCTTATACCGAATGGAGGTAAATGCTTTGGCCTTTGTTTTCATTATTAGGCTGTTTGGCACTTCTGCTTTCTTTGTACCAAAGTATGAAAAGTGTTTTTCATGGGCATTTCCTTCACAAGATTGAAGCTTAACTTTGGCACAACTCAATATTTTTTAAACTTTGCATTTTCTCCCTACAATATGCCGCCACCTACCCTTATGAACTTGCTGCAGACAAACTTCTGAAAATAGTTATAGCAGTGATATGCTGTTTAAGTAAATATTTATTCCCTATTTTTGTTTTCACTAATGTTGACATGGAAGCGATTTCATAACGTGTTATTTCCTCATCAAAACCTTAATAGATATCTGGCTTTCTTTTTAATCTGCAAAATATTCTCTTTGAAAAAATAAACAATTAAAGATAAAAACATAGTGACTTTTGACTTGTCCGAACCCTCATACATGTTCTGAAGAGAATTGCGGTTTTAAACTGATGAAAGTGCCCTTATTGTTTAGGGTTAGGCGATTGGGTAATGTCCTGAGTCTAAAGAAGTTTTTGTCCTGTAGCTCCAGTGAGCATTAAACAGTAAACACCTGAAAATAGTTGAACAGAATACAAGGGTTATTTACCAATACAATCAATATTGTTGCTGTCGCCTATACATAGCTTCACTATGGGAGTGAGTTTTGCACTTGTAGGAAAGCTACATCAGAGATAGAGAGGAGCTAGAAAGCTATAAAACAAAATGTCCAATGTATGATCACATCAGTGTTTACCAATCTTTTTGTAACCACGGACCAGTCAATACTTCAACACTTGACTATTTAACCGGGGACTGGGAGTACTCTATGACAGGGTTAATTGATTTAAATCAGTGATAAATCGTTATTTAAATCAAGCTATAAAAATAAAAAAATCATGTCATTTTAGAGTTTTGTGTGATGTCTATGCCACATTTAATTAGCATTCTAATAGGTTTTCATTCTAATTGGCCTATACAGTATTAGTGTAGAAGGCAAAGAGTTCTTATGACGACGCAAGTTAAAACCACTCGAAGTTTTATCAATCCTAGCAACTGTGAGCTCACTGATTCTATGTCATTTAACTGCAACAATGACATGCGGATTGAAATCACTAACCCTTGCAGATTCAGAAGTCATAACTGTTAGAATGCCACTAGTTTGAAAGTGTAGACTGGCATAAAATGAGTTGCATTTCAATTCCATCATATATGAAGGCTTTTGACTGTAAACCTAGTTATAGAACACATTTTTGATTCATAAAACAGGTATATTATTGTTATTATAGGTTTTTAACATTTTATGCATGTATGCCATGAGTGTCAATGAAATTACTAAACTGGCAGTTTCAGTATTGGCATTTCAATAAATATTTCATTTCGTACACCAGCACTGGTGTTATGAACATATTTGGATTAAGGAATATTGCATAAGCGGAAAAAAAGTTTGAATGAAAGTTCAGCTATTTCTGGTCAGGGTTGATTGATTTAAATCAGTGATAAAATAAAAAAAAACAAGCAAAAAATCATATGCCGTTTTGAAGCTTTGTGTGATTTGCATGACACATTTAATTGGTATTCTAATCGGTTCCACTTATTAAAGAAGGCAGAGACTTTTTATTCTTATGACAACACAAGTTATAAAAGCAATTAAAGTTTTATCAATCATAGCCACTGTGATGTCACAGATTCTATGTCAACTACTGGTAACTTCAAAAATGATATGTTGATTGAAATCATTAACATTTGCAGACTCAGAAGTCAGAACTGTCAGAATGCCACAAGTTTGGAAGTGTAGGCTGGCATAAAGCAGGCCTGTAGCCAGGTTTTGAGGTTGGAGGGCAAAATAAACTGTTGGTGGGGGCAAGATTTTGTTTTAATTACGGTATATGTTTAAACAAACTTGCACAACAAAATTTGGGAGGCACAAAAAAGTTAGGGACACTGCCCCTGAATGCCCCCAGACCCCATGGCTGCAGGCCTGGCATAAAATAAAAGTTACATCTAAATTCCAGCAAATATTGTAGGCCTGTTGACTGTAGAAATAGTAGTTTTGAAACATATTTTTGATTCGGCTTCATAATAACACATATCATATGTTTTTACCATTTTATACATGTGAGTTAAACTTTTGCCGAAGTTGAACTAGTGAAAGCTGCATTAGAATAATCAATTTTAACAATAGACTTTGCACCAGAAAGGCTGGCAAGCTTGTATTTTTGTACAAACTTCTTAACATGCCATAAGTGTTAATGAAGTTGATGAACTGATGATTTGGGTATTGTCATTCCAATAAATATTTCGTTTCGTACACTGGTACTGGTGTTACTGATTTGCTTTAAGCATTATGCACAAGTGCAAAGTAAGTTTGAATTAAAGTTCAGTTAAATTCTAGTTGCTGTACTACAAGAAACAAAACACAGAAAAGCTATATTTAGAAATTACAAGTTTTAGGTGGCCACTCTCTACACATTAAATCAAAAAATCATTAAAAAATCAGCTTTAAATAAAAAAAAATCAGATTTAAATAAAAAAAATCCGATTTTTTTGATTAAAAAAAAATCATGATTTTTATTAACCCTGCTGTACTGTATGATGGTTGTTTTTCAACAGCTGAAATGAAGTTACCAGTTTGACCATCAGATTAAATGCTCCAACAATCTCACTCTATGCACGCAACAGTGCTTCCATGGGAAGAATCGACTGATCACATGCCCTGACAGCGAATGGTGTCACCACCAGTACACATCTTGTATCTTCACGGCCCGGGGTTGGGGACCACTGATTTACATGACGCTGATTACACGGCCGAACGTGTGCTTACTTTGGTGATGGTTAGTGTCGAGTAATTCATCAGCTGTATTCGTTTATTACGTAAAATTTTTGTTACCTGGATCGATCTAGATGAACAGAACAGAATTTGCTCGCGCTGTTAACGCCTAGAACTTTTCTTGTTGGATAAAACAAAGTCATAAGTTTAAATGACTTCAGCGAAAATGACTAAAAGGATGCACAACCGCAATTAAATTATAAACATCAGCGCGCAAGGAGCAGTCCAACGTAGAGAGGAACGTGGCGATAAGCAGTTTCCGACAAAGTCAACGTTACAAGTACGTCAACAAGTTTTGTTGCACTAACGTATGGGCGAACATTAAAACGTCCAAGGCCAGGAATATTACCCCAACGTTTTCAAGGTGTAACGCACGTAACTTCGTTTCGAGGCTAAGTTGACGCAAGCGTGGTATGTTACCTATGCCGCTTTTAGCCAAAAATTATCTGAAGCATAATTAAAGAAATACTTTTAAGATTTCTGACGCTTTATTGCCACATTGCAACTGTTCTTGCTGTATAAACTTGCTTTAATGCAATCGGTGTTTCATCACGCTGATCGCAAGAACGATTGCTCGATTTGATGCCACACAAACACATTAGGACGCTTCCATGAATGAAATTTTTTTATTTCAGTATTGTTTTCTTTTAAATAAAGTGAAAGTTTGATCATAGATACGTTTTTATTGTAAGAATCCATGGGCGCACCCGACTAAGACTGGGAAAGTCTTGCAAGTAGCAAGTACTAATATGTGTACGTTAAAATAAATGTTTCATGCGTTTCACCGTGGTAAACGTCAGCCTTATGAGACTTTCCGACATGTTCTCATCAAACCGTCACCTCATTTTGTTCTGAACAAAACACAATTGTTTATTTTTTTGCGTCTGGCTTGATTCACACTCCTTCTTCCTCTTGAATAGAGCCGTGTCGTATTGGGTTACCAGCAACAATGCTGATGCTAGCTTCGGTGCCACTGGAAAACGGTCAGGAATTTAAAATTACTGCTACTGAGCGCGGCCGTCTTCGCCCCTGTGCATTCAGCAGATGTAGTTTGTAGTGTGAAGTAGAACAGGTTGTAGTAGATAACATCATTTTGTGCAGATGATGATCCAACTATGGATTTGCTTTGGTTTAAAAAGAGAGAAAGAGATGTGCTACAAAGCAGTTCGATCGCTTCAGTGCGATCATTTCCGCTTGCGTTGCTATGTTATGTGGTGCTCGTTAACGATATATGCTGTATAATACTCTCTTTCATCTGCCCCTTGATTTTTCCTCAGGTTGTTGTAGTTGCCATGTAAATAACACTTGTGAGTTAAAATCGGAGCTTTCCCTCAACAGTGGTTCAGATCGTGAAATTATTTCAGTACAGCTTGCAGGGACAGTTTAAAATCGGTGTTTTCTTCCGTTGTTAGAGGTATGGCCCAGATTTTGCGATGTTATACATACCTGTCTGAAGCAAGTACGTGACAAACCTTGCGAGGTGATTTGAGTACTGTCAGTAAAAACTGAAAGCAATCAAACATGACAGGTTTTTCAAAGATTTTCTGGTGTTTGGAACTTTTCTTTATTATTACTGTTCGACATGTTCATATCTATTCGAGTTCATGACGAAGCGACATGTAGCGCGAACAATACGGTAAAGCTCGGGAAGTAGTTGTGTACAGGATCTAAGCCAGGGTTTCCCAACCTTTCTCTGACCAAGTACCCCTTCAGCACTTCGAAAGATAAGCATGTACCCCTTTAGCATTTCGACTGTTGAACATGTACCTCCAAAATTTTTTATAATAAAATATTTTATCATGGTTAATCATAGATATATTTAAGCATATAGCTTTTGAAAATAATACTCACTGGTACATGTATAAACATTTGGAAATAAAAGGTATGTAAATATTCTCTTCTATTGCTAACCTAAAATGTATCCCTTCGGATAGGCAAATGTACCCCTAGGGGTACATGCACCCAGGTTGGGAGCCTCTGATCTAAGCCAACGAGATACTCCCTAACTTGTTTTGAATGAACCATCAGGCGTAAAAGTCAATATCGCTAACTGAGTGGTTTTAACTTTTAATGCAAGCATCTCAACCCTGTCGTGCAGCTTTATAATTTCAAAAGTTTTTCTTGTACCCATCATGATATTTGTTAACCGATGTGGTTCTAACTCGTAAGCGTGACACATTAGCAAAATTAATACTTTCGTTGCATTTGAAGTGAAACGCGTCGTGAATTGCTTGAAAACCGTTCTCGACAGGATTCTGAGACGAAAAAAATAGTTGAATCCTTCCAACGCTCAGAAAAGAACCGTCAGGTGGAAAAAAGTACGTTCCTATTGTCTGCAATAAATCAGTAAAATAGTTTTTAGACACATGTTGTCAGGGTGCTAATTAAAATAAACCTTCGCGTTTGTTGCTGCGCAACTGCACCATGACTAAACTAATTACCTCCGGTGGATTTCTGCGCTTTACCTGCGAGGCTATGCTTTTCATGTAAAATAACTGCTGTACTGCTGCGAAGGTAAACTTGATGAAGTGTCTGCGGAACTGCGGGCGGTGAAGTCCAGCCTTACTTCGAGCAAGCAAGAGCTGGCTGACTACAAGCAAAAAGCTGCCAGAATTTTGCAGGTTGGTAACAATCGTTGCTTTCTCACATGTTAACAGTTTACGCTTTGTTCGTGGCGTTAATCGTGAAGTAGGTTTTCAGTTGACTACCGCAATTGGTCCGGTTGATTGGCGTTTTGTTTTTTTTGCTCATGGAAAGAAAAAATGTTTTGTTTGTAGTCAAAAGAACGTTTGATAGCGAGTTTAAAAGGCAGCGGTGAAACTGACATGACGTCATCAACCATTGCCACTTTGGAACTTGAAGAAATGAGACAGGAGAGAGATGCCGCCCGGGAAGAGGCCGTGTCGCTACGATTCGAATTGCAAAGTCTTAGAACCGAGTTTCAGGTGAATGAGACCTTGAGGGTCATTTAACCTTAACAAGTTGATTTATTCCTAAG
>Ga0210059_1011258_pt1 | contig 13701 bp, 9 predicted proteins | sample Ectturendosymbi2_FD_188042 | JGI IMG/M metagenome (GOLD analysis project Ga0210059, IMG submission 188042) | Ecteinascidia turbinata endosymbiont from Florida, USA - Sample 2 (SPAdes) (version 2) | ecosystem: Host-associated > Tunicates > Ascidians > Unclassified | place: Key West, Florida...
GTCTGACACTTCCTTGTTGATGAGCACGGTGGACTCGCGGTTCCCGGTCTTGTGTGCCTCGTTCTTCACGAGTCGTGAGGCGATGGAGTTTGCACGTGGCACTTATATTGTTTAGCCGCAAATATCAGGCTTTCATATAGTTCTTGGTATGCCTTCTCGATGTTTGTTGTGTCCGGATGTGGCAATCTCTCAACTCATTCTCCTGTACGAAGGCAAAAGCGCTTCCAATCAGCCTTGCGAAAGTTCCAACGCTTCACCGGATCGCTGTAGGCAGGAACTTTGAGATCGGTAGCGTTATGAGGGAGGTTCGATGTTGTGACTGCGCGAACTTTCCTAGAACACGTCTGCCAGGCAGTTGGTTTCACTCGCGAAGGCTCACGAAGGCCAGATCCGGGTTGATGCCGACGTTCCATCGGTGAGAGAAAAACTGGCTGCTCCCATTGGATTGTACATCAGCTCGAGGTTGTTGGTTGGTGTCAAGGAGTCCAGGCTCTCACCATCAGATGTTTTTCTGTAACCCCAGTTGACATGCTGGCAGTTGAAGTCACCAGCATATCGGCTGGGATGTGGGAATGTCGGGATGGCCGTAGGTGTGAGTCGCCAGCGTGAAGGTTTGTAGACGTTAATGATCTTATATCCTGCTACGTCTCGGCACAACCATTCAGCCTCTGATTTCTCTGGAGACTGATTGACCAGTGCCCATTCCAACTGCTCGTGTACAAACGTGGCAAGGTCGTGCTTCCTGCTCAGGACTGAACCAGATATTGAGAAGTTGGGAATCACTAGCTTATTTGCAGTTGTGCAGTGGGTAGCTTGCTGCAGTTCTTGTAGGCATGCTGCAGTTCTTGTAGGCTAGCTGCTCGATAACGCTGATCTTGCTTGCGGTGAGCCCCTCTATGTTCAGCTGCAATATGCTGGATCTTAGGTCATCTTCGGCAGGGCGTTTTTATACCTACCCAGACCGCGCCGAACACAACCGGCGCGGGCAGCAGTGGTTGCTCTTGTATCGACAGGTTTAGTAAGAATTTCAAGAAAATGCCGCAACAGGGAGGGCCACTTGAAGGCACCGGTCATCCTTCCCACGCGGTTATCCGCTGTGATAGTAGTTTTATCAAAAAAGATCATCCAGAGCGCATGGAAATGCTAACAAGATCTCAAGCATCAAGTTAGAAAAAAGCAGTGCGGTAGCCAAGTAGTACTGACCTTACAAAAGCAAAATCGCAAGTACTTTTCTGCCACTTTCTGATGTTCGTCAGAATAGAAAACGGTAGCAGGCATCGTGGCCATTTTTTTGTTGATGGTCAACCATTTCACGAGCCTGTAATCCCACGGTTTGCCTGAACCATCGCTGTCGCTCAGATCGACCTCTGCATGAAGAACAAGCAGAGTTTGTGAACAGAACGTTGTCGCAGGGTCAAAAGTCTACATTAGGCAAACATCAAAAGCAAACAATAGCCAAGCGCAAACGCGACTCGTGCTTCACAACCAATCCATGCGTCATTCTTCGTTGCACACTTTTTTTAACCCGAGCAGACCTGCTGCGTAGGCAACAAGTTCCAGTTATCGTTCTGTTTAGCTTTGTACCAGTTTATAGGTTTCTTACATGAAATCTATCAATGAGTGGAAACTGTCGTAGCTTAAAACACATCACTTGATTTGAGTCTACCGAGCAATGAGCCTAAAGTAATGTCACGTGCTTTGTTTGATTTCATTTGAAAACATCACAGAATCTGATTTCGACAACGCAGGATTCCCAACAAAAATAGGCAAGGTAATCGTAAAACATGATTACACAAAATATGGTGTTTCTATTCAGTTCACTCAATAAGCAAAGTGGAAGTAACGCTCACAGAAAGTATTTGTGCAAATTACTCGCATTAAAGTTCCATCAGCAATCAATCTCAACCAATCCGCCGTATTGGCGTCACTGAGCGAATGAAACGCTTCGTGTGCAAATCAAACCACGCCGCAGCACAAACCATCAACTTCGTTACTTACTCAGGTTAGATACATCAACGAGCATAAAATAGCTTCCTTGAGGTATGATCGGTTTCAGCCCCGCCTCGGTCAATATCTTGGCCATTTTGTCTCTTTTCTGCTGCATTTCGCGTGGCAGGGATTTGAAGTAACTTTCATCCGAGCCCAGTCGGTTGAGTTCAACCTCAAAACTCTGGGCAACCGCCTCCTGCATAAATTGCTAGCTTAACGGGATGGACAGCAACACTTCCTAATCTGGCATAATGTAAGCCGTTGAGTTTATGTTGGTACCTACAATAAAAATAGGCGAAACGTACAGGCACTCACAGATTGCAGTCAAAAATTAAGAAATAAATCGTCCACAACCTGTTCAGTGACAACACTTTCCGGCAAAGCGGCAATTGTGCGACAACGTAAATGTCATTTCAGCAGCATGACGTGCCCAGTCAGTAAGATTTCAAACGTTAAATTCGAGCTAAGTAGAGCTGCAGCCAAACTACCTCGTATCACGAGGTCGATGTGATTGTCGACACATTACAAGTAAAACCACCAAAAAAGCCATCGCTTCCCTGCAAAACTGTTTACGGAAGGCGGAAGCATAAAAAAACAAGACAGAAAAGTGTTTTTTCCGACAACATAGCCACTGTGACGAACACGAATTAGTAGAAGTTAAAAAATCGAAGAAAGAAATTCAACTACAACCACCTTTTGTTAAAGTAGTGAAAGTCTCTTTGCTTAAGGTTGTCGAAACATGAAGTCTTTTCTAAAGGTTAATAGAATATCATATTCAGTACGATCGGTAAACAAACACCAACCAAACATTCGAGTCAGCTGACACGAACTTTGAACTTAATTCAATTTCACGTCAACTTCAAGCTTTTGTATCGCGTTTTATGTGGAAAATGCAAAACTATCACAGGTAAATCTCTTGTTCACATAAACAGTTACCTGGAGCGGTGTTGCGCAAGTGTAGATGCTGTTCTGCCACACGGTCCTCAGATGCTTCATGAGGTGATCAGGACCAACAGCCCAGCCAAGCTGCAAAACCATAAAGTCCTTTGAGAATGATTCTTCACGCTCGAAGTTGAAGCAAGCACTGTTGCAACCTCTCCGCTGGCGTTGCGCTGAATGTGCAGTTCACCACGAACGGAATGCACCCGAAGAATAACACCTATATATATGTGGCGCGAACAAGCAATCATACAGTGATCCCGATGGAGTGATCTTGGTAAGAGACCTCTAAAAATGCTTGTGAAGCTAGTGAACAGTCGATAGTACATGCTAATGGTGACGACGAGAGTGATCTCGTCGGATGAACTCTCATTGTTGCTTGCTGCCACAGTGCTTTGCGCTGCCGTGCCGCTCGGGCTTTCCGATCGCAACACCACTCACAAAAATATGTAGCGGACGAGAAAAGTGCAGCGTTCGGCAGGTGATCATAACTGACTTTATCGCCAAGTCCACGGCAGTGTTTTCAGGAATGTGACAAGGAAGAAAAGCACGACAAGACGCTCAGTTTCATTATACTCGCTTTTGTAGACGCTTTGGAGTGTTACGAGTGGTCAGAGACACCCGTCTCCGATTACTCTGCGCCGTGGATCAAAGGGCTACTTTCATAGTTAATGCTGCAATGGTGGCAGGCCGATGGCACGGCAGTACCGCGCGTGAACATTTTCCTTGCACTCGTTCATTAACGCTAAGCACGAGGCTGGACAGGCTGCAAGTACCGTTTGTCAAGTCTTCGGTATGACCCGACTGAAAATCGAATCCAGTCTACAAGTTATAGTGGCGCACATTCAACCAGCTGTACCATTTTTTCGGTATCTTTGGGTTTTGTTACTACTTCAATTTGGAAAGACATGACAAATACTTAACTGTTATGACCTACTTAATACTGCTTCATATGCGAAGGGGCAACACTGATCGAGTTTTTGATTGTAGTTTTTGTTTGTGTACAATTGGAACTTGTGATAAATATCGATAGGCTTATAGACTGAATAGCTCCTTACATCTGTTTTTTATTGTTTTATCCTCTGTGAGAAACCAGTATGTGCGTAATTTGACGATGTGGTCTATGTTACGGTTATTTTGGCAAGAGGTACACACAAACCAGGGCTGTGGATCCGGATCCCAAGCAATTTTGGATGGCTGGAGCCGGAGCCAAAGATTTTCAGACAGTGGAGCCGGAGCCTGAAATTTGGGTTCCGGTTCCACAGATATATTTTGGGGGGCAAGCGAGTTCCACAAATAATACAATGTTTTTTTCTGATTTTTTGACCAAATTGTTCTGGAGCCGGAGCCAAAAACTTCTAGATGTTGGAGCCGGAGCCAAAAACCTTAGATGCCCGGAGCCGGAGCCTGAAATTTGAGCACCGGCTCCTCAGCCCTGACACAAACTGCATAAATGGCAAATAAACGTGTTTCCACGTATGGCCCACGATGGAATAAAATTGCAACCCTTGCTTGTCACACAAATTGCATTACCTTAACTATTTACTGATAACCTTGATGCATGACCTTTATTTCATACTCTGAATGTCTGTATACTTTGTTTTCAGTGAGAGTTACGGAACATGTTCACACCTCAGGTTGCGAATTAACTTCAAACGTTATGATCCTTCAATTTAAAAATAAACTCTAAAAAGATACAATTTACTCACTTACTAAATATTCAGAGTAATTACAATTTGGACCCTGTTTTAAAGTTTTTTTGAAACTTCGAAGCCCAAATTTTTATATTTTAAAGCAAGGTTTGAACTTTCTTGCTGTTATGCATCTAGAAACCCAATCCCAATGGTTTGAGCAATAGCATAAAAACGTCAAACGTCAACAAACCAGGATAGTCCATATTATGTTTGCATGGATACGAAAGGGTTATGGTAACCCGGACGGAGTTCCATTTTGGGTGGGTTTACACTTTCTTCGTCCAGCTCAGTTCCTTGCGGAACTGGTGCACCCTAACGAGAGAAACCAGTTGCGACCCAGCACCCCCTGCGCAACTGTGTGGATCATCCTGCAAACATCCCCCTTCAGTTGTGTTGCTAGTTATCTTTTCGCATGGCCCTTTCATTAACTTAAATCCTTATCGCCAATAAACTTACTACTACTACCACTATTATACGAACTGTTTTGAGAAACGCCACGCTCTTTATATTACACAGTCATGCAGCTGTAAGGCATGAATTTTGAGATTGAAACCAATATTCTGCCAGGTCGATGGTTTCAATTCAGCTAATTTTTTTTCTCGCTGGTCGATTAAAAAATACCTAAATCACAAAAGAAAAACCAACTTTTCACAATATCTTGTGACGTCTTCCTGTTCTGCAATAATTAACATTGATTTTGATTTTTTTCTGATTTTTTCTCCTCTTCATTATTCCTTATTTTATATGTCACTTCTAATTTAAAGCAAATGTTCTCTGACAACATCGAACGCACGAATTTCCGGAACTTGTGTTGTTTCCACTACACATTTCTTCGCGTTGAATTTCGTTGCGTCCACTGCACTTGGACATGCTATCCCTTGCACTGCTACGGTGATGAACTTAAAAGTTTTTCAATATAACCGTCTTACTGCGCTTTGGCTGCATGTGAGGGCAAGCAAATGTACCATTTGCTTGACATTACAATGAAAATATTGCGTTACTAGCCTGCATTGGAACTGAAGATCGATATACTTAAGACCCTGTAGGGTTGATGAAAATCTTCGTAACAAACTCCATTAAGCTGCAAGTCTGCAACGAGAATGATTAGTCAATGGATGTCTCGGATGCAAAATCATTAGTGGGCACAAACCAGACCAATAAGTGGATTCAATTTAAATAAAGCCCCAACACGCGCTTTCTCCGTAGGCGACTGCAATGTAACGACAATCACGAATGCTGCAGCGTTTCTGATGCAACCAGTTCTGGTAAAAACCTAAGTTTTCTCGTCAGTGGTTTGGATCTCAGCTGATGTGCAAATGTTTTTTCAACCCAGTGATATAATCTTGGAACTGCACCATGAGCGGTTTCTGTTTAAAAGAACAACAAAAAGCGAAGTTACCTTGCACTTATTTGACGTTTTTTTATCAATTTTCATGATTCCCATAAATACGTATATTCGGAAATGGCGTGATCAACCACTTGACAGTTTCGCTGTAACTTGTTGATAGGAATGCACCACAATTAATTTCGACCTTACTAGGTGTTTTCTAAGCGTGTTTTCGCTGGCAGTGTTCAGTATAAACGCGAAATATAAAAGTGACGGTCGCCCTGGTATTTTTATCCAAAATGAGGCACATCAAAAATACGTGGAGTTTCCAAGTTGTTAGATGCACCGCAACAGCATTCCAAGAAGTTTTCCCAAAGAAAACCGTGCTAGCGAACTGTTCTGACAATGATAAATTGGTCGACCTGAAGGTTCGGTGGGTCATCAGTAAAAATCGGTGTTCGGTCGGTCATCAGTAAAAATCAGTAAGCAATGCAACGCAAATGCACCCAGATGTGGACAAAATGTTCATCTACTGCAAAGCACAACCGCATAATCTTAACATCAAGGCAATCGTGGGAATTACAGGAAAGACGTATACGTTCTCACCTTCCAACCGGTGACGCTAAAAGTCTTCCCCGCGCTGCCGATGGTTATCGTTCTTTCCCACATACCCGGAAGTGAGCCTGTAGACGTACAATGTTGTTTTCAAAATTTTGCATTGCTTGGGAGCTAGTTGACAGAGTGCCCTATGAAATATCTCTTGAGCAGAATGGCATCGCACACTATGGGCACGGTGTGACAAGGGAAAAAAACTGCGCAATGGAACAATACGGAATACTGTGAGCCAGTAGCACAGACAGGAATTTTTTTCGGGAGGGGCCAGTCAATGACGTCGTCAAGTAACGTCGTTACTTCAATAAACCATACAACCGCATTGCACATATTACATTTTATACCCAGAGGAACAGACTTTTACGAACTATTATACACTGTTGCCTTTACACTACAAGCAACGTTTTCTGGGAAGTCTGCAGCCTAGATGACCCTTGGTCCTTCGCAGCCTCCAACTCCCTCATGCATTCTATACATCGATGTGCCTGGAAGTCATCACATAATCATGATGGCGTCATTCATGCGTGTGTCTTAAAAGCTTGTGTTTCATCAAAGTAAATGTATTCGCGCCATCAAGCGTATGCCCTCTGCGGGGTACATATCCTTGTCTTCTTTCATGTATTTGCGCATTTCTTGTTACTGCGATGCATGTTTAAAGTCCAGCGCCTTGCGTGTGGGAGTGAAGACGTTACAACTCTCAATCACTGGTCACGTCTTTCTAACAGTTGAAAATGTACACAAAACACCAGCGAAAATCTCGACAAGTTTGTTTCTGGCTCTCGACATTCTGGCTGCGCCACTGCTGTGAGCTGCATCGCACGAGGTGCAAATGCGATATTTCAGTTGAAACAATCAGGAAATGCAAAGCAGCACATTCCTACTCGTGTAAATAAAGACAAATTGGACTGATTTTTATTGCTGGTTTGTGAGCGCATGACGCTTTAAGTGAGCTCGTTAGCTCACTTTCCTGGTCACGTGACACGGTTACTGCTGATTCACCAAATGCTTGAGTGATCGAATGAGCTTTCGGGAAGTCAGCACAGCGTGCTCGTACTTGCTTGGTTCGTAAGTGAGCTCCCTGGTAAAAGTGCGTTCGCGAAGCAGGCGCCTTAGGTTTGGCAATCGCCTTAACGTCTGCGTTAGTTGGATGACGCAAGAGTGAATTTAAATCACGTTTGCTGTTTCCAATTGGTATGAAGTGTTGGTTTTATCTTAGATTTGCAATCTACATTGCAGAAATAACGACATCAAACCGCGGTGTGACTATGGAGTGCAGTGAAATTCTGTAGACCACATAACATGGCTTGGATGTATTGTTCGTGGTACGCTAGACTGCTGTTTCGCTGCAGTTTTTGAATGCCAGTATTGTCCACTGGAAAATGCTTTTTCAATTTAGATACAAAATTAACGGCCTACTAACCTATATAGGCTAATTGCTGATGGTGGTTTGCCTCCCAAAAGTACTAGGACACCATGTTTGCTGAAGTGCAATCTAATCCTATTTCAAGACTTTCAACTGCAGAAAATTGGGTGTTGTAGCAAGTATCTGCAGAATTGTGATAATCCTTTTGTTTTGTCTGACGCATGCTGAAGCGTTGCAGTCGTCTGTGCAAAGAAATGATTTGTAATCCTGGCCTAATCTGTTTTTGCCTTTCATCATCCTTAAACAAGCTGGGTTTTGTGAAAAATGACTACATAAGTGCTGTCTCAGAAAACTGTTCTTCGTTCGTCTGTTGTAACTGGAAAACCTACAGCTCTACAACTTCCAAAATGATTAGCTTACTCGTGAAGCTGGTGCCGCTAGCCTAACAGGACCGAAGCGCAGAACACCCAACCCAGTCGTTCTGAAGCTCCATGTAAACACGCAGCTCCAACGTTCTCGTTTTGGTTCAATTGCACTGAGCTCTCTTGACGTCAAAACCCCCTTCGACCCCACTTGCTAGCAAGACCATGTAGATAGGCCTAATGATTTCAGTCACGCGAACACTGCAGATACGTTATCGCAACTGTCAGATCCAAGAAACACTGTTGCGATCGGAAAGCCCGAGCGGCATGTGCGCAAAGCTTCGCACTGTGGCAGCAAGCAACAATAGAGGTCACCCGACGAGATCACTCTCGTCGTCACCGTTTGCACGTACAATCAACTGTTCACCAGGTTCACAAGCAATATTAGAGGTCACTCACCAAGACCACTCCATCGGGATAACTCTCTGCGTACCCTAGTCATTACGTTCAATCGTTCACAAGTTAATGCCGACAGAGCTTACACGCCACGATCACTCTGTTATTGCTTGTTCGCGCAATACATATGGGTGTTGTTCTTCGCGCACATCCCGTTCGTGGTGAATCACACATTCAACGCAACGCCAACGGAGAAGTTGCAACAACACCACAGCCAGAGTCTGTCCCATGGAGAAAACATATAAATGGAAAATAATCATGATTTGCAGTACTACAACAACGACTTTCAAAATATCGCATTGTTGTAAGTGGCCAACGTATGGCTTAGTTTGTTAGAAATGGCCAGGAGAACATTAAATGCAAATTATCTTATTGTTAGAATCATAACCAACAGTTACTGCGATAAAGTTCTTCACAGAAACTATATACGATACAGGCAGCAGAAGTGTACTTTAAATTGACCTTTGCAAGAGTAACTCGCGCAGAGCGAAACGATGGTTTCCGATTCAGTGAAATTTTTCTAACTTAGTTTTTTTCACGCAACGTTAAAGACTGGGCAAAATACAGGCAGCAAATCTGGTGAAAATGTTTTAAGTACCAAAGCAGGCTTGCGGAGAGGTGACTAGGACCACTACAAGGGTGTGATCCACTACGGTAAGTCAGTTTTTCAGAATGCCTTCAGAACACTCTTTCCAGCCATCAAAAAGCAAGGAAGCGCCTCCACTCACCAATTTTAATATGCTGGTGATCGTCGTATACCAACCATTCGTAGACTTCGTCTGCTATGCACAGGCAATCATGCTTGATGCAAAGGTCCGCAATCATTTGCAGTTCTTCTCTGGTGTATACCTGTTGATTCATCACAGAACAGATAAACAAACATATTGCCTTTTAAGAGTAAACAGTCAGATAACGTTACGAAGTCACATTTTAGTTTGGGTTAAAGAATGTAAACGCAATACAGTAATTTAGGCCGATGCATAAAACTGACGCACTTCGCCTACCTTCAAGTTTCCTACGTACTCAGGCATGATGCAAGCTTTTGTAGCATCGTGACATCAGCGTTTAACAATTATGTACCGCAAATCACAGGTTTATCTTCAGTGGTTCTCGATATAGTACTTACTACTTGAAGGCGCGGATAAACTCTGATGCGGATCTTTCAGAGAAAAAGTTGAATTTTAAGCAGCGATGAAATTTTTGACATACAGGACAACACGGAAATTTAACTGAAATGTGATTTGAAATTTCTCCGAGCTTCATTTGCGGATGTTAAACGAAAATGTAAAAAATGGTTCGATATGTGACTTGTAAATTAAAGAGACGCAAGAGCAGCAACCCGAGGTTAATGTAGAAAAATTTTTCACTTTTTATACCTCTTTAATACATAGATTGTTATGTCAAATACTTGGCTGATGTTCAGTTCTTATGTTGATACATGTTTCGTACATTTATTGTTGGCGTTGACATATGGTGCTGATTGCAGACTTGTAGTACCAATTTGTTAAAAAAAATTTTCATCTTTCGCTTATAGCGGTCTGTGAAATGACAAGTCTGCTGATTGCAGACTTGCAGTAGCCTACTAATTTGTCAACAAAAAATTTTCATCCTTCGCTTATAGTGGTCTGTGAAATGACCTCTCGCTGCTGGTCTCGGCTTGTTTTCGTAGATTACGGCCTTACGTAGATTTTGTTTTAGCATTTTCTGCATAAATTTTGGTCCTGCATCTGCTTTTAGCGATTTTGACGTGGCTGGCGGTCTTGGGTTTTGCGTTTAATGTCTTTTGCGTCACATAGCATTATGGTTTTAAATTGCTGACATTGCCAAGTGTTGCTTTATTTTTTTCACGGAAGATGGATTAAGAATAATCCGAAATGTCTCAAAATAAAACATGTATACTTTTCTGAAGGCTTTTTCAGTGTTAATGAAACTGTTAAGTCTATCCCACTTTCATGCTTAAGGTTCGATATGTATATATTAGTTTTGTGTTCTGCAAAATATAATTCCATTCCGTAATATATGTTGGTGCACGCCCAGAACAATATTATAGCACTAGAAGTATCAATTCCTTTAGGCAAAGAAATCAATCACTGATATCTTCTCACGTATAGTATAACAGCCAATTAAACAAGAATAGGTGTTGTTGGCGGGCTCACAAAGCCTTAAAAATGTGCTTTTGTTGAAACTTATTTCACATGGCTTTTTGCGAAACAGAAAACCAACCAAATTGTAGTGATAAACCAACAAATTCCTAAATTCCTCCTGCACACACGCCCAGCATCGTTTGCCTTGGCTGACCGACCCGTTAGTGAGCAATCGCGACATGGCGGCTTTATCAGGCACATTTGCTGCACGAGCAAAAATAACTACAAATTTCAATCAATGCGCGGTGTTATTAAACATTAATTTTAAGTACATAAGTTGTCTGCAGAAATCATAATGACTTAACATACTCTTCAACAGTTAATCATATTTAAAACTAAAGCACGAATCCCATGTGGGTGAGCGGTTACGCACGATTAAACATTGTTCAGCAGCCTGATATGCAAAAATACACAAGAACGTTGCGCTAGCAACGACAAAAAGACGTTGTGTTCAAACAAGCAAACATTTACAGTATATCTAAAAGCTCAAGTGGTGTATCAATAAAACGTAAAAATACTGCCAGCGTTTTTTGATGGTGCTTCATTAGGGCGAAAACAAGAGAACTCTTGTTGAAGTTGACTGCACCGTCAACGAAACGTTGGCAGTATCCGTTTTTACGTTTTATCTATTTTTACGTTTCATTGATACACCAATTGAGCTTTTAGATATACTGTGAATTAACCTGGTGTCCTCGGAATAGCAAGAAGCAAGAATTTAGCAAAGACCCAGGTTCTGCCACTGAAACAAAAACGACATGAGACGGGGTACCAAACGGCTGTTTTCTTATTCGCAGCAAGATCACCATGTAAACTTTTTTCGTTCATTTTAACAACGTGTGAAACCCTGTGAGCATCTATTTAACTTGACTGACATCAAAATCACGAGCTAAAATTTTTCTATTGTTTTGTTTAAACGAATAAAGCTCTTACGAATTGCAGACCATGCAGTTCAGACAAAGCAATGCGTTTGTAATTTATGACCACATCCGAAAACCCAGCGTAAAATTACGCACCTTTCCCAAAGGATTGTTTGGGGTGTTAATTACTACGGCTTTTGTCTTCTTGTTAAACATGGATTGGAATTCATCAGGATCAAGCTTCCAGGCTCCACTGGAGCTTTGTCCTTGACTGGAATCGGTAGGCTTTGAAAATGCATCACCATAAAGAGTATAAAAAGAACACAAGCGTCGCGTCCACAGGCAACTTATAGCCGGGAAACTAGTTTAAGTTGAACGTGAAGGTCTAGATGGTTAAGTATTTCACCATTTCATGAGTGACGTCAAGCATACAAAAATACACAAAACCTTGAAATCAAACGCTTTAAAATGGAATTAGTGTTGCACATTTTGCTTTGTTCAGTCAAAAAAAGACATCGCAGAGCAAGCTAAGCCATATGCAATGCAATCTACTTGACGCATATAATTTTGAACAGATGGCAACACAGTGCAGGTGAACGAAAATCGCAGATTTAAATATAAAACGTGGGATCGTTAGATGTGGTTCAACAAATTCTAAAACCAGACTTTGGTACACATGACATGATCTGCTGCAGTGCGGTTATAGTTGAAACAACATCTCAATATACCAGTCGCAGGGGAATAAACTTTGGTGTTCCACCAGCTACTTTCACCATGGACTGATAGCTGTCAAAGTATGGTTCGATAATGATCACCTAAAAAACAATGAAACAGTTAATCAAGTTACACTGCATGCAACTTTAAATACGCCATGAAACGAACATACGGCTATTAAAGCTTAAATCAACGCTACAAGCAGAAAGTAGCTGAAAACAATATCCAGGTTTGCTTACTTCCAGTGGCGTAGCGAGGTTAATGCCGCCCGGGGCCCACCATAAAATTGCCGCCCTTTTCACCCCTAAAATTTGCTTGCAAGAATTCAAAATGAAAGAAGACTATGTTTCGTGCTTATTTAAAGATGTAAGGATTAATAAAGCATCGTGAAGATCACAATCAAACACTCGCAAACTGAAATGGATCTTGTTTTTCATTTTCGATATTATAAGTCTTGCTTTTTCTGCTTGTTCCCACCTTACTCATAATTACTTCACCGATTTTTTTTCTTTCATTACAAATGCATGTATAGAACCGGCATGTTTCGTCAAATATTCTTCCCATTTGGTTTTTAGTCTCCGCTAAGCCACCACTTAACTTTAATTGTTTGCTCATTCCAGGGGATCAAACAAAAAAGTTAAGGGATGTCATGGCGGCATACCTACTTTGCAGATTTTAAATTTCTGTACGATAATATCTCAACCCCATTTTTTACTTGGAAGACAGATGCCTTCACGTGGCCCACCCTGTTGCGGCATTTCTCGAAATGCTTACTACATCTGTCAACTTGAGAGCCACCGCTGCAACCCGTACTGGATGTTTTCGGCTTGCGTGGGTCATCAAACCCCCTTCTCAGGGCGCGGCAGCAGAAATGCTGCCGAAGACCTACGACCTAACATACTCCAGCTGAACCCTGAGGGGCTTGCTGCAGACAAGATCTCTGTCATTGAGGAGCTAGCCTATAAGAACAAGGCTTTCATCATCGTCCTGCAGGAGGCCCACTGCACAACTGCAGATAAGCTAGTGATTCCTAACTTCTCACTAGCTGGGTCAATTCTGAGCAGGAATCACGGCATTGCCACGTTTGTCCACGAGCGGTTGGAATGGTCCCTGGTCGATCAGTCTCCAGAACAATCAGAGACTGAGTGGTTGTGCGTAGACGTCGCAGGATACAAGATCGTCAACATTTACAAACCTCCATGCTCGCGACCCACTCCAACGACCATCCCAACGTTACCACACCC
>Ga0210059_1011260_pt1 | contig 13700 bp, 10 predicted proteins | sample Ectturendosymbi2_FD_188042 | JGI IMG/M metagenome (GOLD analysis project Ga0210059, IMG submission 188042) | Ecteinascidia turbinata endosymbiont from Florida, USA - Sample 2 (SPAdes) (version 2) | ecosystem: Host-associated > Tunicates > Ascidians > Unclassified | place: Key West, Florida...
ATGTGGTGGTTTTCACACATGAATTGGTTAGGTGCGCAACGCATGAGCGATTACGGAAGCTAAACATACAAAATGCAGATTTTGACAGTGAAAACTTCATTTTACAAGAATGAAACCATCATTTTTGCAATCAGCACCCCAGAAAACATGGGATTCAAAAATAATCACCAGTTTATCTTAAGGGGGAGGCTGTACAGAGCAGAAATCACTCAAGCGTGACCATAAAATTCAAATTTATTAAAAATTGAAACGTCTGCCATTCGGTAACCGCTTGACCGATTTTGTTCAAATTTTTTTTGTTGGTTGTTATTTTTGAAGCTCTGTCAAATGAGCCCACTTTCATCAAAATCTGAGAGGGTGGGTGAACATTTTTAATTTTTCTGTTCAATTAAGCATGGAATGACCCTTTTTGAGAACGAGCAAGCGAGAAACTTATCGAGATTATCCCCGTTTTTTCTGGTCGAAACTTTAAATTAGACTGTCGTCACACAGTCTGCACACACACACAACAGCCTTCCTTTGTTTCAACTTTACATAAACTGTCATAAGCAGCTTTCGCGAAAACGTTTTCAACGTTGAACTAGAAACCTAGTGTCTCTATCTGTACGCATCTACAAAGCGATTGCACAACACTCCACAGCACATTCGTTATGACGCAAATTTCCCCGATAATTTCAACGCACAAGGGCGAAGCCAGCGAAGTTAAGTGAAGGTCAAGACTTTATTAACAATTAACAATTGGCCTTGTCCTGACGTAACCACAACTTTACAAAAACTGCTACAGTGTCCGAACGTCCGCAATTCTTTTTCGAAATTAACGAATCATGATATCACATGCTTGATTTACCGGCTCTGCATTGAGGACAAAAACTAGAAGAGTAAAAGTCAAGGGCAGAGTGACGGCTTTAACTTACTAATACAATATATATTGTGAGGCCCCTACGAATGGATCAAAATCGATTTTCTGCGCTTGTATTCATTTGATTTGCCAGAAGTGTCGCTTGAAGTCCCTATTGCGGTTGTTGGGATGCAACGGTCGATTTTGATTGTGCTTGCTGTAATCTCACACGACCAACTTGCACTAATAAGAAGACTTAACGCCTGTTGCAAAATTGTGATGAAATATACGCTTTGTTGTATCCCCCGATCGATAGGGGGGAAGCGGCGGCTTTCCTTGGCGGCAACGTCCTTCAAACAACACATTCGAACCCAGCAACAAAAGTATGAGTTGCACGCCTCGATAAGTAATAATGTACGTAAAGACTGATTCTATTTGAATAAGAGCAGACTGGGCGAAATATACTGTATACCCGGTAATATCTTAGTGTCTGATTCTTTGCTGGAAAAGGATTTGATTCGATAGACAGTGGTTAACTTGTAGAAGAAAAAACTTCAATGGGTTTTCTGACAAGACATTCTAAAATACAAATTTTCTTAGACTGATTTCAACTCAGAAATAGCTTGAAGCACAGCCTAGCAACGCGTTTCTCACAAAAAAGGTTGAGAAACACTTGTCTAGCACTAACCGTCGCTCAGGGACTCGGTGCGGGTCAGGCTTGCGCCAGAAGTGGGTGGACTCAATGTCAGCGTCCTCGGCGTGCGTGCGTCTTTCAACCGGACGAAAGGGGCCAAAACGCTTCCGGCGGCGGGGCGGTTGTCCGGCAGAGAATGGGGAGGAAGGTCCTGCAACGGATTAAGGCCAAGGTAAGTTATGTGAGGAAACGTCGGCTGTAACAGCGCAGGAAATGACGATTTGGTGCTGACGCCGCACACGCGGTTCGGCATGGGTTCGCGTTGACCACTGCTGCAACCGGTAGAATGCGTTGAACATGTCCCCTGCGAGTGTAATGGCAACATTATCATTACCACGAAACATACATAATATTCGAGATCCTCCACAGAGGTTGCAACCAGGGCTGTGGATCCGGAGCCCAAGCAATTTTGGATGGCTGGAGCCGGAGCCTGAAATTTGTGTTCCGTTTACACAGATATAGTTTTGTGCGGTAAGCGAGTTGTAGAAATAAGTTAACAAATGATTGGAGCTGGAGCCGGAGCCAGAAACGTGATCCCCGGTTCTATAGCCCTGGTTTGAACCGACTCTCTTTTTTTACAAAACACGATGAACAGAACGCCTTCTTTCCACACGCCTTGCACATAGTTTATTACCAGTAACCTACTTCTTTACGCTTGGTATTCTCGGTACTTGACTGTAACTTGTTCAACGTTTCCATAGCGTGACTGGCCCACTCGCCTGAGCCGTAGTACTCGGATGGGAAAACCCCGGTTCCGAGAAGAGCGCCACGGGGAAGCTGCAAGTAAGAAAAACATGGTTTTGCTGAACGTTGAATGGAAGTTCAAAATCGCGTCCTGGATTTTTGTAAACCAAGGCTTTTATCGCGTCAGTAACTGCACTACGGTTTGCTGAAGACGAGCAGAGCTTTGAAACAGAGTTTCAAAAGTAACTGTGCGGAACACAAAAGTAACTGTGCGGAACACAAAAGTAACTGTGCGGAACACATCGCCAGACTCACCCCCGCTTGCTTCCCGATGAGGGTAGGGGGAGTGTCGTCGTCAGAGTTCATGCTCGGGTCGTCTGATATTTCTGGTTTGTCTGTGAAAAATAGCGTTTGTGACGCAAAGAATGCTGAGCGACATTCCTAACACAGAAGATGAAGAGATGATGCTGGAAAAAATTGCAAACGCATTGCTGGCAACAGCAGGAACAGACTGCTTGCTTTCTGAAAAGAGTTTCATCCTTGAGCACTTATGTTTTATTTTTCGGCAACGACGTTCGTATTTTATTCTTTGAAAACGACGGACCGTAAAAAGACGCCGCCTTGTGGTCGCTCTGCCACAACCTGAACAATATCATGTTTGGTAGCAAGGCAATAACTTTCGGTCTTTTTGAGGGGTGGTACCCATGGCTGGACGTTTTTGGCACACAGTGTCCCAAAATCGATCAGCATACATTGCTTTCGTTAGCTCGAGTGCGCATGTATGATGCGCAAGTAAACAAAATTCACGTGTGCGCATTTCAAGCTTTTGGTGACAACTTGATGCGAAACAACTATTTAAAGGATGCTTCGATCAGACTTGAACGAAATCAAGCGACCAAAGTACCTTCGTCGCTGTGGGTCGTTTCGGGAACGAGACGATTCCGCTTCGAAACGGAAATGACCGGCTTTCCGCCGCTTTTCACCCTCCGCGAATCTAAACCGGCAAAAGCTTTTAATTTCGAACAAAGAGCAGTGACGTCAACAAAGGAAACTTTATCGGCGCAGCGAGCGTGGCAAGAACAGCGCGATTCAAAGGTGCTGTTTGCCAAAAAGTAAAGCCACACTTCGCGACAGAGGGTTGTCATTTAAATAGCGCTCTACGCGGAACTTTATTGCAAATGTTATTTTTTGCACGAAGCGCTCATCATGAGACACTCATTGCTCACATGACTTTACGTGAGGCGCTCATCATCATGAGTCATTCGTCGTTGCTCACATGACTTTGCGTGAGCCACTCATCATCATGAGACACTCACTGCTCACATGACTTTACGTGAGGCGCTCATCACCATGAGTCATTCATCGTTGCTCACATGACTTTGCGTGAGGCGCTCATCATCATGAGTCACTCATCGTTGCTCACATGACTTTACGTGAGGCGCTCATCACCATGAGTCATTCATCGCTGCTCACATGACTTTGCGTGAGGCGCTCATCATCATGAGTCACTCATCGTTGCTCACATGACTTTGCGTGAGGCACTCATCATCATGAGTCACTCATCGTTGCTCACATGACTTTGCGTGAGGCGCTCATCATCATGAGACACTCACTGCTCACATGACTTATGAGCTTGTAATGCGCGAGCACAGCTCGTTTTTTGCGGGTCACTGAGTCATGCCAGCAACTGCGAGTTTCCTGGTATTTCAGCTCTTTTCGCGAAAGGCTACTTTAAATGTTTCGCTGCGAAAACTGAAGTGCATTGGTCACAGCCTGTAACAATGACCACGTTAACGGCAAAACGGTTTTCGAAGCAGCGCGGTTACGCGCAGCATTCTTGTGAAAGTGTCTGCCAATAAAATCGTGCATTTTTTTGCCATAAAAACGTTTTTTACCAAAAAACGTCTCGCCCGCGCGTCGACTCGACTTACACAGTCTTTCCGCGACGGCCTCGCGCAAGTCCTGTTTGTTGCCCGGTTTCGTTTCGCCTGCGCACACAACAGTCGAGCGTTGTTGGCGTAATCGCGAAAATCACAGTGTTTTTCAGCGTTTTGGCACATCACGACCCGGATGCGGAGTCAGGCGTGACGCAACTAAAGGTTTAGGCCAGAGGGGCAAAACGTAGCTGAAGGGGACCCACTGACCAGGTAGGGGGGCACTAGCAAACAACCAGAAAAAAAAGGTTTACTGATAGTGACTCCGGATGGGATGTGGACATCTATACTAGCTAAAAATGAAAGCACAGCGAAAAACGCAAAAAGAACAATAATTTATTGAAAACAAAAGTTGACGATCCAACTGTTAGGTACAAATTAATTGGGAATCTCGCGTGTATGTGGAATGTTGAGCTTTTAATGAATTGCATGACTTCAACCAAAAAATTTGAAAAACAGTCGTTTAAGTTCAGCCACACCGCGCTTACTTTTGCTGCGAATATGCTTAGTTATGTATTCCGTGTCGAAATCGTTCTGCTGACGCATCAGTTCGATCTTTTCGGCGTAGGTGAATCCCCGGGCCGTGTATGGACGCCTCATTGTGGCCATGGAGAAGGCAGCAGCAGAAGGGGTCCACGACTGGGCAACGAAATATCAACCATGTCGAAATCAGCCGCAGGCTTCTAATACTAGCGACAGAAACCCGAAACCTGGCTCGCACAAATAGAATGTTAATTATAAACCGAGTTGAATGAGAGTTGAGAGTTTCTTTGTTTTGTCACGATGAACATAGCAACGTTTGTTTTGCCGGAAGAGCAAGACGTATTCGAACCACAACATGTCGCGCAACAGTTTTCGAATCTTATTCATCGGTAATGTTATCGCTTTCACTTTTTTTCTAAAATGTTATCACTTTTTAACGCCATAGCAAACCTTAACTACTTGACAGCTGTTTGCCAGACCGTGATGCCCCTTCATTTTGGTTGAAAGCAAGTTAAATCAATGCGAGACAAAAAATCAGAATCCGCTAACCTGTACTCTCGTCAGGCCGGGCGTCGGCCTCGTGACGTCACTCGAGAATGACATCATGTTCGAGAGAGCCGGAGATGATCCGACGAGTGGGAGGGAAGCGACAGGCGCGAACGGTTGCACGGAGTTGTTCGTGGACGCTGGCGATGTTGGAGGGAGACTTATCATTCTGCGAAACCATGGCAACGTGCTGCTAGAAATCGCGCGCGTGCGAGAACACAGAACCCCTCCGCATTTGCCAGGTCGCCAAACCTCATAAAATAAGCTTTTCATCGATTATGTAAACCAGGGGGTGTCCAAACTTTTTACCGAAAACTTTTTCCCCTTTCCTGCCGCATAAGCTATTACGCAATAGTTCGACGACCGGACACCTTACGTAATGTGATTGTTTCGGGATATGTTACATTTTACCAAACCAACAAGTTTTTCGTAAATATATTAATTTTTCATTGTTGACAAAATGGCTTCGCGGGCCGAATTTGACCTGCGGGCCATAGTAGTCTGGAGACCCCTGCTGCAAACAGACTTGTGGTTGCGAAAAGTTGTTACGAAAGTTGAAAGTGCTCGCGAAACATCACATGCATGATGGTAATAAACCAAGAAAAACATCGCAAACCTTCCTTTTGAAGCGGTCGCAACGAGGTCGTCAACGACGTGTTGAAGTCCTGCAGAACAACAACAACAACAACATCATCAATCGGTGTGAAACGACCAATATCACGTGACGCAAAATTACTGACAACTTCAACAGGTGTGCAAAAACAAACGCATGACTGTTGCCGCAGTTCAAAAGCGCGTTTGTGTTTTTCAAGCGGTCCATCACTCCGTTCCTTTGCAAACCAAGCGATCGTCATTGTGTGTTTTATTTTCGTTGTAAGTGACGCCACAATGAGAGCGGGGAAAGGTCCTTTTGTGTCGAATCCGTCCGATTGTAGCAGCGAGCTAACTTATACTCACAAGACCGCCGTGCTGCCAGCGGCTACTTACGAACACCTTTCAACAACATTATTTACGGCAGGGGGTCCTCAAACATTTTTGCCAGAGGGCCACGTATGATATATTCTTTCTGATATATTCTTTCAAATCGATTAATTTTTCGTAAATATATATTTTTTGTTCTTATTGGCAAAACGCCTTCGCGGGCTGGATTTGGCTTGCGGGTCATAGTTTGGAGACCCCTGATGAGAGGCGTAACGGGGTTAGATGGCGCCCGGGGCAAAAAAAACAAGTTTGGCGCCCCCATGGTCGAATTTGAGGTCATCAGCAAGCAATTGTACTGTATTGAATAAAGTACTTGTAACACTGTTGGGATGCTTCGGCGCCTCCCGCAGTAATTCGGAGCCCCCGCAGTCATTCAGCGCCCCCATAGCGAATTGGCGCCCGGGGAATTATTGCCCCTGCCCCTGATTTAGGGCATGAAAGACCTTGACCGGCATTTTTAAACATGGACTGTTAAATGCCCGACTATCCCACTGCAAACCACCGTTCTTTGATCCGATAATTTTTTTCCTTTCGCCACCAACTTAACTAGAAACAACGTTTCTTTAAAGGTGGGGCAGCCGGATTGAGCTCGAAGCTAGCAGCTACAATTCAACTTCTTCAAAGTGGGATACGTATTACCTTTTTCAGCTAGAAGTCCGAACGTTCTGAAATTGATCCCTGAAACCGCAACGAAAAAAATAGCTCGTCTCTTACCTTCGTCTTTTTGCTTCTCGTCTGATTTGTGTTTCGTAGACGACGATTTTTCGCTCTTTGCTGCGATGACGTCCTGGTCATGCGAAGAGTCAGCTGCTGTTCGAGAAGCAAACAACGGTTACTGCTTTATTCCGAAACCACTGGTTCAAGCAACGGACGAGAAGTTTTAGACACAGCTCATATTCTTAGGCTTAATGTTCAAGGCTGATATTTCTCACCGGAAGAGCCATTTTTAGGGGTATCTGGCCTTTCGTCGTCGCTGGAGTCGGGGGCGCCGACCATGAACCGAACGGACTTGATTGGGCGATTGGCCGCGGTTTTGGGGTCAGCTGAAAAGACAGGAGCAAAAATAATAGCCCGGGGAACGTATCAGCACTTGCATCTTCAGAGTGGACTTTCGTAGCATTGAAGGCAACAGAAATCACATATAAGCAAGAAAGCTACGATTTTACAGAAATCGAGTTGGAAGTTTCGCTAACGACCAGAGTAATCCAATTTGAGATCGTTGGATTTAACCATTTTTTATTTTTCACATGCGATTTGGTTTCGTGCTTTTACTCAGTTCAAAAGCAGATAGCAGAGTTCGAAGTGCAAATGAAGGCTAGAGAACTCCACAATATTTTTAATCACTGTACTGCAAAGGTGTGGTTAACCGATAACAGAGGCAGACCACAAAAAGGTAGGCGACGTGAAAAAAAGGTATTCAACAAAAAGGTAGGCGACGTGAAAAAAAAGTTTTCAAGAAATTCAACTAGCGAAACGTGACAAGCGGTGAAAGGGCTGTGCGATATACAGTATATATATATATATATATGCGATATTAAATTTGGAATATTGCAAGAGCGCGAGAATGAGATTTCACTGCACAAATGGTCTGATGGTATTGCGCAGTTGCGCGCCTTAGAGGGAACATTTATCACTGCTGAAGCGACAACGCTAACCCCTGATAGCGACCCCTCGGCAGGTCCACATAATTCACCTTTCTAAATCGCGTCACGGCATTTCCTGCATTACGTCACACGTAAGGCTCGCACGATACGTGTTTCGCGATAAAATGAGGGCGAATGCGATTTGTTCGCACACTTCTATACACAATAAAGGCTTGTAAACCAAATTCAATTCTTTAAGAGACTTGCGAAAACTCCCCGTCTGGCATCGAGACTGCTACCGCGACTTCCCGTGTCCTTAGCGACCTCAAGGCCGTCATGCTGGCAGTAATGTATCAGGGCTGCATCTGACAACCGCATCATCGACATCGCAGACTTTTGCAAGAAAAACAAACAGTCTGCGGGCGATTGTTTGCGGATGTTGACAGTCACAGCAGCAGCGTCGATGATCGTCTTGACGTAGATTGGAACGGCTGTAGGGGCGCGCCGAGGTTAGATGGCGCCCGGGGCAAGACACACACGTTCGACGCACCCATGTTCGCACATAAGGTCTTTTGGGAGTAAATGTACTGCATTGAAGTACATGTGACATTGCTGGGACTTTTCGGCCACCCCCGCAGTGATTCGGCGCCCGGGGAATCGTGCCCCCTTGCCCCCCCTCTTTACGTTCCCTGAACCGCTGATCGCAGTTGTTGAAAGAAACGAAAGACGAGCGCAGGTGAGTGTCGGGCAACGACACCACAGAACGCCGAGGATGAACCGCTAGCGTTGGAAAAACAAAAAAGCAGGGACCTGAGTAGTGTTTACATTCAAAATCGAACCTTTGGGCGAAATCGAACAGGAACTGCGGGTGTCCAACGCTTTTTTGAGAATTCACACCAAGACAGGAACACCCCCCCACACGACCCAACTATGGCGCTTCTTTACTTTGCCGTCCGTCTTTCTATCAGCTTTGTTGCGCGGTCTGTGAAATCCGGTGCACGATGTTGGTGTCTGTTACGCAACAATGAAAATGTGTGACGTTGGTGCCGGCGCCAGTTTCCAGATCAGCCAACCCTTGACAAGAACAGCACGCGCTCGCCACGGCGCCCAACTTCCATTGTCTCGCTTGCTTTACGACGTTGCTTGGGTTTCTACGGACCAGTAGACAATCGGCTCCACACAATTGATACGAAAAGGGAAGTTTACGCCACCACTGTTGCGTCATACAAGAAAAACGCGCGCGCGCTGAACAAGTATTCGCCCTGGTGTCTGTATGGGCTGTTTGCGACTGTAAGATCCAGGCAAGTTTCAAGTAAATGTATGCGAAAAACATGCAAAGCAATCAAAAACCACAAGATATAGCCGGCCGGGATCTTTCAAACAGTTAACTCTAGCATCAAATCCAACCATCGAAAGTTACCAAGTGCGTCCATTGACGCACAAGCACCAAACTCAACTTTTTAGCTGGGATGAAAAATTACAAACTGTCATATTGGTTAAGGATCAAGCAAAACGAAAAGAGACCAAGGGTTAAAGACAAGCAAACAAGCGGGAAATGCACGTTTTTATGATGTGCAAGCTTCACATTGCTTAGTCTGACATTTACCACACAAGTTTTTATGCAAACCACGCAAATGCGTGTTCTTCTGTTTTGCAGTCTTTGTCAGAACAAGTTTTGCGTTTTTAGGCGTTGGAACACACTCTGCAACAACGGTTCTGCTTTCAATTTGTAGCCTTTCATTAGGAGTGTTCCCGTGAGTTCTTTGCTAACTCTCTGTATGACGACTTAGAATCGCAAACGTGTTTGTAAATAACCCAGCTATAACCCAGCTATTTATGAGTGCCATGTCTATCACATTATAAAACACATGCATTGGCCAGCGTCTGCTTCCAGTGTTTACTGAGCAACATACTGACATTTGGTCTGGAACTCTGTCTCCCACCTCGGTTTCATTGTCTCCCACCTCGGTTTCATTGTCTTTCACCTCGGTTTCATTGTCTCCCTGAACATTGTCTCCACCTCGGTTTCATTGTGAAGAAGTATTGTTTCAGGTTTGTTTCTCGGGTTATTCTCCGACGTAATGGCGGCATTTAGGTGCTATGAACTTGGAATGTTCGCGAATTTCAACTTCTGGCGATGATACTCAGTTATATTGCAAGAGCAGCATCTGCTAACGTGAAAATGGTGGTGTCATTCAGGCTGCAGGTTTCATTCAGAATGTTTGGTGTTTTCTTCCGGTTTGATCGAATCTTACCGACAACAGCCTTGTTTTGCCAGCCGCAAACAAGTAGCCTATCTATGGATGTGAAGTAAGTGTCAATGGTTACGTTATCGTATAACAAGTTTCATCAGTACGTCAGTTGGCACGCTCACATCCCCACTCCTGCTTTCATCTTTTCCTACATACGGGAAACGTTTGAATAAAATTTAGTTTCACAGCAACAGCCACCCAGAAATTTACCCCAAATTTGCCCGGTTTGTAGACCATTTATTGTATCAACTTGCACCGTGCCTTACACGCGAGCAGCTGATTTTCAACGGCAAAATTAGCATTATGCCTGAATGCCATCTGACACATTTCAATGAAAGGGTTCCACGGAGATGAAACTAAACAAAATTTATCCTTTTCCAGATTTCATCTTCCTTCAGACTTCAAGTCGAATCGCTGGTATTTCATAATCTCAAGAAGTCTGTTTCGACGCATAGTTTTGTTAACCACGGCGCATCCCCACACAACTATTCTTCATACTGAGGATGGGTAATGTTCGACCACCAATAACTCTTCCAGCAATGATAAGATCAAATAACTTCTCCAATTCATTCAAAGATATTCTCGTGTCAGGATTACCCGTAACTCGCTGAGCTTCAGTAGTTGTACATTTTTTGATGTTTCTGAGCATAGGTTCGTTGAAACAAATCCGGAACGATGAGAGAGGCCTATCACAAATGATGTGGGGGACAACAGACGCAGTAGAACCTGGTCGAATTCTTATCATTATATTTTGTTGCTGGAAGCACCCATTAACAGCTTGATTTTACGCCAAAACCTGCCAACATGACCCGACTTTACCCGGAAAGACCATCATCTTCTTCCTCACCTGCAGTGTTCACGTATAAACGCCATATGTCGCATGGTTTTTCAAGGCATTGACGCAGGTAGAGATGGACTTGTCAGTACGACCAACCCCCATCGATGTGTTTGAATGTAAGGACAGAAGAAACTGCGCATGACCACGCCGGTGGCAGAAACATATGTGCTTACCTTCCAATTTTTTCAATTTTCTGTGGGATTTTCAACTACGCCCTGAGTATACAATAAAACAAAGCTTTAGCGCAGGGCAACGCGGAAGCGATTCATCGAAAACATAAATGAAAATACATCAACTTGCAAGCAAATCGGTAACGGGAAGGCGGACACGACACAGCAACATCGATCATGTCTTAGATCGGCCACGAAGTTCAATCGATGCTTCCTGATGTGAAAACTTAATGACTTTAACAGATCACACATGCAGAAGTTCACACACGTCGCCAAAACCGAAAGAACACAAAGAATTCGCTACAGCGCGAAACAAGGAATTCGCTACAGTGCAAAACACAAAAAAATCGCTACAGCACAAAGCAATCGCTACAGCTCAAAACACAAAAAAATCGGTACAGCGCAAAACACAAAGAAATCGCTACAGCGCAAAAACACAAAGAAATCGCTAAAGTGCAAACCACAAAGAAATCGCTACAGCGCAAAACACAAAGAAATCGCACAGCGCAAAGCACAAAGAAATCGCTACAGCGCAAAACACGAAGAAATCGCTACAGTGCAAAACACAAAGAAATCGCTACAGCGCAAAAACACAAAGAAATCGCTAAAGTGCAAACCACAAAGAAATCGCTACAGCGCAAAACACAAAGAAATCGCACAGCGCAAAGCACAAAGAAATCGCTACAGCGCAAAACAAAGAAATCGCTACAGCGCAAAACACAAAAAAATCGCTACAGCGCAAAACACAAAGAAATCGCTACAGCGCAAAAACACAAAGAAATCGCTACAGCGTAAAGTGACGACGAAGTCCAAACCGAACTCAACGCGACGAACGTCGTCCGCTTCACCCGTAAAAGCTGTGAAGATCTCTTGCGTACAAAACGCAGAGAAGGCGCTCGACTTAACTGTCCCGTAACTGCGAATTCGAATCGAAGCCGTATAGCGGATGCAACCTTTCGCTTTACGAATTGGCGTTTCCCAACTCGTGATGTCCCAGACCCCTACAGCTGCACACTGAGGCTCAGCACAGCACATCACATTTAAAGCGCGCGCAGGAAATTGCATGCTGCTAGTACTCACCAGACGTGGACGAGGGGGTTATAGAGGGGGGGTGCACAGGGGAGGTCGGTTCGGGATCGACGACGCGCGGAGGGTTGGCGGTCACTATTGCAGCCTTGTCTTTTTCGCTTTCTGTTTACAAACAAAGAAAGATGAAGTCCCAAACGCCGAGGACACGTTACGAAATCGTGTTTCACTGAACTGCCTCCCTGCGTTGACACGGATTGCAACCGAAGGCAGAAATAAAAAAACCACCGCGGCTGCATTTACGGCATACGTTTAAAGCATACATCTCAGCTTTGCGGCTGAAACTGCTTGCAAATTAATGACGGCAAGGAAGACTGCTGATTCTAAGTAAGAAGCCTCAAATTTACATGCAAAAAATCAATTTAAACAATTTTGGATCCCATGCAAGACAAGCAACACAACATTAGCCAAGATGTCAATTAGTGGATCAAGGTGCCGTGGCCTGTGAGGATTCAAAAGTCATCACTACAGACAGTAACTGCGGCAATATTTGGCAAAAGAGTCGTGGCAAAAGAATCCCGCACATACCGATTGGGGGACCAATGAAAATCAGTTGGACCTCTTTTCAGTTGCCGCCTGAAATGGGCTGAACCTTATTTTCGAGGCCATGGTATGGTACTGAGCCTTTATGTCTAATACCAATCGAGTTGCGTGAGCAAATAATATGGCGATTAAGTTCAGAAAATTCCTGCTGTATGACGTAAAATTACTGACGATGGGACATGGAACAAATTTCAAATCTACTGTCCAAGCCTGGTTATCTAGGGAGTAACATGGCTCACGAACGGAGTTGTGAGCAGCAGATGGTGCGAGAGGTGTTATCAGGAGTGTCTTTTTATTTTACTTTTATTCTGTATTTTATTTTGTTGCTTATTTTATTTTCTGAACGCCAACCACCAGGTAGTTTTTAACTATCGATGCTCACCGCCTGTTACACCGTCTGTTTGCTCAAAATTTACTTGTGAGTACTAAAACACACAAACGAATTAACAAAAAACAATTTAATATGTAGGTTGCAACTGTTTTTTGTCCACAAGCTGGCCTACCCAGGGCAGAACCACGTTAACAGCGTATCGGATCGGAAAACCATGTATTGGTTGTATCGGAAACCATGTATTGGTGCAGCAAGATGGGGTAGCCAAATCGCACCACGGCGGTATATTTTATTAAATTTGTTCAAAAAAACGTCTGATCACAAACATTCGGTCACGTTTAATTAGAGGAGTATTTAATATTGGAAATTATTTAGTATTCGGCAGTTGCTTTTCCATACATATATCTGGCGCTAGCTTTGCATATGACCTGGAAGCTGCTCGCGTAGCACCAGCGGTACGCGTGCCACATCTTGAGGATCAATCTTCCAGACTGCAGTGGTTTTCAACCTTTTTTGTGCCGCACCAGCGACCCATTGTAGCAACCAACTATGACCCAACGACCCGCATCCAACAATCGAACAAAGTAAACGCAATGCCGCTGTGTACACAAAATGTTTGATTGTGACCCATCCAAAGATGGTTCACGACCCCTCTAGGGGTCGCGACCTCCAGGTTGAAAACCAATGTTCCAAATACAGACACAAACTACAAGCGTTGTTGAAAATAGTAACACGAG
>Ga0210059_1011261_pt1 | contig 13699 bp, 10 predicted proteins | sample Ectturendosymbi2_FD_188042 | JGI IMG/M metagenome (GOLD analysis project Ga0210059, IMG submission 188042) | Ecteinascidia turbinata endosymbiont from Florida, USA - Sample 2 (SPAdes) (version 2) | ecosystem: Host-associated > Tunicates > Ascidians > Unclassified | place: Key West, Florida...
CCCGTCTTGGTGTGGGCCGAGGTGATCTTTCTGAGATAGCTGTTGATCGTGAGGTATTTCGGGACCACCTAGGGCTGCTGCACCCGCAACCCTTCCCAAAGGAAAAGCGGGCAGGAAAATGAACGAATGAGTATGGACACTGAAATTTTCTATTTATAAAATTGTCTTTAGATTTTTGCCAAAATCAAAATATCGTGTTCTAATAATTAGGCATATTTTAACGGAACCTTGCAATTGTATGAAAATCAGTAAAATCATCAGACATAGAAAGGAAAATCGTGTTGACACCCAAACTTCCACCACGACACCCCTCAAAAAAGCTTAAAAAAAACACTGCCAAGGGGTACATGTATCCCAGGCTGGTAACATCTGTTACAGAACTTACTAATTATGCACGACCTTGGAATGTAAATTCTTTCCATGAATTAGAAATGTAATGTACAAAGATGTTTCAACTACCACGTCACAGTTGTAGAAACATTTACCAAACGCAATATATAATGCGCATGATTGACTGACGAAATAGAAGCATATAGCTGCCCAATATCAGTAGCGGACACAGGCTAATTTGGTGGGGAGGGATGCGATATTGATTTGCAATGAACCCAATGCTTCACAGGACCATATTGCGTAAATCAATCACTTCCACATACGTACATTTACGAGGAAACAAGTCTAAGCTTGGTTCAGAAGACGCTTGAGTGATAAAACTGGTCAAACTTTAGCACGGCACCGCTACGGAACCAACAAGCAATAGTGTGGCACATAACAGCGATCTGACGTATTCACTGGGCTGGCGTCGGCGCAGGTACATCGAGGAGCCGAGATAAACAGTTCACGTGACGACATAATACTTAGTTCAACTATGTACTTTCCACGATGGGTGTAAGCAAGGAATCAATCAGTAAATTTTTAATAGGAAATCGATTTCACGTAAAATTACGCATCCTCAGTCCTTATTCAAATAATTCTCATTGTAGGTTACGTTTGTTGCAGCACAATTACCGGTGGCAGCAGCCAGCATAGTGCAGTAGTGCTGTTTGTCTTGTATGTTGCAAGTGAGCGTAATCACTTGGATGCGGTTTAAATCAGTGCTCTTCAAATGGGGAACTTCACGGTTTTTAATTGTCGTTTGGAATAGTCTGAAACACCCATAGCAATTTGTGTGGAACATTTGTTATTGCAGGTAATTTTGCTGAAATAAGAACAAGAAGCGGGTTGATTCTGTATATTTTGCAACCGAAATCAAGAGAACGGAAAGAAACAAACAATTCGCAATGAGTGAAAGCACGAAAGTAACGAAAAAACAAAAGCGAAAAAGCACGATAATTCATGGGCGTCCGCAGAAATTTTTCCAGGGGGCAACCTTGACATTTTGTTTATCATTTTCAAATAGCTGACGATCAGTGTTTGCTCTAACGTAATTTTATACTGAGCAAATATTTGTTTTAGTGGGCATGATTATTTTCAACGAATTACAAACTTTGTGAATTATATAATAAATATACAATCTTATCAAAATACGAACAAAATACACATTTCATTCAAATAACTTCTTGTTTGCCTGCTGTTCCATTGCTTTGGAATGTTGCAAGTGCGCGAGAATGAGATTTCACTGCGCAACAGTTCTTAGAACACCATTCGCAGGTTTTGGAGTTAGAACACCATCACGCAGGTTTTGTAAATTGAGCAGATGAATTATGAAAACTCGCCACAGCAAATATAGCTTTGCACGCAGTATCCACTCAGATGTCAGAACGAAACCTTAACAATTAAGACGTATTCCCACAAGCCTGCATATATGTATTCTAACAAGCCACGTAATTTTATACTGCATGAAAAGAAGCCTGCATAAGTGAAGTTTGCCACTCAGGCACATTGGTCACACTCGCACTAATAATGGATTTTTCAAACTTGTGGAAGCATTGCTATAGATTCACTCATGCTTCTTTTCACAAAGTTTAAATGTACGTGACTTACCGCTATCAGCATGTCACTGTCTTGCTGCATTAACTGCCAAGATGTGTGCGTTCAACAGTCTCATGCAACAAAACGCCTGCTACCGTCATATAAAGTGAACCTTTGCAGATTTGTTGCCATGTTGTTATTACGCAATAAAGACCAACCGTGGAACAATCAGCTCGAGACTTTCACAATCCGCCTCTGCAGGCAAAGGAAGAGACATGTGTGAACAGCAAGCTCATCACTGCATGACACTATAACTGTGAACCTGACTCTTGTGCAGTGTGATGTGAGTTTCATACCGGTAAATAAACTGCCATTGCAAGAATCAAATCAATTAATTTGAATTAAGATGCCGACTTCAGATTTTTCCAGAAATATTTGGTTCTTAAATCCCAATTTCCAAGGGGAAAATGCCCGTTTAGTCCCACCGCGAACGCCCGTGCGATCATTGTCTATTTTATGTCAGGTTCCACAAACAAGGCTAGCTCATCTATTGAAGCGAAGAAACGTTTTTGACTAATTGTTAGCATAAGTTAATTTTCAGCATATTTAGTGAGTAAGTAGTGTGCAGTACCGAAATATTTTGGCGATGATTTTCAATGAAATAAAGCACCATGTCAACACCTCTTTAGGTCTGGTGGGTGGATGCATCCCCACTGTGTGCGCCTGCCCATTATATTGATGAACAGGAACGAATGTGCTGGATGACATTCACAATATTTGCCAAAATCATTCCAAAAACAGAAGAATCTCTCGAGAACTGAAAAACATTGCGTTAGCAGAACTGCCATCGAACTTCATAAGACAGTCACTCGTTTTTAACTGTTCATTGCGCGTTGAATCACTACACGCCTTATTTGTAGTATGTGGACCTACTTCAGTCTCAAGTGACATTAGTAACAACCAGATTCTATCTATAAAGAGTGGGACGTGTTGGAGCACAGATATAACGATCAGCATGAGAATTGAGCATGTTTGATAAGGTACGATAATAATTAGGGGAAATTCATCGTTCATTCAAACGATCTTTTCTTACTCTAACATTGAACTGAGTTCTTTCAGAATCTGCCTGACCGTGATAGCATGCTGACTCGTAACGTTTTAGTGACTTACTATTTTAATTCATTGCCTTGCAGAATTTACGTTTTTACTTTTTCATTCTGTGGAACTGACGATGCCCATCTGAGCGAAATTAATATTCCCGTTTCAATAACTGTGGCCAGATTTTTGTGGAAGACTTCTGTGAGCCTTCATGCGTAACATTCATTCAAACGATAATTATTTGCTAACAGTGAGATTTATAAGCCTTTCCACAATTCTCGTGCCCAAGGAGTATCTGGCATAAATCAACAATCTGCCCAATCACCATGGCGCGGGGCCCAATGCAGTCGCATCGGCTTTTGGCCGGCCCTGGATGGGTATCAATTTTAGATAGGATATGTTACATGAAAACGTGAAATTCTTCTTTAAAGTCATTTACCCAACTGAAGCTCATTACATTACTCGACAAATATTTCCTGTTTTTGTGCAACCACACAACCCGGGGCGCTCATGGTTTTCATGTGTGTGGCTCCTGCTCCGGAGCAGTGGCGATTTTAGAATTAAAAAAGTGGGGAAACCACTACGGGGCCAAGAAAAGAAGTAGGGGGTCAAACATAAATATCTCTCCTACATGGTGACTTTCCGTTGTAATGAACATTAATTTGATATGATTAACCCTATCAAATCCAACATAGGCTTGTGAATATCGTCAGAATCGTCGCCAGTTAGCCTTCAATAGGGAGGCCTTACGTTTGTGCAGAGGTGCTTGACATTCTAAAAATTGACAAAAACTGCACTAATTTAGTGTTTTATATTTCAATCTAAGGGGGCTAGGAGCTTTGTTTGGGTGGCTAAACCCGGCAAAGTTCCCGCCCGTGGCGACGGAACTGAATATCGTTAAACATGACCTAGTGTTATTGTTCACTAGAGATCTACAGGCCGGCGGGCCGCATGTGGCCCGCCCCAGCGTTTTCAGTGGCCCGCGGAAACATTCAGGAAAAATCTTCAAACCTGAAATTTGTAGAAAAGCGTGTGAGGTTACATTTTTCTTACTGAATTGCTTGCGCTGGATAAAGTGCATTTGAACAAGAACAATACATTTTCTGTGTAAAACTTGGTTTTGTTTATTAATTTTACGATCAAATTAGAAGGCAGAGCCGCCGCTAACTCTCTGCTGGGGCACATATGTGGATAGCCTCTGTGTTTTTTCGGTGCCCCAGCGATGGTTGTCTTGAAGAGTACATCTGGCACAATGAACTCAGTATCGCCAAATAAATCTGTTTCTCTATCAGCTAAACACGGCCTTCTCAAAGTGCCTTCCAGCCAAATTGATTGCCCATCCCTGCAATAGGTAATTTTAATTGAAACAGGCATAACATCTTTCAGTAAAAATGTGCAATATAAACGTTGTTGGAGGCTGCAGAGAGCTTCTGAAAATTAGTCAGCGAAGAAAGATTTTTCAGACTGAAAGATTTCGCACTAAAATTGCACTCGATGTTTGCACATACGTATGCATGAGTAAATTTTCTACGATGAGGCAAGTAAAATTTGAAAACCGAAATCCAACGGCAGATGAAACACTGGACGATACCACTAGCACTGAAGTGATAAGGCAACGATATTGTCAAGGAAGCCTTGACCACAGACATCCCACTGATAGAGATTTGTAGTAAATTGCTATGTGCTATTGTGTAATAATTTCAATGACACGCTCTCTGAGAATAATATCAATGACACACTCTCTGAGGTAAGCCTCTGAGATACTTTCGTGGATAGTATAGATAGCATCCTTCGTGTTTGATTAGCAACCCTGATAATGATGATTCACCACTACAACTGCCTGCTGTTCATCATAATCCCTCCTGTGGCGGATGTGCACATGATGCTGAAGAGAGGAAACATAATGCGAAAAGAGGGTTTGGTCAACAAAACGTAGCCAAGGAAAGACTGGGCGTCAGCTAGATATTTTAATAAGCTAAAGAAAAATGCAAGCCGCCCTCGATTGTAAGCCGCACGAAATGATGAAAAAAAACTTTATAAGCCACGGCTTACAATCGAAATAGCAAGCATTTCTCCACCTGCCTTGCGAAACGTATTTTGGTCTTTGTCTTCGAAATCTCAGTGGCGCACCTGATAATGTTGATTTGTAGGGTTTGGCAGTAATGCACAACACTTCGGTGCAATATGTTTTTCATTATCTCGTTGTCATACAGCTTCCCTCATAGGTTATGCGCGGTGAAACCTCTAAACCTTGGCGAAAATGATTTAACAATCCCGAGACATACTCAGAATAGCTTACTGCTAGGTGATGCTCTCAAGCAAGTTGTTGGCGTGTTTACTTAGCGTGGAGGGGAGATTGAAGAATAGGAAGAAATTTGGGCGGTATTTTGACAAAATACAGACAACATCATCAGAAAAAGTATCATTCACAGAAAAGAAAATATTTAAAGCAGCAGCACGTGTCTCCGCACTGAACACTACAAAGAGTTCAGACTCTCGAGTGTCGGTAATATAAAACATCACAAGGCTGACATGCATTGCCAATATCGCGAGTATCACGAATACTTTGGATAAAGCTTATGCAACTAACCTCAAGCAGGAAAATGGATAGCAGGACAGCCTAGCCCTACTAAGATCTAAGAAAAACCATCAGACGATATGTAAAAATTTCTGGACGGTTGTTTGAAAATTTGTAAAAATAGATTAGCCTTCTGAAGACTTGTGACACTGGGATAACTTTTTAGAAGACACGAGAAAATGTCGCCTTGTTTTAAATAAAAGAACCGGCTCCGTGGGCGTTAGAAAGGGGATGCAGTAGGGCCTTGGCCTCCCTGGATTTTGAAATTTGATATTTTGCTGTACCTTTTTAGCAGAAAAATGTTTTTCTCGTAGTTTCGAGTTGGTAAAATAAAATTTCCCCACTTCTGCCACCCCTGGCAAAGTGCTTTTGGCCACCAACTGGAAAAAATCCTTCCGACTTCCAAGACCGGCTATGAAAAGTGAAACGAAATGATTGCACCGTCTCTTTTAGGTGAAATAAAATTATTGTGCCGGCTCAGTTAGTGAAAAAAGCATGGATTGTCTTGCCAAGTTTAATTTGACGTTTAGATAACTTGTGCAAAAAAGCCTATAATTGCATATATTGCTATGAAATGATATATACATAGCTATGACATAATATGTGCATATATATACAGTACATAGCAAAATATGCAATTATAGGCTTTTCTTGAACAAGTTGCCTACACGTCAAATTAAATTTGGAAACTTTAAAAGTTTTTGTCCCTTGGCAACTGAATCTACCATGTCGCGGGGTATCTTTAAAAGACCTGTATTTTTGTGTTTGGCCTTGTGGGTCTTCACAATAAAATGTTTTTGTTTTTCTTGTGCACTGTCACTTGCCCATGGTATAGGACCTCGAGTCTGAGATAAGTACGTGCATAAAAAAATTAAAAACTACAAAAGAGCAAGCTTTAGGGCATCGTCCACTTGGTCCACAAACAGATTATTAATATCACAGGACAGGTGAAATAAGCAAGGAATCAATCACAATTTTTAAAATAATAAGCAAGGAATCAATCACAAATGCAAAATTTGTGACAGATTCCTTGCTTATTTCACCTGTGGAGTGAAGTTACTTGAATACAGATATGCGCAAGTTTGAATCATCGCAAAAAGATGGGCAGAGCCCAATTGGCTGATTCCTCTAAATCCTATATAGAAAACCTTCTAGACCTAGAGTTTTCAATATCACAGGAATGTAAGCTGTGTTTCTAAAGAAGAAAAAGTAGTGATTATGAGTTTGGTAGTGTGGAAAGTAGTATTTTGCATTTTTTGTGTAACTCGCTAATCTGCCTAAAGTATAAGAGCTTCCACTCATCGCCAGCTCCACAGTATTAGAACCACGACGCTTAGACAAAAAGATGATAGCAATATCCAAGCAATATTGTTTGGCTTCTTCAACTAGTTCATGCTCTTTCCTTGTGTGTGAAGTGATGTTCTTATTCCCACTTTAATTATTGGCTTGTTGTTTACGTGTAGCTTTCAAGTTTCGCAGAGTAGAAGCACTTCGCGTTGTTCCCATTCGTGCTTCCATATGCGTAGCGGGCGCAAGGTGGACCGCCACTTGTGGATGTCTGGTGCGAGAAACTGTCACGAATTTTTCCAAGGGGCTCCCTGTCTAAAACCCGAACCCGGCCCTTGATGCGTACGACCACTAATGCGCGATGCTTTTCACGTTATACCTGGCCAAGTTATAACGCTGGACAACCGGTCGCACCATTTGCGCAGCATTTTTTCGAAGCAGGGTACAACACCGCAAGCCGTTGCTACGGGCACATTTGTGTGGAAGGGACTTGACATTGTATTTACTGTATGAGCAGAGGAGGCATGTAGCAATCACCTCTCTTGAAAAGAAGCCATATGTCGCTCTATCACCTTTTTTCCTGACGCGACGTGACAGACGATACTTTGTTCTTCTCTGGCTTATAACACCACCCCTCTTGGATCGTCGATTCCTCCTACCTCTTACCTCACGTACATCACCAATTTCCCAATATTGCTTTTGTACACAGATTTGGTTCGCTTACTTCATGCCACACATAAACAACCTTGCTGAGTTGATGTTCCAGAAGGTCAACACACTCTTTGATTTAAAAGATGCACTACAACAATCTTTGAAATAATAAACATTGAGTAAGGAAATTAAAGCTTGATATATTTTTAAACGGTTCCGACTTTGGCTTTTGTCACAAGCAGATTATAAGTTTTTTTTTTATGTGACGTTGCTTTGTGACTGATTAAAACAATATTTTCGATCTGTTGGCACAAGCAGTGACGATAAGTGTCTATTAGGTTGAAACGTTTGGACCCAGAACATTCGCCTTTAAGCATGCTCTACATCTGGTGGACTACAGATTGCGGAAAATTGACGCGTACATTGTAACAAATGGGTTCAGACAGCGCCTTTGAAACTCCCTGGAGAACAATGCCGACATTCTTCGTGGAACCAAGCCACCAACTGGGTGAGTAAAAGCGCTTATTCAAGATAGTAGTTAATTGTTTCGCTTTTCTGCCGTTCAGTCTGACTTCCATTTACAAAGATTATGAAGAATAGGTAAGATGAGTTTGCAGTTCGCCTAAATTTCTATGCACTGTGCTTCATGTGTGCCTTCGTTTGAATCTTGCTCTGAAATAAGTAGATGCATTACACATATGAAAAATAGTGAATGCGGTCTGCGGGCAGATGAACCATATTTGCTACTACATCATTATTAAGCAAGTAATTCTTACAACAGAGTTTCCGAAATCTAAGGATTTTAAGCCCATTTACAAGGGCTTTTAATTTGAAAAAATAAACGCTAAATTGCTTTATGTTGAAGGCGAAGGGCAGAAAACCAAACCATTTAAAATATAAAAAATTACCCGGTCTATAGCTATGATTCAGTGTTCGAGTAATAAAGGTTGTGACAGATGCTGGGCGGTCATTGAAGTGGCGCAGCGGTAACCTTTAGCAGCTACAGGGTAGGATGTAACACAACACATATTTAAAGCGAACCAGTTATGTGGAAGCTATCGAAAGCCTGTTACAGCCACTTCAGGGTGTACGTTCTTATCGGACGCACAGAGGACACTCACTTATCATGTCGTAATACTTAACAAAATATCTCTTTCAACAACCAGCAGCTGGCTTACTACAATCGTCCGACACAACTCTTTGACAGGTCGTTTCACTGACGCAACTGCCTTCAACCAGAATTTAAGCAACAGCTGAAAAGCAAGTATTGAAGCGGCATGTTCGGATGTGCTGTGCTTTATACTAGGCATGACAGGTAGTTAAAGAAAGAGAAAGCTTTCGTTAATTGAAGAACTCATCAAGCATTTTTTACAAGTGAAGGCACATTGAAGTTTATGAAGAGAGCGCGCTTCACAAATGCCTCATACATCATTGTGGGGACGAGTATCCTGACTTCATTTCTGAAAGATTGAAGACCGAGTTTCGAGGTCGCAGCGACAAAAAAACGATCGAAAGCCTTCGTAAAAATTGCTTGTGATAATGGGTTTACCATCAGAATTGAACGTTCGGTACGTGCGTGTGGCAGAACCTGTACGAGAGAGGATGGGCACTGTAAAAATATTCCAAAGCGAATCCGGACAAAGGTAGGATCGCTGACTAGTAAGGAAAAGTGTAACCAATACGTTGGGTCCAGGTGCAGCTGCAGGAGCTTCCAGAGCAAAGAAATACTCCTCATCTGCATATCGGTTTTCCATACTTGGATTGATTGCCTTGCATGTCTAAAGCGCTCAGTCTACCAATACTATTTGATCCATAACTGGAGCCCAGTCAAGCATAACCACTCCAGGCCAGAGTGGACCCGAGAATAATGATGGTTAAAGGACATTCTAATTTACCAAAAACTGCAAAACGCCTGAACTTCAGCCCCATGACCGGTTGTAGGTTACGGTCATGCCTAGGATTTTGGCAAGAATCCAGTGACAAGTAGATGCGGTAAACAACCTTGCAAAAGCTTTCATGCTAACTACGTTTACAAAAGCAGAAAACGTTTTTCTGGATTCAAACTACCTATCATAGTTGTATTTTTATGTCTTCTGCACATGTCAGTTATTTGTTATAGAAATATAAGCGTGGAATCGGAGAGTAAATCTTTCCCAAGCTTCAGCAAAACGCGAAAACCATCGCTTAAGTTTTACTAAAAACAAAATTCTATGTACATCTTGCAGTCTACTAAAGAACATAACTTGCAATTTGTAACATATAAGCTTTCGTATTCAGTCAAATTGAGTCCAGAAATGATTTTTTAGGTGATTAATTCACAACTCAAAGACCGGACAGGGTCTTTGCTTTGGACTTTATGGCAATGATGAAATGGTCATGACAAGATGATGTAAAATATCAAACCCGCGCAATCGGTGCGACAACTTATAGTGGAGAATATTGGGACAATCGGTAATTACAACTAAGTGCATCAACGTTATAAACGTACGAAAAAGTGATGAAGTGGTTGCAATGTTTTTACCAGTAATGAATGTAGAAATTGTCTGAAGACAAGGGAATAAAGTGTGCCTCTACAGAATACGCACGTGACGCGAACAGAATGTAATATTTTTATACAGTCAGCCAGTGAAACTCTCACAAGTTAATGTGTTGTTAATGTAAAGACTGAGAGCCACTTGAAAAACTTTGCAAAGAATGGATTGCTGAGCGAAACTCCAGTTATAAGTCTTTTCAATATACGTTTCTCGCATATGGCAAAAGTTTGTCAAGCAAGCCATATTTGCCGTAATTAAAACTTTTAAGCTTTTGGGGATCAGCAACCTCTTTGATGCATTATAAAAGACCATACAAAAATCACTGTGCTCTTGTGTGAGGTCGTGCGTCGCTAATCTTATTAGCATAGATCAGTCTCAAAGCAGTGGCACCAGATTTGGAGCCAATTAGAGGAATACCAATCACAGACGACATTGTGGCATTGTGTGGTTGTTGCTGCGGCGAACTTCATTTGCACGTAATGCGACGATGCTGATAAACCAACAGCCAATGAGGTCTTTCGCAGATAATTTTCAAACAATGCTGGAACCGAATGCAAGAAAACGTTTGTAGGAAACTTTTCTGATCAGTGGAAAGATGGAACTGAGAGTAGAATTCATTTGATTTGAGTATACATCAGCACAATAGCAGGTAGAGAGGCATACGAGTATATTGTACTTAAGAGCTCTCTTGCTGTATTTGCTTTTTAAAAAGAATCATACCGTACAGTATATAAAATAGGATTTGCCCGAAGTTGCATCTAGCGTTTACTTAGCTATTGCGTCCAAATCTTATGTAACTGTAGTTTGAAACCATAAATGTGAAATCCTGTAGATTTTTATGATTTGCCTTGAGCTTTACATGAAGTAAATGCTACATCAGCATATCTGTAGACCAATTTCATAGCAAAATTTCAGCTAAGTAAAATATAGTCAGCAACGTGTTCTGGTATTTTTGCTACCTTTAGGTTTGCACTTGGAATAGAAAAAGTTTGATACAGGTATTCTGAAAACGCTGCCGCAAATTTACGACGGTTTGTTTAATGACATGAAGCAGGTTCTGATCTAAAACTGTTTCGACGCCCCGCTTACGGTGGAGTTGTATACCTGGCTTATTGAATAGTGCCTATTAATTTTCAAGAAAAGTCACTTTGTAAAATAACAGCACTACCAGAGGATTAGGTTGTCAAGTGCACACTGCGTGCACAAATGATTGTTCGCAGATCGTCATGTATTTCCTATACAAGCCCTTTGACATTCACATCCACCGTAAGCAATAATTTATTTTTATGGCACAGTCTCTTGACACAAGTGGTTGCTTGTTTGTCCAACTGCAATAGGATTTGAGGAATCATTTTGACTGCTGTTGTAAAGAGTAGTAATAGTGATTATATGTTATGCTAAATCTCTCAACTGAAACAAACCTGATTTAAAATTGTTAGATGAGTATAAACATGGTGTGTGCTTATTTTCAATAACGACGTTTGTAATTTTCTGATCTTTGTGTGTGCTTCAAATGTTTATGCTTACCAAAACTTTACAGGAAAGCTGAATGGAATACAACTTCAGTACACATCATTAACATGAGTAAATTACTAATTGAAACTTGGAGCTGCACCGCCAGTTTTCGTAGCCTAATGTTTGATAAGACAATCACCGCAACACTAACGTGAACAATCTTTTGAAGTCATCTTGATTTAACAAAAAATGTCATGGAAAACCAAAATTTGGCCCGATTGTTTACTCTGACATATCACAATGAACTATATTAGAGGGCTAGCGGACACATAGGCAAAGTAACAACTCATTATCAGCAGTAAACAAAACATCTTCAACATTTTTGTCGGAAAACCTTTTCTAAAATTAAGATTTTAACTGTTGATTTCCCAGCAAAGTTGAAGTTTAAGGGAGTAAAAGTGTGCAAAACAAGAATTTATTTCGACACTTTTTACAGGTTAGTTGAAAGTCATGTAGCAGCTCTAGTGTTTCCTGTATCCAGACTCGTCCTTTGACCATTCGGCTTACTGCTGAGCTAGAACATGCAACTACTGTACGAAAAAGCATTACCAGCGAAACTAGGCATAAGAAATGGTACAGCCTCACTGTTTGTTGAAGCGCCACTAAAATAAACAGCTCAAAACATGAGCAAAACATGCAGTTTGTTTTGAAGCAAAATGAAAACATGCATGGTACTTGGTTTATTTCTTGGGGGCAGCAAGAACATGTATTTTTAGGCAGTGCATTACATTTCATCCAAATAAGTTGATTTACCTACGTCTTTGCCAGCATTCGCAAGGTGCCCAAGTGGGTTCAGTTTGCAAGATGCAACTTAGACTTAGCGATATAGTAGTTTCACTTGATATTTTGAGTTTGTTTTAATGGTTTATTTATGGAATTAGGTTGAAAATATGCAAAATATGATTTATGACCTAAATGGAAAACATGACTTCTTATGACTATAACTTTCGTTATAGACTTCGTAGGGGTGCGATTTTTGTTTTAAAATTCGTTTCATGCCTTCCTCAAGCACAGAAAAAATGACTTTTTTGACTTTAGAAGTCCCTAATTATTACAAATGAAAGCATCTTGGTGTTTAAAATACTTAAGAATTTTTTCAAGTATCAAGTTTCTGTTGAATGTATTGACCTTCGGAACATTGTGATTTGTAATGTTTATTACTGAAATGAGCATAATACGCATTTTCAAGTCATGCCAAATAACGTAAAAGAAAACAGCAGAAAACAACCAAACTTCACTGGTTCAGAGAAAGCTATTGCGGTAGAGTGATCGACGTCCTTCAGAAAAATTTCTTACACATACTTTTAGAACCAGGGTTTTAAGTTAAGGGTACAACCAAGATTTGAGCATAATGCACTCATCTGGCACCAATTTCATTCTTGTGAAATAAGCTAGGTTTAAAATTTAATACCTTCCTCAATGTGGTATCAGATATACTGAACAGTAATACAATTTGTGTCTGATATTATATAATTACAATAAGATTGGTGCTCAATAAACGCATTTAATCGTGAAACTGGGTCGTCTAACTAGGTCGTATACTATTAAAACCCTGGTCTTAATAAAAAAAAGTTCAATACAGACCATTACAATTGAGTATTTTTTAAGTTTTAAATATTTTTTTATGCTGCAAGCAAATGAAAAATAATTAATTTTACGTTAGTTAAACTGAAACGTGCAACATTGAGTTTTTATTCTCCATTTTAATACCTTGCTAGGTGATGTTAGATGAAGTCGTAAAAACTTAATTGTAAATAAGTTTGTAAAAATTGAGGTCTTTTATTGAGAAAAAAATAAGTGGGATTTATAAAAATGACATAAATGCATATTTTCTTTAACCCTTTGTTTGTGAAAAAGTGGAATAGTTTAAGTGTGTTAAGTTTTCTAGCATGGTACAGTTAAGCTATTTCCAATGAAAGAACTTGATTGTCTTGGTATGCTCTTTATCTCTTTACACCTACAAGCGAGCTTTGACGCAAGTACAAGTTTAAGTGCTTACGCGTTTAGACAGATACTTAATGACTGTAGTGAAAAATGTTCCGCATTAATGAAATTGAGGTTTAATACAACTGCACAATGAGCAAACGTTCGAAATTTCTAGCTTTCGCCTGAACTATAAAAAATTAGG
>Ga0210059_1011262_pt1 | contig 13698 bp, 9 predicted proteins | sample Ectturendosymbi2_FD_188042 | JGI IMG/M metagenome (GOLD analysis project Ga0210059, IMG submission 188042) | Ecteinascidia turbinata endosymbiont from Florida, USA - Sample 2 (SPAdes) (version 2) | ecosystem: Host-associated > Tunicates > Ascidians > Unclassified | place: Key West, Florida...
TAATACTGTACATATACATAATATATATGTGTGTGTGTGTGTGTATCGCATAGCCAGTAGCGCAACTAGAGGTTTAAGCCAGGGGGGGCAAACTTTGCTGAAAGTGGGCCCATTGGCCACCGTTTGGGAATGCAGTAATTAGTTCCCAGAAATTCACATACATTACATATGTATGAGCTTTTGTCTTAGCATGTTTGCGCCACATATGTGGGTGTAAGTCTTCATGCACACCTGGTTAGTGGTGATTCGCACATTCAACGACATGCTAACCGAGAGGTTGCAACAAAGGGTACTCGAATAACAAATAAATGGTTATTTATAGCACAGTACAAAGCAGATGTTACATTATAAACATAAACAACACAGGCACAGGCGTTCACAGAAACTTTTCCATTGATCGGCAAAGTCGACATTTTGCTTGCCCGTTTCAGACTGCTGACGATACAATGCAAATGGGCGTTCACATAAGGCTTTACCCTTTCTACACCACAAAGAAAATTACCAATTTTACGGCAACAGTCCCAAAAAAATTCGTTGGCAGCAAGGTTTCTTTTCGCAACGTATAAAAGTACGTGACTTACTCGAATCAGCAGTCATTGTCTCGCTGCGTTACCTGTCACAGATGTTTTCAACAGTCACATGCGGCTAAACGCCTACTACCGCAACTTGGGGTGAAACTTTGTTGCCATGTTACTGTTACGCAATGAAGGCCAATTTAGAACTCTCCGCACCCACGTTTCGCAACCTGCCTCTTCAGGCAAAGGAGCTGACATGAGTGAACTGCAAGCTCAAAATTGCATGACACCACAACAGCGAACCCGGCTCTTGCGCAGTGTGAGTGTCATATCGGAAAATAACACTGTCATTGCAAGAATTAAGTCAATTAAGCTGCTGACTTCAACTTTTCTAGAAATTTTTGGTTCTTAGTCCCAATTTTCCAGTTGGTGGCAAATTCCCATTTTGTCCCCCCTGCGGACACCCATGAACACAGGGGAACGCCATACACTGAAACAGCGCACCAGCTATACCTACTTTCACTGATCATCAAATAGAAATCCAGCATTGGAAAGAAATGAAAGCATTTTAACATCAGGTTCTGAAGTAAATGGCTAAAAATGTGGGATGGGGACGCTCAGTGGTGTACAAAAGCATGTAAGTTGTTTTGGTCAAGGTATCAAATGTTTTTGCGAGATATTTTTAACATGAGGCGGGCAACCATTAGCATTCATTTAATTTAAAGCACGATTCGACGGTTGGCATTAATTATAAAATCAATTTAATTACGTATTTTGTTTGCGCAAATCCTCAACATGGCGGGGGTGAAGGAATAATGCAGCTAAATACCGACTACTTTTTCAAGATATTCATTGAAACTGTGCAACTGCGTTGAGCATACTAGTCATAAATGTAAACTTTTCAGTTACTGCTACATTTGTTTTTATTTGAGTTGACCCATAAGCTAAACATCCCCGTGGACATTAAATTGTCGAAATGCAGATCACAAAATCGCTTACCTAGAACATCTCCGCAGCGTTTATGGTGTTAGATATTTCCGAAGTTAATACATGTGACCTTTTAAATTATTTCATTTTTTGACGAAGTATTCAATAAATTTGCAGCAGCAAAGGCAAGAAAACTTTGTCTTTGAAGCTGGATAATTACTAGTAAAGCATTACAGGTTTTTTCAGCTAAATTGTTGCTAGTAGGGGTGATGGAAGCAGCAAAAAATCCTGTCGGCTCTCTGGATTTTGCAGCAGAACTTTGAAATTGCTGTTGTGCTTTCTCTTTACGTTTTTGAGCACTAGATTTCATATTTACCCCTACTTCGTATATTTATGTTGCACATATTCGTAACTCGTTGTCAAAACTGCAATCTGTACTGCAAAATCAACATTGCAAAGATCACTAAGTAAAGAGATGGGATACACACCAAAATTTTTGATTGATGACGTCAGTGCCAAACTGCCATGTAGCGGGTGGCAATACTCAGAAAAAGTTGAGAAATGATAATGAATCCGGATGTGGGTGTTTATCAGACGACTCCTGACAATAATTGCATATTGCTTAATTAACCAGCGGTTCCAAAACTTTTGCGAACGTGACTGAAATCTGAGTTTGGTGAACATCTTCCGGCCCAAGCCTCAAACAGCGTATGGTAACATGACCAAAATGTTGATTCTATGGATGATTTTTGGCACTAGGTTGCTCAGTTTGTTTTCAGTGTCAGCATTCTACTCTTTTCTCAAGTGCCTACGCTACACTGCAAACAGCCACAGACAAGTTTGAATAATTACAACTCAGGATTAGGTTTTGATCGCCTCGGAGCAACCTATTTTCTAACCCTTTGCGAAATCGCAACCCTTGTTGGGATTGCGACCCATACTATGGGCTTAATCGCATACTTCGCTTGAAGGAGGTTTAAAGTGCGTTGCGCAGACGAAAGCCGCGGTACCCGCTGGGATGGCCAGAAAAACGAAGTTGTCACCTTCAGCCGAGATGCTAAAATCAACGCCGCTAGTTCAACTTCCAGCGGTGAATTGCAGACAGCTTTGTTAATTGGCTTTGCAAAACAAAAAATAAAGTTGTAGTGTCACTACACAAATTTCTCTGTATTCTAATCTCAAGGTCACTGCCTAATCTCAAGGAAATGTACATGGCAGCTTTCAGACATAAACTTATTCACAACTCCACCACACAGTCCAAAGCAAGTAGAGGTATATGGCCGCAAATTGCGGCCAAGTTCCACACCTACGGGCGATTATTACATCACACACAGTATGCACATTCATAATGATGTATTGTACAATGCACGCCGCTACACTGCAACAACTTTGACTTTACGATTCATTTGATGATTGTTGGTTTGCTAAGCACTCCACTATTTCAGTATCTAAAATGTCAAGACCAATGGATTTCCAAAAATTGTACAAGCACTTTCATACTCTGCAGTTCATGAAACCTCTGAGGGGGGCCCATTTTTTACATTTAGCTTGCCAGGGGCGGCGCGCACCCCTGCCCCCCCGTCAGTTACGCCACTGCGCATAGCCTTTTCAACGCATGGAACACTTCACTGATTGTGTGTCTGCATGGTTGCGCAATTGCATGCGCTTAGTGCACAACAAAACTAACATTTGCTCACTGTAGAATTCTCTTAAGAGGGTAGAGTGACTGTAATTCTTACATTCCACGACAGATCTCAAAGTCGAGGGTTATGCCTTTGTTGATTGTTGATTTTTCTTGAGTTTCGGGAGATTTAAACACAGGGTTTGATTGAAACACGTGATTTGTATTGTTATATATACGGTATTCTAAAAAAGTTGCACTCATTTCAGTTTCTTTATTTACGTATTTGTACTGCTGGCGAATTGTCATGGTCTGTTACACTTATACTTTCGTAACGAAAACTACATTGGTGGGGAGTCATCGGCAGTACCCCTGTGAACCTTTTCTTCGGCCCACCAATTACCCCCAACCACGAGGTTGAATAGGCAGCAAGTGCTAATATTCAAGTCATCGTGGCCCAACTACAGGCCCGCGGAGAGAATTTTTAAGACCCGTGAAGTTTCCCAGTATTGATTGTTGTGTGTATATCAGAGCAGACAATTTCAATTAGAACAAGCATAACATCTGTTTATAATAATGTGCAATATTAACGGCATTAGACTAGTGGACGGTAGAGAGTTTCAAGAAATTATTCAGCTAAGATAGGTTTCCCAAACTGAAAAGTTTCGCACTAAAATGCGCTCGATGTTTGGAAGGACACAGGCGTATGACTGTGAGTACATTTTCTACGGTGAAGCAAGTCAAACCTAAAAACAGAAATCGAATGGCAGACAAACACCGGAGCATAGTCTCCGACTTGCTACCACAAACCAGAGTTGGAATCGGGCCGTAATTTTTCAACCCGACCCGACCCGAACCCGATCCCTGTTGTCCGAAACCCGACCCGAACCCGACAAGTGAAATAAAAACCCGATTCTGGCCCGAAAATTTTTTAATTACGGTAGGCTATGTATCTGTTTTTCATACGGTAATACTGTAGCTGTGTGACTCATCATTAAGCTGGATATCGCGAAATGCACTTAACAGAAGATTTTCCTATTTCTTCCAGACTGATTCGTAAAACATTTCGTGATGAAAAAAAATAAACCCGAACTCAGACCGAAATATATGGAAATTGTTAGCCCGAACCCGACCCGATTCCAACTGTGCCACAAACATATTGATTTTGTTAAAAGTTTTGCATATTGGTATTGGCTCGCGGCTTGTCACATTTTTGTAACATATAGGCCAAAAGTAGTTGGACCATGTTAGTTTGAGTGGTCGGTATGATCCGACCGGGAATCGAATCTAGCCAACGAGCTTCGGTAGCGTGTGTTCAAACCACTGCACTGTTTAGCTGTGTTAGTGTAATTTGGGATGTATAAATGGGAGGAAATACAAACTCTAGGTCTATAAAATTAAGTAGACATAATGTTTAGTAGAACAAATTTCTTCATTAAATTAGATTAGGATTTGAAACGTATGTGGATTTTATGAACGATTTCACAAAGTTTTCAAGATTTGTATAAAAGTTATGTTGATGAGTTCAAGCTAGGCTTCGCACAATGCTTTCCCAACTTTCTCCACTATCTCTTCTGGTGCTATTTTACGGAATTCACTTACAAATGCACGATGACGGATTCATTCGACTGTGTTTGAGCATACAAACATAATAAAACGCTTTTTGTCTTTCGTTTCGTGCCAATGCATACTAACGCATGCTGGCCAACCTCCTAATGTTTCCTGGCAAACCTTTGGAACAGGTACGCAGTCTCGCATTAAACGAGTGCATATAGCTCATGCGAATGCCTATAAAAGTTTTCTTTACACACCAAAAATTTTAATGCTCGTCATTTTATCAGGACATGTGTAACGGTCACGGCGACGTCACGCATAACAATTGAGATATATATAAAATCACCACAGACAAAGCATATTCAAAACCTCCCTTCTATAAGGGTAAAGTGAACAAGTGGTAATCGAATGGTCTCGGTGAGTGTCGTCTCATTCTGCTTGTGAACACGGAAAATGGTCGAATGTGCTTGTTGATAGTTGTTGAGTTTCGTGGCGACGTAAAGTGATCTCGGTGGTGAACTCTGCTGCTACTTGTCATGGTTGACTGAACATGCTGTTTGCTTAGTTTCAACCTTCTTGGCGAGGAAGTGTGACTGCAAGACACGTAAGCCTTTATTGGAAAAACTTGTACGCAGTTGTTCTGCCGCTTCCATTTTCGTCTAAATTTATAATCTACTAATTTCAAATGTCTGATGCTTTATATGTGTGTTCATGTTAATCAAACAGCTTTCTACAAGATCATGAGAGATGCAGTAGTCACTGGCATGTTCTGTCAGTGCTTTATATCCAGTATTACGCGTGCACATGTAACAAGTTCTTATGCTGTGAAAAATATAAATCTTTTGTATTTCTTGTCTTCTCCTACTGACTCACATTATATGGACTTTGAGTTTAAGATAAACAAGTAAATCACAAGAAAGCAATAGATTAACAAATAAATGAATAGCCGTTTCTGCAGTTATATGAAAAACATTTTTTTATTTCTTAATAGAATGGAATAAACCTCTAACTATTTGTTTTAAATATTAAGTATTGCATAATGCCACTTCTCTTTACCATCAACCAAAACTATTCCTATCTTCCTGGCAAGCCTGCTTGTATACCTCATTGATGAAAGACAGTACAGCTGTCACTCCCTCAGGCCAGCTAACACACAGCATCAAATAGAAATGTAACGCGTAACACATGTCGTAACGAATACACCAACAGAACGTGAAATATCTCCTTAACCATAACATTGTCTGTTTCCATCTACAAAACCAAAGCCTGTTGTGCCAGCAGACCTGGAAGTACTCACTAACACCGTTCCCTTTTAGCAGAAACTGTAGCGTTCTTATTCCTCCGCCATCGCCAGTTAAAAGCACTACTATGTCTCGAAGATCGTTGGCAGTGCGTTGACTATCGAGTTACATCATTCATTAAGGTTCCATAGTCTGTTCGGAGATTGGTCACAATTCAGATTGAGGTAATGCGACTTCTGACCAGTATTTCAACTTCAACGATGTTTTTCAATCTGACTAGACTTAGAATGATAAAAAACGGCAAAAATCTTGATGTTGGTTGTGCAGAACGTTACGTTCTAAGTCTTTCACGAAGTGCTTAATTTATAATGCTTTGCTAGTTTAAAAAATCAGTATTTCCATTTGAGTTTTTTTGTTTAGGCATTTATCTTTTCGTATTATAAAATCTTTGTTTGAACCGAATTTAATCTGTCTCTTCAACTTCTATATGTTAACAATAGCTGCGAAGACAAGCCAAAAGTTTTAAGAGCAAACCCAAGACCGAAACCAGTCGTTTGGTTACGTTCAGATATGCCCATGCATGACACAAAGCAAATATGCTGTTTTGTAGATTTCACAGTATACCACATAAACAATTTACCATTGGTAAAAACTCACAGCTTTTGTGACCCAGAACTGTGGGGAGAATTTTTCCTTCAGTGAAACAACTCAAATCTTAAAGTAATGTCAACATGCTTTGAAACAAAGATTGCTGAAGCAAATTGAGCATGTCCGACTTCTATGCAGCATAATACTGCAAAGTTATTAATTCCTGGTGTTGTAGTCCTACCAGTTTAGACCTGAAAAACGAGAAGCTGTGTTGAACTGGTTTGGCATTCTTAATAAACTCTTTTGCATGTTGCAGCAAAGCGAGACCCGTACTCTCGCTAGCAGTGACGTTGCCAATAGTTTTGGCCTTTGTGTCAAACCGCTATTGAATATTTACAGAATTGCTGATATTATTGTACCGTGTTATAGTATTGTTCGTAATGACAGTAGGCTACTGACATTTTCATATCTGAACTGCACTTCTTCTTTTCATACCAAACAGTTTTACAGTTTCTTTCTTGCATTTCTGAGGTACTTACGGTATAAATACTGCAGCACATAGTAAAATCAATGGGGACTAGCAATTGATATAACCCAACGGTTTTTCAGACCCTCTTGAACTCCATTGAAACCCTGCTGGGAGGGGATTCATATAGGGTAGGGCTATCTAGAAACTTGCTAGGCTAAAAGCAAAAATTCGAAACTTTACGAAAAATAAAAAAAATTAACTTTTCGAAAAAAGCGCGAGACTGCGTATAAAATAAAGCTGTGAATTTTCTGAAAGCATCCAAAAAAGCCACTTTGGATTAAATGTATATACAAAATAACATTCTAACAATCAACAATTTATTTGAAATGCCTGCTGGTAAGTTTATGCACTCGTATGAAATCAATCAACTTCCATCACATTTAACCAATAGTTGAAATCTATTCCGACAGTTCGTAAATACCCCACCAGACTTGCATGTTCAAATATTTTCTTCTTACCCAGGGTAAACTCTTCCCAAGGGAATGCTCCCTCAAATTCATTGGACCCAAGGTATGGTCAGAATTACCTGACCATATCAAGTTTCGATCTCACTTTGATTTCAAACATCTGTACAAAAAGTACCTACTCTCTGGGCTTGTTGGTGAAAATTAACAAATGGGATTTGTTTAACTCATCTCGTGTTGTCCACTCTTTGTGGTGTGTATCATGTGACTGTTTCATAATGTTTTGCTATACATTTTAGATTCAACAGACACTGTGAAGCTTCCCTTTATAATGGGGGGTTAATCTTCTGCATCTGTCTATCATTTGATATGTTTTCCCCCTTGTTTTTTTATCATATAATCATTTGCAATTCAAGTACTGCCTGTGCACAAGTAACAAAAATGGGTTGATACTGATGCTCAAGAAACAAGTAGAGCTTCCAATTTTTTTATAATCATTTGCATTGTCAAACGAATGTAGATACATTTCAGCGTTTGTTCTCTCCACACCTGTGAAATTAAATTTCACGTGACTACTTATGATAGTACTGGAAGTTGTATTGCAGGGTTGCTAGACTAGACATCATGATCTTTCACCAATCGTTTGTGACAATGGAACCAGTAAATGTTCACTGCTTGTGTAGAAATTCGCCTTAAATTATGCTATAGCTTCTGCATTAGCCTACACTCTACGTAATGCTGTATGATCTATTGACTACGGTGTGAACCAGTATTTTGTCGCAAAAAAACAATACACTTTCAAGTAAACCTCGGTCAATCCGGATCTTCGCCAAAACCGGATAAAACTGGTGGTACAGATGATTTCTTACGTTTTTCTTTATAAAAATCTTCGGTTTATCCGGATTTTTTAATCCAGATCTTCGCCAATACCGGATAAAATCTGCTCTTTTCACATCTCGTAATCCGGATTTTTTAGTGAAGTAAGTGCAACGGCTGGTCTCCAGGAGTGATTCGGCAGCTTTCAGACGCAACACATGCGTGCTCACGATTAACAACGAACGTTTAGAATTATCATAACAGCGGCTGAAACTGCACGCAACATTCGACTTATCGTAGAGACGATTATTGCGTGACACACGGGCATAGCATACCACGTTGAACATTACGCTCAAGGCACGCCGCCGCACCAGGGTTTGACTATTAATTAGTGTTGAGTTTGCGTTTGAAGTGTAGAGTAATATCCCTGAGAGTATTGTACTCGGTAACATGTCTTAGTCACTGGACCAGTCACAAAAATCTCTGCGCCAGTCCAAAATCCCAGATTTTTTAGCAGCCAAGCAATCTAAAATTATGAACTTAAGATTGTTCATAACTGCCTGGATATGGGGGTTGCTAGTCAGATGTACCATTGTAAATACATTAATAAATTCGTTTTGCTTCTGCGAAAATCTGCTGTTGTGTCGTAAATGTGTTCCATTTAAACGATTCTCACCGATATCTCAGTACCGAAATGACGTCAGGCTAGAAACAAATATCTTCGGTTAATCCGGATCTTCGCCTGAACCGGAAAAAATCGTCGGTCAAATCGAATCTGGATTAACCGAGGTTTACTGTATTTACATACTGTGTCCGGTTAGGGTTTGGTTAGAGCTAGAAAAAGAAAAATAATTGGGTTCTAAAAACAAATCCAATACTTTTTTACTGGTAAAAGTTATTCCCGTACTGTAGCTTGTGTGGGTTTGTGATATCTAAACAAAAAGTTTTAATTAACACAACGCAAATAAAAAAAGTGAACGCCAAACTTTATTCTTTTACTCTGAGAAGTAAAATAAGTGACAAACAGTAATAGATCAGAAACTTCGCAGAAGTCAGAAATTTCGCTTGACACCGCAGTCGACTCTGGATCCGTGGCTACCTCTGCAAGTTGCTTGGAAGTTGAAAAACATACGTGCAAGGGCACAGAGTTTCGCATGGCACTTTTGGCGAGAAAAAATGAAGAACTGTACGTTTCAGAACGTACGCTGGCGCTCTACTCTAAAAACCAAGTACATTTTGTCGAAAAGTGTCGTACTTGGCACTGAATGTGTTTTAAAAGCTTCAAAAGACATGAAGCGTTCTTAACTCATGATCAACTGCGAAGAAGCAAGTTAACTTAAGAGGTGTTGATTTTTGTTCACTGTACTATCCGCTTTGTTTTGAATATGGCGTTTATAGTAAAATTATAATACAGAAAAATTTACGAATGATCAAAACATTACATTTAATACTTTTCAACAAAATGTCTCTGCCATATTCACACCTTTGCGTTCAGGCTCTCAGAGTGAATCGAGGGATATTTTGAAGACTACAAGGCGTAGATTAACAATAAGGTAACAGGAATTGGCCTGCCTACAAAGGGGGAAGAGAGATAGGGTGTAAGGCTGTGATGACGTGACTCGAGTCTGTTTGTCGACTTGACTCGAGTCACGGTTTTTAGTGACTCGAGTCATGTTGAGAAACAATATTTTGATGATTCCACTCAAGTACCGCTTTTTTGCCGAATGATTCGACTCGAGTCACCGTAAATGACTCCAGAATCGAGTCAGAGTCATTTTTACAAAATCTCCAAACATCTTCGTGACAATCAAAGTTAGTTTGCACGCAAAGAAATGAACTTTTTTGCTTCAGTGATACATGATTTAATATTCATTGAAAATTTTCTGCTGTGATTGTGTCTCCTAGTGATGTTATGCTTGTTTTTCAAGATCAGGGGTTCTTTCTACCTGATCTTGCCTGTATGGGGTCTGGCCCCTTCTGCGGACTGTGAGTGTGGCGCAGAGGAATAGACCGTTGACCATGTTATCCTTCGCCTCCACTCCATCGACCTCACTATGGAGTGCATGACTTGACGGTAGCGGATAACGAGACATCGAATGGCTGCTCCACACCTGCCCCTAGTACGGCCCAGCAGTGGATGATTTGTCAAACGATGAAGAAGAATAAGGGGTTCCACCTGACACTGAGGTAGAGCTGAGACTTTGTGTTTCACTGAGGGCAGCAACTCGGCGTAGTCAGTGGCGTACGCTGAAAATTTTCATGGGGGCGTTTCATTCGGTGGCATATGGTCGTCATTTGCATTTGGTGTGCGCTCTTTGTGACGTCACAATTTGACGTCATATTCATGTTTCCAAACCAACGTCTTGGCGAAGTTTGTTGACACAATAGAGATATCCTTCTACACGCACTCCCTTTATTTTGTGTATCATTGCACGGAATATAAACTATCAGCGCTCCAAGTTACGATATCGGAGGAAAATAAACTCAACGCTACGACGCGGCAGTTTATAACTGCAAAAATATCAGGCTGCATGTTAAAAAAGGGCAGTAAAACATACTTATCACTAAGTCAGAGCAATTTACAACGGCAAAATGAGGCTGCGCTGATGTCCTGTCGAATACGAGCAGTCGAGCTTAGAAAGTGTGCGGCTGGACTCGCTGGCTTTGCAAGATCGAATCTTGCTAAACTCGGTTTTGCAAGATCGAATCTTGCTAAACTCCACAAGAATTGAGAATGCGCATGAAGTACACAAGAAAACTTTTGTTGTTTGTTATGTATAGAAGTCCAACAAACTTTTAGTTCTCCTTTTTCTCTGCTGAGACATTATCAAATGGTTGAATGCTATGTTAAAAACTGCTGTTTTTGAGCTCGTGCAACAGTTCTCGTGCTACAGAAATTGGTAATGTAGCCATTGCGTTGCGACCAACGCTTGCGCTGATCAGCCATAGCAGACAAAATAAAGACAGTTGTTTCGGATAAAGTGGACTATCGCGGAACACAATCTTAAACATGCGTCGTGGACGAAAGGTCTGCAAAAAGTGGTGAGATGGTTTCTGGACGCAGACGATAACCCAGATTCCCACCAAAACCTAATTATTACTTTTTGGCCCATTTGCCACGTTCCTTGAAACTTGCATGCAAATTCATTCCGTGGTATGTGGATTAAGTGGACAAATTAACAAGCAAAAAGTATGCGAAAACAATTAATCTCCTTTGCGAAGGTAATAAAGTTTTTGTTGATGCCCAGGGCGACTGCTTGATTGTATGCCCCCAACCACATTCTAGTATTGAGCAGTGGAGTGGCGTATGGTGGTCAATGAAACTGGGTGTACGCTGTTTGTGACGTCACAATATGACGTCATCTTGACGTTTGGCGTTGGTTTGGCGAAGTTTTTTGACACTGCGTGCATATTATTTCACACGCACTCTCCTTACTCATTATTGCAACCACTGTAATAGGCCTACACATAAATTAATCAGCGCTCCAAGTTAGGAGACCGGAACAAAACACAGCGCTCACGCCCAAGACCGAGCAATTCATAACTGCAAAAATATCTGGAAACGCTTTGAAACAGCGGAGTAGAACACACTCAGTGCTACGTCAGAGCAGTTCACAACTGCAAAAGTATAAGGCCGCGTATTGGAAGAGTGCAGTAAAACACACTCACGTTATGACGGGGCAGTTCCCAAATTTAAAAAATGGCTGCGCGAACGTCTCGTCGAATAGCATTCGAGCAAAGAAGGTATACGGCTGAGATGGCGGACATCCAGGGTTGACAGTTTCAAACTTGCTGACCTGACCTAGCCTACACAAGAATTGAATATGCGCATAAAGTATGCAAGAAAACTTTCGTCTTTATTTATGTGGCCGTTATATGTACAACTGGGGGGACAGAACAGATACGCTTTTGTGTGAGCCGTTATGATCAATCTGTCCAGAACCGTCGCCAGAAAGTTTTCACTCGGGGGACTTTACGTTTCTGCAGGGAGTCTTGATATTGAAAATTTGTTAAAATCTCCACTGATTTATAGTGTTTCATTTTTTATTTGGAGGCCTTGGGACTTTGTCTACCAAAGCTTTGGGGCTACCAAAGCACCCCCGTGGCATCGGCACTGAATCCGCCTGAAATGCCAAATATTGACGAGGCTCGAAATGATGCACGTATTGCGAGCACAGGTGTGAAGCTGCATTAGCGCACACCCAGGGTTGCCACATCAAAAAACAAAACGGGAAACTAATAATGCATCAAAAAGTCAGCTAAACCAAGCAAGTTGAAATAAGACAGTTTTTTAATTTGGCTCAGAAAATCAATTAAACGGCCGTAATTATTTTTCAATCCTTTTTTGTGATTTTCCCTTGATAGCTTGATCTGGACAAAGTCACGTCGCTATCAGTTTGAATGGGTGTGTGCCGCACACCTATAGTATAAGTCCCTGGTATTGAGGAATGTGAGAATTACTGGCGTTTGAGTACGTAAAAACTAGTTTTGACAAAGAACACAAGTTTCGAAAAATTAAATCCATGCAGCATGTGTTAGTAGCCTTACAATACGAAAAATCATCTTGCTGCAGCATTTTTATTTTTGCAGTTTCACTCTTTGGATGCCCGGGGCCGTCGCCCCGTTTGCTCCCCCCATCTGCATGCCACTGGGTACGGTGGGCTACTTTCAGAAGGCTTGAATCACGTATGGGCAAGACAGGCTATGTTAACCATGTACGAAATTGAAAAATAAACAAAACGTATTATGTCGACACAACCTTTCTTCAATAATTTACTTTTTACTACACAACTGGTTAAGATGGAGCAAATCTAAACATTGCTCTGCTCATTTACCTTGTTTCATCTTGATTCTTGAATGTTCAACGTAATCAATAGTTTCCAAACGAACAAATTAAAAAATTTTCAAGAATTTGCAAGGACGCCGGAAAATATTCAAGGACAACAAGATGTCTTTCAAGAATCAAGGACATAACGAGTTTTGATAGCAAATTCAAGGACAGTCCTTGGCGCTCAAGGACGTCTGGCAACCTTACCTTTACCTTCAGATTTCTGCTATCTTTAACAATGCGGTTGTCTCCAAAATTCGCCTCTACTTAATGCCATTAAGAGTGGCGGAGGCACTTTTGCCGTCATAGTCTAAGAGTTCCTACCACTGAATTTGATTTCACTTAGCTTCCACTTTGACTCCGCTTTAGTGCTTCGACGCCTTCCTTTTCTAACCTTAAACATTGGCAATTTCGCCCCCACACTGCGGATTTGACCGCACATTTCTCCTATGTTTAACAATGGGTTGGCCCCGCTTCCAATTTTATCCGATTTTTAACAATGGGTTATTTCCACAATTGGCCTTCAGTGATCACCACCCTTAAGTTAAGACTTGGTTGAAGTGGCTGATTAGGAAGTGCTATTAGGAAGTGCCGGAGTGGTTTCAGGGCCGGTTTTAAGCAGAACCGTCGTCAGAAAGTTTTCAATAGAGGGCTTTGGGTTTGTGCGGGGGGGGG
>Ga0210059_1011264_pt1 | contig 13698 bp, 5 predicted proteins | sample Ectturendosymbi2_FD_188042 | JGI IMG/M metagenome (GOLD analysis project Ga0210059, IMG submission 188042) | Ecteinascidia turbinata endosymbiont from Florida, USA - Sample 2 (SPAdes) (version 2) | ecosystem: Host-associated > Tunicates > Ascidians > Unclassified | place: Key West, Florida...
AAAAAGGTTGTTTTCTTAGTTTCGAGTGAGAAAAAACAAATTTCACCATATTTGGCACCCCCCTGAAAAAGTTTGGAAAAATCCCCTGGTGCCCCCCCTTGGAAAAAATCTTTCCGACGTCCATGCGGACGCCCACGAGCGTAGGGTGTGGTTGGTCCGAGCCGAGCCCGTGTACTCGTACCGGTACATGGACTACCGGTTAAGCACGGCTGGCAGATGGTAGGGTAGGCTTTGTACGGTCAAGAGTGCAGTGTCTTGTAAAACACAGGAAAACTAGAAGTTTGAAAACTTTATTTGCATTATGAAAAATTATGGGTTGTGGAGATTTTTTGTTGTTTTAGCATTTTTATTAGTAACCAGGTTCCGTCTTTGTGAGCCAAGAATTTATTCGATAGGAAGATGATACATGTCGTACAAAATGATTGCAAAACGGAAGTGATTTTCAACGTTTGGTGTACTCGTATCTCATTTGTGACAAAAGCGGCTAAGTGACCAAAGTGGATAGAGCGCGTGCCACTGAAGTTAGTTGGTTCGAAAGTCTGGTCGCGTCATACCAGAGACCTGCAAACCAGTACTTGCGGCCTGTCCAGCCTCGTGCTCGGTGTCAGTGGTGAGTGCAAGGAAAACGCACCGTGTTGTCATCTACCTGCCTCCAGTGCAGCTTTTACTGGGAAAGCAGCCGCGTGGCCCACGTAACCTTAGAGTAGTGTTTCTTAACCTTTTTGCTTACGCAGCCCAGATAACTTTTGGAAAAATTTGCGTGACCCACTACCTTACTGCATAGGCTATGCCTTTAAACGCATAAACAAACACACATCATTCTAAAGTAGCAAATTTATTCCTGTATGCAATTCAACGGGAAGCTTGCTGTTGAACGCAATCAATGTGTTCCCACGTTGTAGTGATCAGATGTCTAGATATAATATTTTAACATATTTTTGTCTTAACCCCGTGGCCCATTCGAAAACTGCACTATGGCCCACCAATGGGCCATGGCCCACAGGCTGAGAACCACCGACCGTAGACAGCGTTCAACCTTTGGGTAAAAATCAAGGTTTTTGAGGAATCTACGGATTTTTTAGGGAAATCGCATGTTTTGGGGATAAAACTGGGAAAAGTTGTGTTCACGCATTTCCATCTGATCTGAAAATCAGGTTGTGATTTACCGTCAGTGCCAGGAAAAGGAAGTAGTGCACAACTGGGTCAAAGTTATCTATTTTTTTCCTTATTAAAAGAAACGATGGCCTACTTGTATTATCATCATCAGAAAAGAGTGCGTCAAAAGTATAACCCAATCATGCTTCAGTGAAACGCAGAGCTCAATGGTAGGCCTACTTCAGCTTTGGGAAATTCACTGTGGTATGAAATGTAGTTATTGTTATGTTGTGGTTTTACATAATAAAAACGAAGTTTAATACAATGTTGCGGAGTCGAAAAGAAATGTCCGACTTCTACCTTCCAAAAATTTCCAACTCCGACACTGACTTCGACTACCGATTACTTCATATAACGTGAATACAGCAATCAATGGAAATCGTGATGCACAGCAAGGATTCTCTGTTTCAATAAAAGTTTCAAAAGAAATTATACCATTTCATGAGGCACAAGTTAGGATTCCTAAGCTAGGAATGCAACGTAAAAAATGATTCAGTTGGACTTTCGTAGTCCTAGTGTTCTTGGGAATCCGACACCACCCAAAACCTCTTTGTGATTCTGACTCTGCAACCCTGTTTTAATATCATCATTGCTCCAGAGATGTGATTCGGCAAGCTTGTATGATTATTTTGTTCTATATTTCAAGAGTCCCTAAGTTATTATACAGTAAATGTGTAATGTAACACACTACGCTGCTTAATAAAAGGCCAGTAAAAGTTCTAAAAGGTAGATGAAAGTGATATACTGATTTTTGCAAAATCTAGGGATTTTTTGTGAAATTTGGGAATTTTAAGCTCAACTTTCGGGAATTTCTAGTCAATATTTGTGGGAGCTCTCGCCGTAGAGTAAGCGTTTGAACCTCCGAAAAGGTAGGAGAACCACTCGTATTCCCAAGCGAGAACAAGACGAGAACAGTCGAATTCGGCTATAACGACGCTTTTTCGTCGGTCTCTGCAGAATTCCTATCTTTTCTACAGTTTTGGAAGATAATGTGATAATTTTTGGATATTAGGCAATTTCTGGATATAGTAGCGAAACAGTTAGCGGCAGTCCCGATAAAAGAACACTATTAACACTTACCAGGCCCATAGAACCGTCGCCATCAGAAAGTCTTCAACAGAGGCGCTTTACGTTTGTGCAGGGGTCTTGACATTCCGAAATTTGGCAAAACCTCCACTGATTTTTAGTGTTTCATATTTCAGTTGGGGGGACTTGGAGCTTTGTTTGGGGGGCTAAGCTTACCAAAGATCCCCGTAGCGATGGGATTGCGGGCCCGTGGTTACGAGAGGCATTCGGGTGCAGGGGTAGTGTTCCCAAATTTTTTGTACCCTCTCAAATTTTGTTGTACCTAGAAAAATTTGCTGTAAACAAATAATAAAAACAAAAACCTTGCCCCCCTAAAGGTTCAGCTTCTTTCTCCCAAACCTTAAAACCTGCTGCGGGCCTGACCCTTACCAGACTCTGGCACTGAACTAAAGCGTCACTTTAGCAACGATGTATTGTAGGTCGGCTACAACAACAGTTCGCCTACGCCCTGGCCTGCCAACGCTTTTTTCCCGCATGAAGTGACGCTGTAGGAACATTTTACTGTATAATGAAACCGTGTGACTCCTGTCTAATTCTGATAAGAATCTTGGACCACCGCAAAACGCATTGAGTAAGGATTTGGAAACCTCTTAACCACTTTCATTAGGACACTGTCCCGTGACACACGTTTGGGCCAAGGAGGTAATTTAAAGACCGCAGAACCTGTATTTACGTCTACGATATCAGTCGCTAGGTTTAGCGGGGACAAATAATTTTTTCTCACGTCCTTAAAAATAAAGGATGGGTTGCTTATATTACAAAAAGATGGGTTGCTTATAAAACAAAAAGATGGGTTGCTTATATTAAGCAAAAGCAAATACGTTTTTGTGCCAATACGACCAAACGCTAATGACATAATGGGCCGCATCATTTTTATCCAAAAGCAATCAGGGCCATGAAGGCAAAATGGTCTGGGAAGCACTGGGGGAGATTCTCTCGACCTGTAGAATCACTACTAAAAGGAATGTATAGAGGGTGCAGCAATCGTTGCGTAAATTCGGTTATGTTTTTAACTGTGGTGATATGCAGGGAAGGGAGTAGCGGGATTTCATTACGGTCGTTTCTGCGCTGTATAGTCTGTGGACAGCCCTAAAGTGTTTCTTACCTATTCCTAAAGGTGGTCCTGCATTTACTAAGTCTTCAGAAACTAAATTTTGACCATTAGTCAACATGATAAATCCACTACATCACAGCTTGACTCACAGTTACGTAGATTTACACATGTTCCCACGGAATGCAGCAGTGAAGCCATAGTCGTAGGAAAAAAAATTACTACAGAAGGTAGCCCGAAAATTTTCAAGTCAAACAAACATAACGCAAAGGAGAAATCCCCTCCCAGCTAATGCTATGAATAAAATTATTCTGGTGGATGGGCACCTCTGGACTATGGGGGGCAAAGCAAGGGGGTCCGGATAGCCCATTATTTTTAAGGTGGGGTCGAGATACAACGAACTCCACACTGTTTTACTGCATTTTTCGGTTTTTGTTACAAATTAAATCATCTCCAAAATTTTCTGACTATAGGTTTCCTACTATTAGTGTCGTTAAAGCATTGTTGCTGAACACGGATGAATGAGACCTGCTGGCATTATAGAAAAGAGGAAAGATTCCCTTATTTTGCTCAGAGAGGTATATGTGGAGTAACTGCAACACGACAATGTTCAATAGACAGTGATAAACCTTTCACCGCGCTAACAACGTTTTTTCTTGTGTACATTTATATTTTAATTGTAAGGTACAAATGAATAAAAAGTTATAGTCACTTTAAGATATTTGACGAATTAAAATAGTAAAATTCGTAAAATCTATAAGCTGTTCTTTGAACACTCGTTCCAATCCTGTTTACATAAATTGAGATTTCTTATCGCAGTTTTGTTTGATTGAGAACGATATATCTTTTGAAGCTAGTGTTACAGACAAATAATGAAAATGTCTGCCACAAAATCATAGCGAGTGTAGTTGCGTTTCCGCGACTTAATCTTTTTTAGGAATAGTGTAAAAAGGGCATTCCAAGCTTGAATGATTACTTTCGACGTCTTGTAATGGATCAACCATGATGTCAGTAGTAGGCTCAAAGAAGGGGGGGTGAAGTCCTCCTAAAATTTTTTTCGTCCCCCTAGAAAAATATGTTGGATATAATTCAAAACTAGTAGACATAGTTTAAAAAATTGGGCGCCTCTTAAAAAACTTTTCGCCCCACCTGGTGTCCCAAGCTGGTTACAGGCCTGACTGATGTGACGCCGTGTGAGTCGAAAGTTTGGTAAAACTATTCATTTCGATTTACCATTCATCACTAATAATGTGGAAAGTTTACGTTCAACAGCTAGTGTTTGACGTTGGTAGCTCATAATGCATGACGACTTGGATGCGCAAATCGTGTGATGCATTACGAAGTTTAATGGAAACGCAATACTAAGCTTGATTTGTGACATCGAACCACGCCTTATTCTCTACCAACGAGCAAACCTGCTATCATTCAAGGACAATGGCTATTTCAATGGTGAAGGTGCACAAAAGGTTTCTGTTTTTTTGCCTGTATCCGACCCTCTGATGATCCTAGCTCATATTTGTCGAAGAATCGGTTTCAAACCTCTGTGTTCTAACTTCTACGGTACTTTTTACTCAGCGCAAAGCTGACATAAACTTAGAAAGACATCGAGGGAAGAGGCCAGCTTTTATCGATGTCAGTCATGATATCTCTCACCTAGAACTCCTGGCAAAACCAAGGTTCTTTGCAATGCTTCGTGCTCTGTGATACATTGCTTTTTGGCATGATGGCAAAACCCTTTTCTTTTTGTCAAGTCAGTTTGTACGAAAACAAACATTTGCAAGCACAAATGTTCATAAACATTCTTACCCTAATTTTGTAACTGTTCCCGCATTTGAAGTGCTATGCCGGATCCCACATTTATCAAAGCTAAACAAGATCTCTTGCGGTCATTGTGCGTCTGGCCACAAATACATGTCGATTTTTGGCAGTTGAGTAGTACTACTTCACATGCCGCACAAAAGTTGAAGACTACAAACTTTGCATCCTTCCAAAAACTGAGAAATGAAATTTTTAGATGAAAAATGTTGTGGGTCGGAGTAAAGAATACAAAAAGTTTAGCATCTAGTTTCGCGAAACGTCCTGCGTTGGTGAATTTCTAGAGAAAGTAAAGTGATACTAATTTGAGTAAATGTGCCGAATTAATAATCGATTGACAAATTGTCAACATTTCTGTGAAAGCATAAATTTTGAAGTCGTTTCAATTTTGTGCATCTTTGGCCAGATTTTCATTTTGTGGTAACCACAGCTGAAAAGTTATAAAGTTTACTGAAAATAGCGGGTTGTCATAAAAGGAAACAGGTTTTTTTTCTGAATATTATTTTAAATGGGAGTTATTCATGTTTTTTTATTTAATCAGTTTTTCTTGATTTATACCAAATTTTATGATATATCGCGACGCAACCTCCTTTGTCTTTCTGTTCTTACCATTCTGATCAGGTTTGCGGAGTTGGAGCCGGAGTCGGAGGTTTTTGGATGGAGTTGGAGGTTTTTGGGTGTAGTCGGAGTCGGATTTCTAACAACACTGGGAGTCGGAGTCGGATTTTTTTGTCCGAATCCGACTCCGGATGTCTAGTTGGATCATTTTTTAAATCACACTCTTAAATTGGCAATTCCTGTTGAAATGGTACAATTTCTTTTGAAACTTTTGTTGAAATAGAGATTTATTGCTGTGTGGCACGATTTCCACTGATTTTACCAGCCAAATTTCTTTCCTTTTATGTTAATGAGTCGGAGTCGAAATATTTGGAAAGGGCGGAGTCGTAGTCGGATATTTTACCCCCGACTCCGCAACCCTGATTCTGACTGTCTCAAATTTCATTTGCTGTTGACCATGCATTCACGTGCCAGCAGTTTTAGGATTTGTTATTACAAATGTTTCAAAACAAACGGGGCTAGCGATAGGTCAGTGGTAGAGTGTCCACCTCTCATCGGAGAGGTTATTGGTTCAATCCCCAGCCTCTTTGTTAGTCACCGTTCTGATATTTGAGCAACAGCGTTAACCTCTGCTGCTGCTGCATGAAGAAAATTCCAGGCTTCGTCAAATCGCATTTCAGGCTTCGGTCTGTCGTCACCCAAAATTATATTTTAAAAATGGCTGTTGGACCACGAGGGTTCCGAAATGTACTTGCAGCGCGTGTTCGAACTTTTCGAATATTCATACCACGGGTTTCAGTGAGGGAAAGTTTTGCGATTGTCTGCTTTGTCCCAAATGAGTTTCCGCTCAGGTCAAAATTGTAAGTCGGGCCGGGTTCGGGCTTAAGTTTGTCAAAATATTTTTGCCATGACAAACACTTTTGTCGCCAGTCTTCTTGCGTGTGAGCGGCGGCTCAAACAAAACCCACAAGATCCTCAAACTAATTAGTGTTGTTGATGTTAGGGGACCGCAGGTCTTCCAGGCTGTTCGGAGGGCGGAGAACGTTACAGTCGAAGGTGAAATAATTGGCCGACTGCTCCTCAGCGCCACAGATGCATTTGGGTGTGTCTAGCATGCCCTAGCGCGGGTGTGTCTAGCATGCCCTAGATATGCTAAAAATTTTTGGGGGGCATGGCTACGCCTGTGGTAAGAGGAAATTACGGGCTCTGATTTTACCATAGACGCCTTTTAAGTGTCGCCTGAAGGTGAATTGGCGATCAAGCGTGACTCTGAGGTAAATTGGATTCTGGGTGTAGGGGATGGTGGTACCGTCGACAGTGACCGAAAGCTTACGGCTAGATTCCCAATTGTTCAGGTGGATTGCACTGCATGTAGTTTTGATCGTGCTCACCCTGAGCCTCCATGCAGATAGGTAATCAGCAATTATTTACATATCCAAAAAAAGACTTTCTTCCACCTCAGCCCAATAGTAGCTGCCGCCAGTTACTACTGAAGCAATCGAGTTGATAAAATCTTCAATAAGAATGATTAACTACGAATTATTCAGTCACGCTTACTTTGCTACACCACCAATACCCCACAGTTGCGCATATCTTGATTCACTCGATAAATCTGGCTTTCGGGCCTAAATCGGGCTACAAAAATAAATGTCGGGCTCGGCCCGGGTTCGGGCTTCAAATTGAGGCCCATTTACACTCTGGCCCAGGCATACGTGAACAGCGAAGCATTGGGCATTTTACACAGGGGCAGAAGCCTTTAATCCCCCAAGATATTCCCTTGACCTAGTTTGTTGAAAGAAATTTCGAAGTCCTGGTGTGTTGAAAGAGTAAAAGAGCAGGTTCATTGTCCAAAGTTTCGCAAAGTATTTGCTGTCCGAAGTTTCCGTAACTATCACCTAAGAAAGGTCAAGTTTTTTTCCAAGCCCCGAATCAGGATCATCATCTTGCCCTTCCATTTTGCACCGCCATTTTTTCACGAAGTGGTGCAATCTAAATTTGAATAGGTTGATCTCTCGACTGACGTTGCTGTTCTCTGATTTTTTGCTCTGAATAACCCAAGAACTCAATCGCCATTTCCTGGACACCTTTTTTGCCTTAAACGTTAATCGACACAGCTTCGTTTCGCTTGATTTTCATTTTTTTGCATAGCTAGAGAAGAGAGAGTCCTCCAGTCCCAGCCCCATTCTATACGCCTATGCGCCCATGCATGCTTCAAGCCAGTGGTCCCCAACCACCGGGCCGCGATAAGTTGGTGCGAGGCCGCGAAATTACAAAATGTACAGTGCTGCCACAAGCTTCTCTGTAAAAATCACTAGATCTGAAAAAAATTCACTAGATTTAAATTTTTTTTGTAGAAGTTCGCAGTTTGGCTTGAAATGATTTAGTTATTTGTTTTATCGCCCAAAAACCTTTTAATCATTTGCAAGTTTGTTAAAATAGATCATGCTGAAGCCAGGAAATCTCATACCAACAATTATCAGGATTTTTTCAAGAACTGAGAACGACACCACTCATGGAGTATTTTAGACCAATCAACCTAACATTTATTTAGTTATTTCTGCTGCACTGTTCCTGCAATGAAATGAAAATATAGTCATCGCCAATATTGCAGTAATAACAGTTTGGAAGAGACAACAATCAGAAGCTCAAAATAGAAACACTTGTTTGTTCTGTTGGTGCAAATCTTCAAAGAACAACCCACGCAATCAATTGTTTATTAAGGAATGAAAGAGGCTGAAAAGTTCGGAAAAAGACAGTCGATTTTCTTCAAAGACATACTTTAAAAAATCACTAGATTGTAGTGAAAAAACATTAGTACACTAGGCCAGCCTAAAAATCACTAGATCTAATGAAATGTCACTAGATGTGGCACCAATGAAAATGTATACAGGTGGTGACCCCACTCGCTTTCTAGACATGTGATTGGTCGGTCAATTCTTCCCGTGGAAGCACTGTTGCGTACATAGAGTGAGAGTGTTGGAGATGGAGCGGAGCTGTGTAGAGGTCAGAGGATCAGGCATATTTTTCTCTTTATTACGCGTGCGCAACAGTGATCCAATAGTGAAATTGTTACAAACAAGCACCTTACGAAGAAATGGGACACGCTTTGGCTTCGTGGTAAGCAGCTGATCTGAGGAATCGACCTGCTTTTCTCAGCTTTCATACATTTGCTTACAAATAGGTTAGTAGTTCAGCATTGTTGGATTTGCGCACTTAAACATACTGTAGAGTGGTTGATCAGACATCTATAAACGTTTTTGAATTAAGTAATGCGTGATGTGAAGGGAAGTTACAATGGTTGCTTTGCTAGTTTCAAAGTGGGCTTCTGTTTACCTTGGCGAAACAAAACGGGAAGAAAACTCTGAGCTGACCCTGAAACCAAGCGGGCACACAAACATGCAGCTGCAGCTTTATCTGATGGTTCAAACTGGTAACTTCATTTCAGCTGTTGCAAAATTACAACCATCATGGAGTACTCCCGGGCCGCGTTAAAATTTTCCAAGCGTTGATCGGTTCGCGGTTGGAAAAAGGTTGGCGACCACAGCATATCGGTGAAAGGCTCAATAAAGTATGGTATCACCTGAAAGAGTTGATAACGAAAATCTGACCAGATTTTAAGCGGTGTGTCAGAAATACAAAACTGGTTTTCACTCACAAGCGTTTAATGGTTGGAATGGGCTACAAACAATGTCAATGGGCTGTTTTCCACGATCCCAGTCTTTATTTAGCGACCCTCGAAGAGTAACCGTCGAGTGCAGTTAGTAGGTGAAGATCTCCCCTTATATTTATTGGCGGAGAGAAATGACACAAAATCTCCAACTGATCTCCACTAAATTGTTCCTACGCTTGCTCAAAACACCAAAACAATGCATGGCAAACCACGGTCTGAATGTACGTAACATAGAGTACGCAATGTTAGCAAAGGTTGTCACCCGATTTTTGCAACACAGCCTATTGAGGTGACATGGCTTCTTCTGCCACATGTGGTAAAAATGGCACCCAATCCTGATAGCTAATATTTTATGACCTTGTCGTCAATTACGAGAAACAGTTATTTGAGAAACAAAAAGTTCACGAGTTTGTTGAAAGTACAAATGGGAGACAATCTCTTGTGTCTACAAAAAATATTTGAAATATGTAGCATGCTGCGCCCTAGTGATTGACACTGCGCTATCCGTAGCGAGATCAGAAAAGACAATGTCTGAAACATATATTCCCGACTTGTTTGGAGTAGAACAGTTCTTAAACTTTTTCATAGTTTGAGCCAGTTCTTTATATCCACTGCTAGGCCGCACTAGATCCCGGGGATGGTGTTGAACAGCCATTTGATTGTCTCGTGTCTCTTACACTAACAAGTGACTACTCAAGTCCCACGATGGGAGTCGAGTAAATAGGTAGGCTAAATGACAACCACATTTCCAGTTCAAGCTTGTACAAATACATCCACATGGAAAACATATTTATTGCTATAGTGACAATTCAAAAACAAAAATATGAGTAAAAGGCATTTGCAATTATATGACATTACTCTTGCTTTAGGCAGCTCTGCTGGCTGTCGTGAAAAACAATCTTTTAGTCACGTGATAGTTTCACACTCGGTCTGAAAACATAGTACCCTAAAATACATTTAACAGCATTAATAGAGGTAGAATTTCAATCAACTCTTTGATACTGCTTCAATTTTTACACTTGGACAGTGGGCTCCTGATGTGAAGAAAAAAATATCAATCCCTCTAGTCCAGGTTTTAAAAACGTTGTGACAGTGTTCAACAAAAAGCAAGACGCTGACAGCCCAATGTATAATAATTAATTTGCATTACATATCATCCGAGCTTTTTTGCTTGTTATGTGTCTGTCCGAACGTTTTCTCACTTTTTCAGCCAACACTACCCCAAACGTTACCAACTTAAAAACTTAAACTGTTTGTCGATGTATTGCTTATCTGTTGTAATTTAAACGAACAAAATAGCAAACAAACTGAGTAGGCCATTGGCCGTGGAATGTACAGACCACATACGATTTGTCATCTCGTTGTCTTGTACCAACTTTATATCACAGCGTTAATGTTTACTGCAACAGAAAGACATGTGCTATTTCGTGATATAGGCTACATTGAAAACCCAGCGCTTATAACCCAGCAAAGCCCCAACCAGCTGGAATTTTCAGGGGGTGGCAAAATGATTGTAATTTGTTATTTGTTTTACCTATAAACTGAAACGTTATTGGCGTTTTCAGAATGTTTTTACACTCTTATGTCATAGTGAACTCAGTGCACAGTGCATAGTGCATACCACACGAAATAACGCTTTGTCGTGCCCTGAATTACGCCTGGAAACGTACTGTTACTCATGCAACCAACGTCTCGTTGAAAGAGCATGCTCGTCATCGGTGTTTTTATTGTCAACAAATAAACCTTTGACCCACTGCGAAAACTTTGTGGCATTCTCTAGATTTGCATCATCTGCCGTTCAACTTAGTGATCCTTTCATTACAGTGATCACTTCTAACCTCAAGCTTTTAAAAATTTTCTTCTCCAATCTGACGGCTTTGCTTTCTGGTTCTTGCTGATTGATTTTTTAAAAGTAGTTCAATACGCACGTCTGTTTGGTGGCCATACTTGCCGATACCGAATTCTATTTCCTGACAGTAAAACTTACTATGATGCTGTTGATGTTTATGACAGAGAAACGCTAAGTCATAGATCGCACCTGAACCACTTTAATAAGACACAATTTTGCAGCTGCTTCCATAAAAATGCTAATCCGGTTAATGTGAACATGAAAGGACAATGTTTTCTGCTTCCAAGCGGTGCGCGGCATTGTTTGTTACGACACAGTCAACAGCGCATGGGAACTCTACAGTTAGTTTCAAATGCAAATAGTAATTCGGAGAAATGAGCATCTGGCTTGAGCGTCTTGTCTGGCTTCACATCCACTGGACAGGCCTGTAGCCACGGGTGGGTGGGGGGCATTCGGGGGCAGTGCCTCCCCAAAATTTTTTTGAACCCCCAAGTTTTGTTGTGCCCAGAACATTTATTTTCAACATATAATAAAAACAAAAATCCTTAAAATGTATCTTGCCTCCCCAAACCTTTAAACCTGGCTACGGGCCTGTCGCTGGACAATGAGATAAAGCAGCGGTTACCAAATTTTTCTCCTTGAGCTGTAGTGGCGTATCTAGAGATTTGAGACAGAGGAGAAACTTAGTTATAAAGGTAACCCAATAGCCACCGTAAGGCGCCCACTAGTCAACACTCAGCAACCAGATGAGAAATGATAGTGAATCCCGATGTGGTGGCTATACAAAACCCGAAATCACCGAAAAACACCTCGAAAAACTTTTGAAAAGCGCAGAAAAACAACATGCTAAAAACCAAATAAAGAGTAATACCGAAATTTAAGCTTAGCTGGGGCCCGGTTTTTATATTTAATCTGCCAGTGCCAAAGTGCGGTTCGCACACCTCGCCAGTCAGTCACGCTACTGTCGAACAGCATGTCCCTGACTTACTATTCCGTGGGCTGCGGCGCTGCTTTGTCACCTCTGTTGTTAAATAAATTCTAGGTGGTCTGTCATATTTCTAGCTGACATTGATCAAATTTCGCTTGCTGATACCAAAGTTTTTAAAGATATGACGGAAAGGTATACATAAACACCGGAGACATTATCAGGACAGCGAAATGTCCGTAAAGAAATTGAAGCAGGATAGGATGATAGGGGCCGCATAATGAGCACTTTTAAGTTTAAGCATTTCAAAAGCTGAAATTTTAATTAAAGGGTGATTGTTCAGTTCGCTGCCCAATATTCAAATACGCAGTTCTTGGAATGTAGATTACATAAACTACATTCTACACAAAGCTGCTATTGGGAATAAACTCAAGTATGTAGAAACAAGTAGCCTACAGTAGTTCAGCTTACAATACAAGTACGCAGGCCCGTAACCAGCTTGGGACACCAGGGGAGCGAAGAGTTTTCTGAGAGGGGCCCATATTTTATAAACTATGTCCAACACATTTTTCCAAGGGGCCAAATATTTTCAAGGGGGGCTTCGCCCCTCCTGCGCTCCCACTAGTTACGGGCCTGCAAGTACGGCAGCAATTTCAATGCTTTATTCAGGTTTTTTTCAGACGAAATACAGATCAACTTAGCCTTTCTTTGAAAATACAAAATGAGGCATGAAGATTTCTAGCGAGGATTCATTTGCCAGTTTGCCCCCCTGGTTGCGGTTCGGCAACACAGTTGCTATTTTAAAGCAAACTAGGAAAGTGCCAGATTTTCCCAGTAGTTGTAGTACTAGATACTGTAGCTTATCACTTTTGGAAGGAAAATAGTTACGTTCAACAGTTATTTTAAATTTTCAGTTACACCACCCAAGTAAGGCGACGCTTGTTTTATTTCTACAATATCTGTCCAATACATGACCAGTTGCCTGTAGAAGCTGCCTGTGTTTGCTAGAATCTTGCCTTAGTTATAAATTGTCCATACTGCATTCCTATTTTCACACTTCTTTTCCTTTCAATGCTGCCGTCAGGCAATAAAAATTGCAATAAAAACAGATCACTTTTGCACAGCCCAGCGGAAAATCGAGAACCGCGCTGTGTTAGTGAAAGAGATTGCGTTTGTGATTACCTGAGCAAGGCTGGGCATTTCTCACGCAGGAAAGATAAAATGGAACAATAATATTATCACGAAAGAATAGCAGTGTGGACAACATTTGATGAAAGAGGGTGGGTGAAATTCAGCAAGTAAATCCTGCAGTTCAACAAAGTGTGAAGCATTGTTTAGTTTAGACTAGAGCCTGGGTAGTTTTGCAGATTGAGCAAAAAACTGAGAATAAGAATAAATTTAGTATTTAAATCTTTGGAAATATTGCTCCAGTATGTGGGCCCTGTGTATTGTACAGCAAGGAGCGTAATGAGGGGGGTGTATCAGTCATGCTAGTGTGACCGCTACATGCAAGCAAGAATGGCAAAAGCAAGGAGAAAGGGAAAGACCAAGCAAGCGACGCTTAAAAGTGACTTCCATGCATATGGAAG
>Ga0210059_1011266_pt1 | contig 13697 bp, 12 predicted proteins | sample Ectturendosymbi2_FD_188042 | JGI IMG/M metagenome (GOLD analysis project Ga0210059, IMG submission 188042) | Ecteinascidia turbinata endosymbiont from Florida, USA - Sample 2 (SPAdes) (version 2) | ecosystem: Host-associated > Tunicates > Ascidians > Unclassified | place: Key West, Florida...
CGGGATTTCCGATCGCAACAGTAGTATCAGTATAAAAAATAGAAAAAATGTAATTCATTCATTATTTGCCTATCTATCTTCAGCCTTATGATTGTTGCATACCTGATATTGGGAGCTGTTTTTGTGGGTGCTGTTTGTTTCGCTGAGACGTTTCGGTCATTTGTCCCGTAATAGTATTAAAACTCGCCGTGACAGTATTCACTAGTCTATATTTTCGGTCATTATGACCGAAATGACTTTCATTGGCTTTCATTGGCCATTAAAAAAATTCGGCCATTAAAAAAATTTCATTGGCCATTAAATTTCATTGGAATTTCATTGGCCATTAAAAAAATTCGGTTTGTGACCGAAAAATACTGAAAAATAGCTACACTCGGAGTAAACGATTATGACGGAACAGAACTTTGCTCCCAAACCGCTGTACTTCAGTTTGTCGCAGTTTTGCTTCTGCAAAACCTAGGATTCACCTTCTATGCTTTCTTCAACGAGATGCGCACTTCAGTCGAATGTGGTCACGATTTAAAACTAACTACGTACAAGGGCGTAGCCAGGGGGAAGCGAAAGACATTTTGGACGGCAGTTATTGAACCGTTGAGCAAAAATTGTCGTAAACGTCTAAATTCAATCATAAGCAGAGCCCACAAGTCTCACCTTCCGCGAAATATTTTTTTTGGCTGCGTGCCAACCTCCGTAGAATCGAACCTCAGGTCACATGTATTTGGATTTAGTTACGTTTGCACAGTTGACGTCACGTTTACGAAACAAAATCATCGATTTCGAGAAAACAGAATGATCGAGTAAGCAACTGAAGGGTCGCCTATGCAGAAGGCTTTGGAAGGATATTGGGGTTGCCAGCTCTTTTCTCCACCAAGGCACCAAATGCTCTATGCCTCGGTTCAACAAAGCGCGGTTGTGCGTAATGTTACGTTTGCATGAATTAGTCACCAGTCGTTTTCGAAGAAAAGCTGCTTTGAGGAGGCAGGTCATGATCAGGCTTGCCCTCGCCTGTCGCATACTTTCACGTCATCGCTGATTTGGCATGTCGTCACTGATTTGTCACCTGATGTTCCGCTTAGTAACAATAGTGTCGCATGAGTTCGGCGTTGTGAATTTTTCAATGTTCGTGTTTAACTGAAAGGGCTCTGTAGATTTTTCACAGAGCGTTTTCAGAAATGTATTTCTTTCGCGTTTCGGAATTGTGCCATAACAAACGTACAGTAGTTCATAATTTCTTTGGGTTGAGTCTGTTCGGTGCGGCATCAGTGCACTAAACATAAAGAAGTTACGAAATGTGATGTGAGTGTTGAAGTGCCTGCGGCAGTCACTGCGCAGGGCAGGTAAGAAACTCCGTGCTGATCACGTGAGTGATCTGAATGGGTGGTGAGGCACGCGCTGCACAAACACGAGTGTGGGCGTCACCGCGGTAGGCTGACACTATTGGCTGGATGATGGGCCCTGTACATGAGCTGACAGTACATCAGTATTTCAGTGGCAAAATCCTCGGTGCATACGTACGTGACTAGGATCGTGCGCTTTTTGTGAAATTGAATAAAAGTCGACACCCCATACCCCCGATATTGTCGTGGTAACAAAGACAGCGGACAATTATATGCGCTTTGAATTTTTCGATCAAATTTTGCCCTTTCATCCACAGTTTCCTAGTATGCATTCGAAGCAGCCTTTCATTAAGACGTCGCAGTCAGCCTATTCAGTGGCTGGGTAAGGAGGACTTATGTCACTTCCGGCGAAGAGTATTTTGAAACGTAGTTGCTCAAGCCACGTGATTGGTGCTGGCAGTAGTAGACTCAACGACTGCGTGGTTGTGTTCTGACGTCGTGGGCGATTACAGTATTTAGTTGAGCAAGAGAGGTTTGTCTGCAGCAGTATCGTTTAACTCGGGCACAAAACAGCTTTGTGGGATTCAGTGCTTTGCATACTATGCTTCAACGTGTGGAAATTTTGGGTTTCTTCGCTTGACTTTACCTGGGTAAAGATGCTCTTTCACGTCTCTGTGTCGGTGAAACGTTCTGGTTGGAAATAACAGTGTCTGGTCGATGCAGATGCCGTTTTTTTGTACCAGCATCAGCCTGCAGTCGCGTTACTCAAGTTAGATATTTGGAGCATCCGTTCTCAAGACATGCACGCTGTAGATAACGTGGTGTGGAATTGCTATTCGTGAGTCGTTCAAAGATAATCTGGTGCTACTATATCGTGAGGTCTACCACACTAAAGCGTGAGATCTGCCTCCCGTTAGTAGGTCTACCGCTGCATCAAAGCAAGGAAGGTAAAAATAAACAAGTCACATATATTTCCATACATTTATTCTAGCGATACACACTTCGTACATATTCTAAGAATGACACAAATAGATCATTGGAATTCTACGGTCAAAGTTAAACTGACCAATGAGGTTACGCGGTACAAAAATTTGTATCGACGCAGTAGCGGCTTGCTCATGAAGTCGTGTAATATATCCTGAATTTGACAAGTCGGAAAACAACATGCCAGTTCTTCTTAGCAAATGAGGATACGCAGTTAAAGAGCATGAAACAAGCTTTTAGGTGCTGATTTAACCGTGAACAAGTTAAAACAAGCTAAAGTTAGCGGTCACGCTCGATAAAGTATTAACCGATATAAATTCAACTTCTGTTTTCCGTGGTAGACACTGTCTGTGGTTCGCTAAATCTGTGGTTCGTAAATCCACAGCCAAGACTTATTTAGCAAAGAGAGGGAGACCTGTTTTTTTAAGTTTCAAAATGAAGTAAGTGAATTGTTACATCGTTTATAAAAAGCTTGAATTTTTGTATAGCCTATAGGGGCACTAAGAACTAACTGTTGTTGCACTCTAACAATTAGTGGGTACAACTGTTTCTGGGGCACTAAGAACTAACTGTTGTTGCACTCTTTAACAATTAGTGGTTACAGCTTTACCAAATATAGTGATCCAGTGGTTTGGTGCAACAGAAGAGCTTTAGTTGTGCAGCAGAACCACAGCACCACCAACCGTCAACAACCAGCAAGTAAAAAAATAACGCGACTGGTTTCCCATATTTTGAAAAGCGAAGCCGAGCAGAAGTTCGGTAAAAGAGACGCGCGGCTTTTTTCGGAAGCGAAATTCTCGCGAGCTACAACCGCGAGAAAAAGAAGTGTTCCTCATGACCTCTTGCGTCAGTGTCGTGTACAGCATCGCATCACACTGCCAGCGCCTTGACACCCATCGATACGTTTTGAATGTGAGCAATTTTCACATAAAATTTTTGTCGTTTGACCAGCAGGCAGTCACTAAAATGAACAGTAGAAACCTCGTGTACTGCCCAGAAGTAAGCCACAAGGCAGTCCTGTTGCAAACCATGAGCCAGCGTCAACATCAAACTGCAGTCAGGAAATCTTTTCTGCGTCTTGGAGGATCTGCAGTTCTTGTAGCTGTGATGATCTGAATTCGACGTTAAAGTGGAAAGCTGCATTTGATCTGAGCAAGTTACAGATACAGACTTTGTGACGCAACAAGTCCTAGTTACTTGATTTTATCGTAAATACAATTGCAGCAACGTGCAAGCAAGTCGTTGTTCAAGCGTGTGCGTTTGCTGAGAAAGAGTTTTCAAGCAACAAACAACGCACTTCTAAATATTTTATTAGTCGAAATTCAAACACGCTGTCGGGGCGGAAATCTTCACAACAAGATCAGTGCAGTCATTGGCATAGCGCGCCCTGCAGGCCAAGTAGTCAACGGTGGCGGCTGAATGGTTGCATTGAAAAATGGAGAAACGTTCCTGATGGAGTACGGTTAGAATCAACAATTAATAGTATGAAGCAAATCATTTTTTCTCCTGGGACCATTTCATACCAAGCGTCAACTTTTCCCGTGTATCTGGATAGTTTGTAGGTAATTGGCTCGGTCATGGTTAAATCATTAACATCTCAACAAAAGTAAGCTCATTCCCGGCAAGAACTTACGAGAATAACCTGAAAACGATGTGGTCCAAGTTCCAATATTTCTATTTCGAAGAGACGTTTATCCTTCATGATTGTGGGCTATTCAGTTTTAACCACCCAAAAACTAAGTCAAGAAGGTTGCGTTTTTTTGTACATCAAGCTAGGAAAGATAATTTCAAACAGTTCAGATTTTCTTATTCAGTCACAGCAATCTGCAAGCTGCTCATCTTACCATGGGTACTGGTGACCTAGACTGATTGCGTCCAGTAAATGCAAATTTATTAGCATTATGCAAAGCAGTGGTTTCTTAATGTGATACTTGCTCACACGGTTCAGGAAGTTATTGCGTCGTCTTGGTGATGTTTGAATAGAAAAGCTCGCTCTCCGTGCTTCGTATTCTCTTTGAACTCACACGAACCGCTCGCACGCGCCCATCTTCGCTCCGCGTGCGCCACGGATTGGGCACGACGCTTGCAGCAATGCTGCAGTGTTGAAAAGTCAGTGGCCTGGGCCAGGGTCTTGGTGATGACTTTTCTGTAAAATTTATAAGAGCCTGATTGTTTCCGGCGTTAATCAATTTTGTTTTATAAAATTTGTAGCACCGGCCGTTTGTCAACAACCCTAATTTTGCATTTACAAAATAATGCTTTTTGATTTTATGCTTAATTTCCGCTCGTGTAAAAATGCAATGTGTGCAAAGTGCAGTTTGGGACGAAACAAATTTTACTGCTTTTAATTTTTTCCTTTTCTGTTATAGGTGTATGTGTTTGATGTTCTGTATAGCCTACTTAGACAAAGTAGTGGAAGCCTAGAACTACCCAGGATCAGTTACCCGCATATACATATAAATGTCGTGTTAACGGCCTGAAGCCGACTGCAGCTATGCGCTGTGTTCCAAACCATCGTAAATATTGAATCTAAGCGCAGGAAACGAATAGCGAGAAATCACGTCTTCAGCTTTCAAGCCTTGCGATGTATACATGTTGCCGAAGATTGCAATGCTGGTTGCTTTCACAGGCGTTAGAAGTATGGTTCTTTCGTTCACATTTTGTTATTGTTTCAACAGTCAGAGCTTCTGAGTAGAAAACACGACTTTATTTTGCAATGACATCTGTGGATTCGCCAACGCACCCCCCTTGCGCTTACGCCCCCCCGGTGGTTTGCAAGGGTGGAGTCAAACGTTTACCACAACCGAAGACACTTGAAGATTTGATATCTGGTCTTCACGTCATTTTTGAAGATGACAACATCAATGTGGACGAAGTGAAGGAATACATGGAATCCTACGTCGCGAACCCGGAAGAGTGGAAATCGATGGCCACGTTTGACACTCACAGGTCAGATTTCGACATCGGTCATGTTGTGGAGTTCGTAGTAGAAGGGTGGATCAAAACCAACATAGCCGTTTGTTTTGTATCACTGCAGATGATACGTCGACAATTTTTTTTTTGCTTTAAGTCTGGCAAAAAGAAATACAGAACCGGCTGCTGTTGACATTTCAGTCAAAGGTGTGGAGTGTGTTTTCACGGTTTCCCGTATACCATGTTGCCTTGAGTGAATGAACAGATGGAGCGAGTTCGTGGAATGCGCAACGGTGGGCGCGCCATGCGTTTTGAGTTCGAAGCCCTTGACTCGGTGAAAAATGACCACGTGGTAGTGCTGAGAGCCTCTTTAGGAACTTACTGAAGAGCTCAACCAACCAACCCACGGTTTTCAAACAACCTTAGGCTTCTTTAACACTTTTGCCACCGTTGGTTTAAATACAAACAATTCCGAATCGAAGTCTTCAATTTGAACTCAAGATTCGTTCAATTCAACGTACACATGTCCCTCTGGTTCTTTTATTCAAAATTGGAACCGCATATAATTTGTTTGTAGCTTTTGAAGTTTGTCTCAAACAAAAAAACGTGAGTTGCATATGCTTGGTCCTTAATACTACGGCGACGACGCAAAGCCATGTCCCAGAGTGCGGTTCACTTAAAGTGCGAGGGCTGTTTACAGTTATCACACCCAGGAACGCCAGAGCTAGTGTTTCCAATTCGGAGCAAAATTTTGAAACCCGCGTAGAAGAAAATAGCCCAAAAACCCGGGTTTTGGTTTCGGGAAAACCCGGGTTGGAAACACAAGCCAGAGCCAAGGATTGGAGATTGAGAAAAACTGATTGTACCACACAGCAGCAGGCGCAGAAGTGTTGTACAGAAAAAGACCGCTTTCGTTATTTTCCCTTTTCTTTATGCTCAGTTACGTTTATGGACGTTACATTGCATTTCGTTATTAAGGTACATATAGCCTACTAGTTCTTTTTTTATACATGCTTATTGGAATAAGACTCTCCTTACTCATTTAAGTTCTAAGTCCTTAGCATGGCTCATTTCCATAATTTTAAAGCACAGTCGACCTAAAGCAATGGTTTTCCAAGTCTCGCTTCCGACCGTCTCCACTCGAGACGCCCCTTGGCGTAAGACCGTTCATGGAGAAACTCACAAACCACAAACCCTCCCCCCCTCCAGTTCCCAGACTCTGTGAAGCCATATATCTAGTTTTACAAACTCTCCACCAGGATGCAACGCGCCACACAAATCATGGGTCCAACTTAACCGCTTGCGCACTGGACACGGCCGGATTAACGCCTACCTGGGTAGAATGGTATCAGCCGATGGCAAAAACTGTGTGTGCGGAGACATCCATTTCGTCAATCACATCCTCAATCACTGCACCATTCTGGCCCCATCGTGAAGCATCAACAACACCAACAATGAAGATCTGATTGAATGCCTCTGCAATTCTTTATTTTGGACCTAACCGCACATCACCTGTCAGCTCTCCGCGCATATGAAAGAAGCAGGTGTAGTTCACATTGCGTGGCGGGCCATTCATTCTTTCGTAGAGGTAGAAACGCCAAATTCTAAATTGTCGGCAAGGCGGTATCCCAGTTCTTGTCTATGTTAGGTGCACAGAGATAATTTCTTCATTTTACCACCAGGATTGCTTTCATGATAATAGAAACATTGCTGCATTTCAAAACATTGTTGCATTGTAAAGTAACACTTTTAGTCTTAAAACTGTTGACTACAATATTAATCAGCGCAGAAATGCATACCATGTTGGTATTAGTTCTTTCGGAATTTTGTGTAAAACTTTGAGCTAACAATGGCCAAATGACATGGCATTTTCCAAATTGCGTGAAATGCTGCAGTGTGTAAGACGGCATAAAATACGACAAGGTATTGCCACAACCCGCTGCCCCGGCTGTTTGAAGGCAGAGGGGTAATGTCCTCGTGTTCTTGTTTTTTTTGCTTGGTCCTGAAAGGCTGCAGCGAAGTTATTACTATACTGTAGTTTGTACTACATCGTACGTACCGCGTTCTTTCCATTGATTTCGCTGGCAGCGCTTTTTGAATGGCAAATAAATTTATTCTCGTTGTGCCTAAATGTTTTGCAGATACACGCGGAATTTAATTGACGAAGGAAACGGAAAATTCAACCTTATTCTTCTTTGTTGGGGCGAAGGTCACGGAAGGTAGGTTGGCGCAGTTGCTCTCCTGAAGCGAAAATCTTCAGCGCCATTTTGTTTGCAATCATCAAATGCAATCATTTGGTTGTGAAACATAATGCTTTGTGATGTTACCGACGCAGACGCATTGTCGATGTTGGTTTATAACAAACAAACAAATATAATACTTGTTTGGACTTGGCCAATTTTATCCAATATCAAAATTGAGTAACATGTGGTTGACGAACTCGCGGTCAACCGGCCAATGTGACCGCGTTTTGAACCTGCACTGATTGCGCGATCACGTCGCATCATGCAACGAAACGGACAATTGACAGCTACGTCACAGCTCGTGGGAGAGAAGCTTGATGCTTGATATAGATATTGCGCAGCAAGTCGTGTGGTCACTTTCTCGCACCAGTAATCACTAAAGGTTTTCCAGTTTCGCCGACCATGCTGTGGTTTCCATTTGCTGATTGACGACCAGCTAGGCTTTTGAAAATATACGACCGATCTTACGTATTGCGTATTGTGACGCATTTGCAGTTCCATCCACGACCACTCCGACGCTCATTGCTTCATGAAGGTAATGGACGGTTCGTTGTATGAATCGAGGTTCGCCTGGCCTGCCAGTAAAAAGAAGTCGGCGCCGATGCAATCGAACGGCGTATCGTGTTACACCAAAGACCAAGTCGCGTATATTAACGGTGAGAGCTTTAACCGCTTGTTTCGTTTGTCCTATTGTGTTGTTTAGGGATATGTAAAACTCCGATATCCAGGATATGTAAAACTCCGACATCCCTGACTTTGACAAGGTTTGGACCTTCGACAAAAGTTGGGTTTTCTAGATATCCCCTGATTTCGACAAGGGTTGGACCTTGTTAAAATTTGCGAAGGAGTTGCCGGCCCCATTTCCCTGCCGCAAGAACAGCAAGATCGTCTGTTTCGAGCTATACAACATTCGCCTGCAGCTCCAGTCAGTTACAAGGTAGCTTAGGAAACCCAGAGCAGGAGTGCTGCCGATACGGTTTCAATCCTTTGGCTCAGAGATCTGCAGACTATAGGCTGAGTAAAACCATCCAGTCCACGACGAAATATTGTTCAGTATATTGCTGGCTTCGACTGATGTTTATAGACCACCAATCTATCTGCAGAATGTGGCATGTGAGGTGAGCTCAAAACCTCCACAATCATATGGGTGAAGGCACATCTGGTGATCGCTATTGTGATGACGTAATCCTTCGGTCTCCCACTGTATTCTTGGAGTATGCTTCTTGAACGCCATATACTAAAGCTTGGATCATAAGACCGTACTTCTGCAAGATCAACTTTCCAGTCCAATGAAGTATATTTGAAAAATTCAATCGTAGTTCGTTACCGATTAATGTGCGTTCAAGCGTATTGGTAGAAAAAAGTGACTATATGTATACATACCGTCGTAGGTAGCTTAATGCAAAAGCTAGATAAACGTTACCTAAAACTGAGCACGACCTACGTCTGGAGAAGAGTGCCAACCTTCTGCTTTTAGCCCATATCCATGGATGCGCGCCCAGACGTGCTTTGCGTGTCCAAACTGCTGCGCTGCAAACTGAGCAGGAAACGACTGGTCATCAGGCGTTTATATTAAAAATTGAAGTTGTGGGCGTGCGACCAACACGTTTTCGCTCAGCGTAGTTGCATGGTGTGCGCGCAGCAGTAGCTTGGGAATTGCAGTACGAGTCGTTTCGTCTTGTTCCACTTGCTGCTCTGCACCGCATGAACGCCTCCGTTCATTTGTGAAGAGTTGTGCTTGACTTGTTTCCCGCTGTCCATGGCCGATTATTTGAATGAAGCTTTACAAGGTCACTTTGCCGTAGCTCGTAAAAGACTCCGTTACGAATTTGTAATAACACTTCCGTGCGCCGGTTTGGAGGCTTTTAAGAAAAGCTTAACTCAGTGTCGCTCGAGGTGTGTGGTGCCTGTACATTGCGCTATTCAACTTGGAAGCAGTATTGTCTTTTTGGCTCTGAATTTACTGAATTGTAGTATCTTCATAAAGACGTATTTTGCGATGTACAGATTTTAAAGTTTTCTGACTTGAAAATTTCGCTTGGTTGTCATGGTTTTGACACACTTTCGCAAACGATTTTACTGTTTGAGTTTTTAAACGCTGTTGAGAGAGAGATGTATTCAGCGATGGCGAGTAAAATACACGAATCCACAGAACGACAAAAATAGAAAACAGTACCCAACAAGCCCTGCATTTGATAGCAAAACACAAAAAATAGTCTTTGCTGTGTGCAGTGGGTTATTTCATTTTTCTGAAGCTGGGACATCGACAAACCCAAAGATTATCTGGTCAAGATGTCATGTATTATCTTATAAGACCAACAGATAAATAGTAATATGAAACAAACTCACACGTTCCAAAAGAAAAAAAATTACAAAGAAGCAAAACACAAGAAATGGAAACAATCCTTATAAAACTTTGTTTTGCTCACTTAATGCTGACAGTACGAACTCTTGCAAGTGATTGCAAAAAGCACTGTAAAGGTACAGTCTTCAGACTGTGTTCCACCTCAGTCCACAGGGAAGCCTCCTTATACGAGATTGATTATTTTCCGGCATTGTTTAACTCTTTGAATAAAGTAATTTTCCATATTAGCAAATCTGGTTTGATAAGAATGATTGGCGTGATAACTGATAAGAATGAATGGTTTGATAACTGATAAGAATGAATGGTTTGATAACTGATAAGAATGAATGGTTTGATAAGAATGAAGAATGAACAGAGGAGGTCTCTTGAAAAATCTATTGCGTATTTTTGGTAAATTTCCGTGGTGAAATGTGTTCACAACTTTTGCCAATTCAAACTGATGATATCATTAAGTTTCAATATTTTTAAAAGTCGATGGGACTGTTGTTGATGTTGGTGTGAAAGAACCCGCAGTCTAAAGTCCACCACCTTCATTCGAAAGGTAGAGCATTTGCAATTTTCAGCGTTGTGATTAGCCTTACTTAGTACGTTGTTCTAAAGTCAGTAACATATGTTCTTGAAACTTGCGTACAACACGCTGTTTGTTTTGAAGTGAACTGGTGGTTGACGCTTATTTGATGCCTTTATACACACTCAGTAAGTCCACGTTCACTGTGCACGTCTAACGTTCTTCGCAATGCTTTTGCATCGTGGCCTGACGGGGCAGCTTCATCTCCCATTCAACCCAAATCTCCACTGCAAAGCAGCAACGACCACAAACTGGGCTCAGCCGAAGCTGAAAGCCCTCACAACAGTGCGTGTGTCACTTGCGTGCTGCGGGTCATCTTTGTTTTACTGCAACGACAAGAATTGTCACGTTCGTGTTTCACATTTTGCGCTGCGTCAGACGTCAAAGTAATTAATTTTCGCCCGAAAAGGCCTTGGCGTCAAAAAAATCGATGCACGTACGTCACTTACGGAAACTCACTGACGTAAAAAATTCGCATGAATGCGCGTCATTTCGCGCAGCTCACATTTTTTCATGCATCGCGAGCCTCCCCCCACTGTTACCAACCAGTTTTTATTTTACCTTCCAAGATGGCGTTTAACTGAATGTATTTTGCAAGGTTTTTGTCGCATGACTGCATCTGTCACGTGGTGTGTGCGGCAGAGGGGGACGATTGTCATTGTTTCAGAGCATTAATGATTGTGACGAGGTATGTCGCAATAACCAGCTGCATCATCTGACACTTCTGCGAAGTTCGGCAAAACTAGACATTTTCTGGTTCATCACCTTTTTTACCAATTTTTTCAGTTCAGATTTTTGATAAAGTGCAGTCAATACATATTATGTTATAAACGTCATATCATCAATTGCACCATTTTATTAACAGCAAAAGAGTTCGCTTTTCACAGAGTTTCCTGGAATCGCTCTGTCGTTCGCTTTTCACAAAGTTTCCTGGAATCGCTCTGTAGCCTGAGACGCTGCTCAATCCCCAGTGGTTCTCAACCTTTACAAGACGCGGATAAACTTCCTTTTGAATCCAGATCTTTGTGGATTCAAATTACACAATCGGTCTGAAGTGAGTGGAAAATTTCACTGGCAACGCTCCAGAAACCTTTTTCGCCTTCATTCCATGTCCAACCGCAGTCTTTCTTATGCTGGGAGTTTGCGGGCTCGCTGAAGTCGTTCGCGGATTTGGGCTTCAGAGTTAGTGGCTGGTCGTGGCCTGCAAGCGTCAAAATCCCCGAAGGTTTTTTTTGAGAAGCATGAAGCTGACCTGACCACTTTGCGTGGTTGCTGATTTCCTCAACGCTTAGTTTGAATATGTCTGATCGGTTTCTCACTAAAACACAATTGCCGTATGTTGGCATGTGGAATAAAGTGCTGTAGGCGCGTCACTTCCACATTTTAACCAAAGGCTGCTGAGCAGCTGCAACCGCTTTATCCGGGTTGATACGTCATGCCTGCACGTCTGCTGTCAAGCTAATTTGCAGTTTGAGAAGTTACTTCGAGAACTGAGAAAGTCTGCATTGCAAATGTCTGCAAATGATGATACTTGAAACATCCAAACTCCAGGGGCGAAATTTGCGTTTAAATGGGAAACGACAAAAGCATAGCGGTACATACATGATCAATATCACTAAAAAGGATTTTATGTAGAGATCTATGCCGTGGTGGTGGTATGTGATGTTTTTCGTATCGATATTATTTTATCCGGGGGGTACCATTGAAAAGGGAAAGATTTAAACCTATCACTGTTGTTGACGTAGTACAAGTCATCCAATCCACTTGGTTATGAATGACGACAAGATTTTCGTTCTGTTTGGCTATTGGCCAAGCGTGCTAGCAAATAGGGCGGACATGTCACGCTCTAGTGCATTGGAATGTTCCCGTTTAATAAATGTTTTAAATGTTTTTCTCGTACGTTGCTGTTACTATACTGGACTTCTTGATAGCTCTGCGATATTTAATGGGGAACAGGTGTTTGACTGCCATGCCAAAGTCGGGAACTCCATCTTGTATGAAATGGCGCAAGGCGTGAATAGCAGTAAAATCCTCTCGAAGTGGGCAAAGGGACGAACAAAATGTTTTTTTGAAGGTTTGACCGCGGTGACATTTCGAAGACGTTTTTTGAGAGACCACAGCTATTTCATCAGAATACCCAGATATAAAGGGAGGTATTGGTGTATTTTGACACGGCTTCGGTCTCTCAAAAAACCTTGAAAAAACTGCACACAATAATTTGATTTGACGTGTTCCTGTATAGTTTTGATGCGAAACACAAAACGAGGCAACTACTTCAATAGATCTTTGTTAGTTACAATTAAACGTCGAAAAATATTCAACTTAGTAGCTTTAGTTCGCGATAAAGCTTAAGTTTGGCGTGTAGTCGTTTGACCTGTGATGTGACAGTGTCATTGCCGCTAAACATGATCGCTATGGAATGTTTTTTTATTTTCCACGGGGAAATTCATTGTGGAGTTGCGTTGAAACAGCAGTAGAGTTTGCTTTGCAACTACTCGTGCCCGATCAACCATGACGCAACCGTCATCAACCACTTGCGCGCCCCGATCAAAGACTTCGAAAACAACATGTTTTAAGAACGGTCGCTGTGTGCTTGGTTGGTGCGTGACGTGTTATCGGAGGTCAGTGCAGCACCAGGCGGCTGCCACTGCGGAACCTTTCTCTGCTTCAGCTTCTGGTTATCTTCCATTGAAAGATTTATAAATCAACAAAATGCTACACCTTCATCGAAGAATGAGTGACGTGCCACCACCTGATTGCGCGTTGTTCGGGTCACTTCGGAACTTTTCGGATTGATAAGCGCGTATTTATCGCTCTGTGTTTTAAATTTGCAGATTCGATTGGCTTGCATCGCGTTGAAAACAAGTCGCACACCGCGAAAGCGGTCAGCCTCCACCTTTACTCCCCGCCTTTCGCCATGTGTCAATCATTCGACGAGCGCAGCGGACACAGGAAGAAGTGCAATGTGACGTTTTATTCGAAATACGGCGAGAAAGTCTGCTACGTGAGTGTTGCGAGTTACCGTCCGTCGCTTGTACAGCTGTTCGCAGGGAACGCTCATCGATCGCTGCTTTTAAAAGCAGCGGCAGCACGATCTTGTTGTGTGGTTTTGCGCTTTTGTAAACCACCTACTCCTGTCCTCAACACTTAACAGCCTCTATCTTCGGACTCAGCCAACCTTTAACTGTTACAACATTGAACCGCCATGCACGTAGAAGGCCCATTTGCAATCCCAGAGGCACTCCGGTGCACAACCCCCTCTCCGTTCGTGTGTTGTTTTCGCCGAC
>Ga0210059_1011268_pt1 | contig 13695 bp, 10 predicted proteins | sample Ectturendosymbi2_FD_188042 | JGI IMG/M metagenome (GOLD analysis project Ga0210059, IMG submission 188042) | Ecteinascidia turbinata endosymbiont from Florida, USA - Sample 2 (SPAdes) (version 2) | ecosystem: Host-associated > Tunicates > Ascidians > Unclassified | place: Key West, Florida...
CTGCTTTAATGTTGTTTAGTTCATTGGACAAATCATCTAAATAAACAGCAAACAAGTATGGGCTCAGTACTCCCCCTTGTCTAACCCCATTAGACACATGAAACAGTTCAGAAAAATGCTTGCCTCACTTTATTTGCATCGTTTGTTCTTTGTACCAATGTTTCAGTAGGCGCACAAAACACATTGGCACCTTTCTTTGAATTAGTTTCTCAAATAATTTCATGTGTATTACTCGATCGAATGCTTTCGAGGCATCTAAAAACACAGCATGTACAGATGAACCATGGGTTACAAAGTATGAGGCAGTATGCTTTAACAAAAATGAGCATTGATCAGTACTATGACCAGCCTTAAAACCAAACTGATTGTCTCTTGGTACCAAGGAAAGGAGAGATGTTAGATAAAATGAAGTGCTCAAGCAGCTTTGACACCACTGTGGCTACTGCGACTGGTCTGTACTTGGAAGTGTCAGACATATTCCCATTCTTGTTTTTGCATATGAGAACTATTGTTGTGTTTTTTAAACAGGAATTGGGTATATACTTGTGAACAATACACATGTTAAACAGTTCACTGAGAAAAAAATGCAGAGATTCATCTGCATACAGCAGGTGCTCTGCAGAAATACAATCAGGCCCTGGAGATTTGTGCAAGGGCAGCTTTTGAAGTGATGCCAAGGAGACAAAAGAACACATGTATTGTACATGCACATGTATTGTACATGCATTGCACATGTATTGTGCAACACATGTATTGTACAACACATGTATTGTACATGCACCACAATACTGAATAACTTGCTGGGTCGCACAAAACCTCAGACTAGTCCGCATGCGACCCGCAAGTTGGACATAGCTGTTAGACGAGAAGCTGTGATGTTGATGAAAGGACTTAACTGCTGTCAAATTGGCAATGGAGAGTTTTATGATGGTGTAAGACAGGGCTGTGGAGTCGGAAGGATTTTCAACCTGAGGAGTCAATCGCAGAAAATTTTAACATGCGTAGTCGTCACACTTGGCAATTCAAGCAGCTTAACGTTTCAACAAGAGATGATCATGGCCATTCAGTAAGGCTGCAGCGCACTAACTTGCATACCTTCACTCAGGGGCCATTCCAGATCAGCAGCGTCCCTTGGGCTCATCACGCAACCTACACTTTGTGAATGCAACCGTTCGGGGCTTGTATCACTGAAATTTCCATTTGCTCATTCTAGCTGGCACTACCGGTGCTCTGTGACTTTGGTTGCGCAATAATGAATGAGAAGTTCTCATGGGAGCTCGTCCATTGTTACGTAACGCACGTCACAGAACAATGATAACAGTTCATCCTCTGCGTGTTAGGCTCATTCATATCAGCCCGAGTTACCAGACAGTTTATCGTTCGTTTGAAATTATTCTCGAATGGGTACTGTCCATTGGATTGGAATTCAAATTCAATGTTCTATGTAAACCCATTGCTTCAAAAAACATTCAATCTGATATGAATTAAATTTGAAAAAATACTTAATTACAGAGAGCAGCTCGGGCTCCAATGGATGAGCCTGAGTAAAGAGCGAGCGAACGTATTCGAGAGAGCCGTTGTTGCGAACGATATTTTTGATTCACGTCACCTGCAAATTGAACGCGGAAAGCCAACATGAAACGAAAATATATGAACACTGGTAAGGCCCAATGGCAAGAGCCAGAGTCAACAACCTTAATCAGTGAGGTGGGTGGTGGCACAAACATGCAAAGCAAGCAAGCTCGCGTTCTACAATATAAAGCGTAGTCGAAGACTCGGGTTAATCCCGAGTGCTGGAATCGCCACTGCCGACACAGGATTTAAATGTTTTTGCACAAAGACTGCCCCGCAAACACGTGCTGGTGTTGATTGACTGGTCAACACTCGGCACTTCACAGTCCCATTCGACTTGAATAAGTAAGCGGCAACTCAAAATACAAACGCACTGTGACTTTAATCCCCAGTACAATAGACACTCGGATTTCGTTACGTTGTCAGGTAGCCATACACTTTATTGCGTGGTATCGGCGAAGCACGGTGACTGTTTCATCGCGAACGATAATCCCGACCTATGGTTTCTGGTCATACTTCTCCTCCTACTGGTTTGCAATGCTTTGATCCAATTAGTTGAAGAAACACAGCAGCTTCGCTTGGTCTTCTACGTACAGTAGCAAACTTCTTCAAAACGTTAAACAGACAAATAAGTTCCTTAAAACGCGCAAATGAATTTCGGTTCTTTTTTCATACAATTCCAATCGTATTTGCTTGAAAGTTGAACTGTAGTGAATTTCGTAGCAGTGGGCTAATTCATGTCGCGTTCTGTCGTTATATCGCAACATTTTTGTGTTAAAAAATCTATGTTGACTCATTCTTAAAACCTTGCAAGTTTGTTGTACCTAAGTGAAAGCAGGTACATCAGTATGAAGTGTTTAGATAACGAAGAGAAATGTGAATGCTCCCAAGTGGTTAAGCTAAAACTTAAACTAATTTGTTTTACTTTCTTTCTTGCTTGCTTGGTAGTTTGTGGATTTTGACCTGTATAACAGCTTACTTGTAACATGTTCATTTGGCCATCTAAGGAAAAATATAGCGACACATGTATGTTCAACAGAACTAATGCTTGACAGCGTTCAACCGTAAAAAGTTGTGTCAATGAAGTCACTTGAGAGACTATGCCCGAGCGCGTTATCAACCGCGTTGCGCAATATGTGCACATGCACACCGGTAGAATGCATGCATTTTTCAATTTTACTCGTTTACTGATATCGTTTACAAGGTATCTGCTTTAATCGATTATCAGCCTTCTCTAATAATTTAAATTATGGCTTTTTCAGATGAGTATTTTTTTCTGTAAGATCAAAAGACTAACTCCTGCTTGATCATATTTTGCAAAAGTGAGAGATGAACGTGCATTTACATCGATTTAAAACAAGTTTCCGTATTCTTGGAAAGTGCAAGTAGCGTTTATGAATCCATCTGAAAAGAATTATCACTTTAAGTAACTAATACAGCTGAAGGTCGGGGTCGGAGTCGGAAATTCGAAATTGCCCGGAGTCGGATGACGGGACTACCGGCTCCACAACCCTGGTGTAAGACAAGGCTTCTATTTAACAAGGGCATTTCTTCGAGCACAAGCACGTTCGCATCGCTTCAAGGTTTTTGCAAAACCGTGAACACCTCCTTCCACGCTCATCGATATGAGGCTTCTTGGTAAAGCCACCAGCGACGTTGTGCCAGGAAAAAGCGACTTGCACTGCCATCGCTGTGTTATACATCACCAAACCACTCAGATCGCATTTCAGAACGGAGTTGATCCACGGCTGGAGGCTTTGCCTGTGTCGCTGGTAAAATTTCTGCGGGCACCCCACCATATCCAAAGATCACTTTTCGGTTTGCGAAAAAGCAAAGTATGAAGTTTCGCATCGGATCTGGGCAATTAATTTGGCTCGGAGGCCACTTTCAGCGGAGGGCTGCACCTACTAATGGAAATAGAAGCAAGTCTCTGTTTAAGTTAGCCAAGTTCGAAATTTCAGATTTAAAGGTTTCTCCTTCATGCTTCCGCGGGCCAGAAAGCACTGTGGCGGGCCGTATGTGGCCCACGAGCCGCTAACTGCACATCCTGATATATAAGCAACGTAACTAAGCGAGTGAAAAAAAATATATTATTTTTTCCAACTCTTTTTCAAATCTACCACAAGAGAGCAGCACCTTTCAACTGAAACCAAAAAACCTAATGGTCAGGTTGATGCAAACCATCAGTTTCATAACTTTACTACTCAGTGATATCGGTTTCAGCATGGATCGTGAATATGTAAAGCATTCTCAATTCCACTGGCTTGACCTTAATAGCAACCCAGCTTTCGGAACAAGCTAAACAACTCAGTTTTAGCCCCAATACAAATTTCAACATCATAATATCAAACCCATTATCTGAAAATGAACCTCAGTAACGAAAAAGCATTGGTTTCATAGACATTAAATTGCTGACATCGATTATGAAACACGAAGCTTACTCGATAACTGACCGATTGTCGTCTTCAAGGTGAATGCCGTTGCTTCCATTTGTTCGATGGTCACAGTTTGCTAAAAAAATCAAACCAGCATACTAATTGTTTTTGGACCAGTACCCTCGACTGCCACATGCCATCATCAGGCAACTTACGTGACATATCTAGAGGGGACACATATGCCACCGGAGAATCGTGTCTTCTTCGGTGGCTCATCAAGCATGGAGACGACGCTGAGAGACTCTTATCTTTAAAAAAGATAAAGTGAAATTTAAAGAAAACGAGCCAAGTGGTATAATTGGTTGAGCACATGCCACCAAAGCTAGTAGGCTGGGTTCGACTCCCGGTCGGGTTACAGCGACGACTTGAAAAACGGCACTCGCGGCCTTTCTTGCCTCGTGCTTCAAATGTTTAGGCAAATTTTGATTTGAAAATTAGATTTATGAATTTAAACGGACCTGGATTTCTTCAACGTTTTCATAAGTTCTCGACATGCACACCGCCTGTGACAGGGCAGGGCGCACATCAATGCAAATAGTTCCTGCCAAACACATCGCAGCAGGTCTTCGGCAACAATCTTCAGCGCATCAGCAATTTTTGCTTCATTTCCTACAACGTTGCAGAGGGACATTTCCAAATATTTACTGCGGTTGGTGCTTTTTATGTAAATAAGTTTTAAATCCACGCTGTACCGTCTTGTTCGACTGTGTTCGAGCACGTCAAACGCTTTTTCTATTGAAGTAAATGCCATTTCTATACTTAAGAAAAACCCACGAAACATTCATTTTGAGTTGTTGTTGGACACGCTTTTGGGCGTTCACCTTCTGTCACGGCCAATTTTACAAATGTTCACGGTTTACGGCAATTTTTCATTAGACAGTTTTCAACAAGATTCAGGAGCTGGCTGTTAAAAAAATTACAATACCCGCGATCTGGGAAAAATTAACCCTACGCATAATTATTTCTTAAAACTCAAAAAACGTGGCTTTGGTGAAACATTTGAGATTTATTTTTCTTTAAAGGATCGATTTAAATCTGGTACGTCCCGCTGACCAACATGGTTCTTTGGAGAAGATTAAAGTTTGACCGTAAATGGTTGTTTTTATACCACGAATTCGGTTACTCACAACTCACGTTGATTTGTTTCGACATGCAAATCGCACAGTAAAAAAACAAAATGTTCTATTTATGATCTTTCTACGCATTGCTCACCATGAAAGCTTGCATTGAAACAAGTCATGGTTTGAACATGTGCCGTGCACAAATGCGGTGAATACTGTGTCGAGGCCTCTGCTAGCACAGGTTTCGGTTTGGAAATGCATTCTTTGACTTCTGACAAGAGTTCCACAACCATTTTCTGAAAAAAAAAAATACGACACTACCATGAAGCAGATGGTCGCTGATACACGCCGGGCTTGCATTACTTGAGAAAATATCAATTGCACGAACTAGGGTGCATGGTTTCAGATGCGTGATGTCAGGGCTATTTGCAAAGTATCGCGCAAAGGATGACGTGCAAGACACGCCAACGTGATCGGATGTGGGGAGGATTACAAGAATCTGTATATAGAAAAATCAAATTACCATCATTCACAAATCGGGTCCCTACAACACTGTTGACATGCTGCCAGTCAAAGGAGATCTTTAGCGCATTTATGTCAGCCTTTTTCGCTGCGTTATTAATTATATCTACGAAGAGGCCCACGTGTCTACTACGCACGCCGCGGCACTCAACCATACCACGCAAGACATAACCCGCAAATAACTTGGTCCAAGTCGCAAAAGTAGTGACACATCGTTCGCAAACAAATGTCGGAGGAAGTTGAAGTTGGGTCAACCAGTTACCGAGACGAACTTACATAAATAAATAAATCACTGGATCCTAGCAAAAGCCCCAGAAGTACAAGATTGGCGTTTATATTTCACGACCACACTTTCTGTCAGAAGTGCTAATCCCTGAATTAAGCAGAGATCGACCGATATGGCTTTTTTGGGGCCGATGCTGATACCGATATTTCCAAAATTTATAAATCTTGTTTTCGGCTTCATTATCAAAAATATTATGTATTCTGTGCCTTCCTAATTTTTTTAAATTTTCAAATTGCAGCAATTTCAATATTTTGCTATGATTTTTAATTAATCTGTTTAATAATGATGCTTTCGTTTCGGCTGCGACGGTCGACGCATGCTACATGGTTCATCTTGTCTGTTTGTTTATGAAAACGCAACTGCTAGCGTTGCTGCAAGATAATTGTCTTGACTTGCTTCATTGTGCTTTCTTTCGCAAGTTGTCTGCATGCGTGAGGAATATAACAACGTTTTGTCAACACCTACTGAGGCCGATAAAATCGGCCGTTTTGGCCGATACCGGTATATCGGTAAAACCCAAATATCGGCCGATTATATCGGTCTATCTTTAGAATTAAGTATTGCTCACAACAACAACATTTTCAGTTTCCACCTGCCAAAAATTGCGACTGGCTTCGCCGGACTGTTCCACAGCCGAAAGAACTTTGTCTATGCCGTCGTCACATTTTTTCACGCTCGACTGGAGATGACAGAGGAACTGACTTTTCATCTCGGTGAGCTCGGTTCGAGTCTCTTGCAACAACTTCTCCAGTTCATCAACCTTTTTAAACCCATACCGGCCGAAATGTTAAGTTCGTTACAAGCACTTCGGAGAAAGCGCAATGCTAACCAAGTCGGTCTTCAAGAAAAGAAAGTTCAAGCGACTTTCCCTATAAATCCGCTCTTTTTCAAGAAGTTTTTGTTCAATCTAAACGTGCACAATAATCGTAGTCTTCCGAGGTTCTACACTAAACCTTTGCCAAATTTACCAGTTGCAAGCAGGGTTGATTCATGCAGTAACAATCATGGTTTCAATCAAGTAACAAAATAAAAAAATCATGTTGTTTTAGAGCAGAGGTTCCCAACCTGGGGTACATGTACCCCTAGGGGTACATTTGCCTATACGAAGGGGTACATTTAAGGTTAGTAATAGAAGATAAATATATATTTGCATATCTTTATTTCCAAATATTCATACATATATCAACAAATATTACTTTAAAAAGCAGTTATATGCTTATTTTTAAATATATCTGTGACAAATCCTGACAAAAAATTTTGTCATCAGAAATTTTAGGGGCACATGTTCATCCGTCGAAATGCTGAAGGGGTACATGCTTATCTTTCAAAATGCTGAAGGGGTACATACGCCTCTGTCGGAATGCTGAAGGGGTACATGGTAAGAGAAAGGTTGGGAACCCTTGTTTTAGAGCAAGGATGGCCAACCTGTGGCGCATGCGCCAGAAATGGCGCATTGGATGCTTATAGAAGTGACGCATTGCATCCTTTTGATGACAAGACAGTAAGCCACTCTTATTCATTAATTTTAGTGATTTTATTTTTCTTGGACGCCCTTTCTAGCAGTGCTATGTTCCTTTTAGATCAATCTGGCTTTACATTAATTAAAATATAAGTTTGGTTTCCTGCTGTGGGAATGTAGTCCAGTAACTAGCATTGTGACGTTGTAACAACCCCGACGTAACGTGATGATTTTAACGTCTTTGAAGAAATTGTTGGCTTTGAGCAGGCCTGCACAACATATGGCCCGCGAAAGCTTTTGGGGCCCGCGTGAGCTTTTTCAATTGTTGAAAATGTTACAAAAAGTGACCTCGAATAATATCTTTTCAGAACTTCTTCCATATTGCAACAAAATCTCTACATTGAAATGAAATAGACTTTTGCGACCCGCAGCAAATTTATCTTGATAATTGGCCCTTTGAGCTTTCTGAGTTGTGCAAGCTTGGCTTTGAGTCACTCCATAGAAAAAACAAAAGTATCATACACATTGGAGAAAGTAAAGTCATGTCTAGGAAATCAACAATTCTATTTAAGTAAACGTTTAAGTGTATGGACTAACGGAACACCGTCAATGATTGGTAAAGCTGCTGGAGCTGTTGCCTTGCTCTAAAGTTTTTTTGGTCGTCCTCTCCTAAAATATCATTGCATTACTCACCAAGATTCTCTGTGTGGATGTGCTTTGAGTTTGTAGCATGTTATAGTGCCAGTTATAAAGTGTGTGAACAAAATTAGAGCAAAAGGATTAAACAGAAAACAATTCAGAGAATATTGTGAACTGCTAGATGAGTAATATGGTGATCTCATCCTTCAATGTGAGGTGAGTTGGCTTTCTAGAGGACAAGTTCTGAAACGATTTTGGTAACTGAAACACATTGTGTATGATTTTCTGGAAAGGAAAGATGAGCTGCCCAAGGAAAGGACCCTTTTGTGTAATAAGAACTGGTTGTTAGACTTAGCATTTTTAGTTGATGCTACCAGCCATGTCAATTACCTCAATTTGAAACTGCAAAGACAAACTGTTTCCTAGCTTAGTAAATGATATCAGGGCATTAATGCATTCAACATAAAGTTGAAACTGTTTATCTCTAAGTTAAAAAAGGAATTTAAAAAAACAAGGTTAATATGCTGAAAATGTTTTTAACTTTGCAAAATACACTGAAAAAATCAAATTACTGCAAGAGGTCTTTGATAGTCGTTTCAGTGATTTTTCTGAAGAAGACCGCGTGCTTGCATTTATAAACCCATTTTCACTTATCACAACATGCTAAGATGCCTAGTAATATGCAAATGGAACTTATTTGAACTAATAAGAAATTTAGTATTGAAAATAAAATTTGATTAACTTTCCTCATTGCCAAGTGCGTCGGAAATGATTGGTTTTTGGTGATCATTACCATCTGAACATTTTCCAAAAACGAGAAAATATACCCAGAGCCATGCCTGTCTCTTCGGAACTACGTACAAATGCGAGCAGTCATTTTCTTTTATGAAAATAATCAAAAACAAACTGAGGTCGCGACGGTTCAATTCCAGCTTGAAGAACAGTCTGTTGCTTTCAGCTACGAATTTACTCCTAATATTACTGGTTTGGTGAAAGCAAAGCAGAGTCAAAAGTCACATTAAAATCATTTATGTTTATTTTGCCTGTGTATAAAATTATTTTTATTTAAACTGCTAATCGTGTTCATATATTATTATTACTACTTTCTGAAGCAAAATGATCAATTAAAATTAAAAAGTGTTGTGTGAGATCTTTCCCTCTACAACTGCTACATCTGTCATCATTATTATTAAATAAATTTGGTAATGCTTGTTTATTTGTTTGTTATATAAAATACAGCATATATTTTTCAAATAAAATTACGTTATTATAACTTCAAAGTACGTCCATATAACCGCACGTTTCAAAGGACTGAAAGGAAGTGAATGTTTGTGTGGCGCATCTGAGTTAAGCGTGATAAAAATTGGCGCATGGAATCAAAAGGTTGGCCACCCCTGTTTCAGAGCTTTGCGTGATGTCAATTACACATTTAATTAGTATTCTGATAGGTTTTCACCTAAGTGCAGAAGGCAAAGAATTCTTATAACGACACAAGTTAAAACCACTTGAAGTTTTATCAATCGTAGCAACTGTGAGGTCAGAGATTCTATGTCATTTAACTGCAAAAATGGCATGTGGACAGAAATCACTCACCCTTGCAGATTCAGATGTCATAACTGTTAGAATGCCATAAGTTTGAAAGTGTAGACTGGCAAAGAGTGTAAGTTACATCTAAATTCCATAAAATATGAAGGCTATTGACTGTAAACATAGTTACAGAACATATTTTTGATTCATGAAACAGATATATTATTCATATAGGTTTTTAACATTTTAAGCATGTATGCCATGAGTGTCAATAAAATTACTTAACTGAGAGTCTCAGTATTGGCATTTCAATACTAATTTCATGTCGTATTGCGGTACTGGTGTTATGAACTTATTTGCGTTAAGGGATATTACATAGGCGCAAAAACTTTCAATGAAAGTTCAGCCATTTCTAGTCAGAGTTGATTGATTTAAATCATTTCATTTAAATCAGTGATAAAATATTTAAAAAAAACAAGCAAAAATCATACACGGTTTTGAAGCTTTCTGTGATTTGTATGACACATTTAATTGGTATTCTAATCGGTTTCACATTCACTTATTGTTTAAGAAGGTAGAGATTTCTTATGATAACACAAGTTATAAAATCAATTGAAGTTTTATCAATCATAGCAACTGTGAGGTCACAGATTTATGTCAACTATATAACTACAAAAATGGTATGTGGACTGAAATCACCACCATATGCAGACGCAGAACTGTCAGAATGCCGCAAGTTTGAAAGTGTAGACTGACACAAAGCAGGCCTGTAGCCAGGTTTTGAGGTCTGAAGGGCAAAATAAACTGTTAACAGTATATGTTTAAAACCAACTTTTCTGGGCACAAGAAAACTTGGGGGGAACAAAAAAATTTAGGCACACTTCCCCTGAATGACCCCATAGCTGTGGGCCTGGCTGTATAAAGTAAAAGTGATATCTAAATTCCAGTAAATACGTAGGTTGTTGACTGTAGAAATGCTAGTTTTAGAACATATTTTGATGCAGATTCATAATAACACATATATTACAGGTCTTTACCAGTGTATGCATGTAACTTATACTTTTGCAGAAGCCGAACTAGTGAAAGCTGCATTGCAATAATCAATTTTAACAACAGACTTCGCACCAAAACTGCTGACAAGCTTGTATTTTTCTACAAGCTTCTTAACATGCCATAAGTGCTAATGAAGGTTTGAGTCATTTCAATAAATTTTCCATTTTGTACACCGGTACTAGTGTTATGAACTCATTTGCTTTAAGCGTGATGCGTAAGTGCAAAGCAAGTTGAATGAAAGTTCAGCTAAATTCTAGTTGCTGCACTAGAAGAAGCAAAGCACAAAAAAGTTATATTAAAACAAACTTTTTTAAATTAAAAATTCCTACCAGTTAGGTGGCCACCCTCTACACATTAATTCAAAAAAATAATGAAAATAAAAAATCTGATTTAAATTTTAAAAATCTGATATTTTTTTATCGCGTACGGCCTGGTGGTCTGGAACTGACGCGACGTACTACCTGCTACTTGAAAACCAAAAGCGTTGGGACTTTAATTCATTTACTGACAAGCTGTTAAAAAAGTACCAGACATAGATCGAGTCTTTCACTCAAATGCTTCTTACCACCAGCACAAAGCTGTATACGTGGCTTGACAGCGAATGATTTAGTTAAGCACTGGCTTCCATAATGTGTAGACCAAAGAACTAGCAGCGAAAAGTTTTTTTTCATGAAAAATATCCCCTGAAGATAGCTCACAAGCAAACAGAACCGTGCGAACGCTCCCATTTACGGGTCCTGGCAGGGAGGGGGGACAAAATAAGAAGCTTTCAAGGCAATATGGAAACGTACACAGCCCGGAACTATGAAAATCTAATAAACATTGAGTTCGCACTAATTAAAGCTGATGACAAATTTGTAATTGCTGATCGATTTTAGAAGAAACAAGGTCTTTTTTCCCATACATTGGAATGGACAATAAAACCACTGAAAAAAGACTGCCACGAGAAAGGTGGTGAAATGTTTAAAGTTGTTCAGTTTTCACAACTTTGCGTCTCATCTTTAAACTAACTGACCCCTCGGAAAACGCTTCTGTGTGCGACTATATCTATGAACAGACCAAACGTTAATGTGGAAAAGGAAACTTGCTATTTTCAATATGACCACAATTTTCAAACTTAAATAAAATCAGCTTACTAGTGTTGAAACGAGCACACTCAACGCAGTGTTAAGCACGAGCATTTTCCAAAACGAAGACAAAAAACTATCAACGCAATTCTGCTTACGCTTCTGTTTAATATCCTAACGTGATGGATACAGTTGTGGAAGGTGTTCAGAACTACCCAACAAATTGTGTCAAACGTTGAAGCTGACTGGCGGTCGCTTGTTTCATTATCTCTGTGCAACGCGTTGGTAGTGAAAGTGAGCAGCGCGTGGTGATGGCGTAGGACATAGTATATCGCCCATAATGCTTTCAAAACAGCGAAAACCTTAATTGGCATTCCAGGACTTTTACTGGCATGGGTGTATCAACACTTGAATATAATATAAGTGCGCTCTCTTTGCTAAAAGACTATCTATGACGTTTATAAATATCACTATTGTAGCAAAATGCTAGAAACCCTGAGTGAACACAGTAGGTATGGGGGACGCGGGAAGTTCGCCCACATTATAACTAGCCTTTAGAAAAATGAGTATCACTCGCGTGAAAAAGGGACATTGAAGTTGGACTGAAGCAGAAGTCATGGCAACAAAAAAAAATTATCGAAAATAAGTTTGCAGCGTTTCACAGAATAATTTGTGCGTTACACACAGACCATGACTTGACTTGGAAACATATTACAGTAGAATATGCCTAATTTGTCACCTCAAGGGGATTAGAAAAAAGTGACGAATTAGGCGAAGCGACGAATTACACAAACAGGTGAAAACTCTATCATAGAAGCTCGTATACTTTATCATAATAACTCGTATACATACATAGTGCTCTTATTTGCAGTAAAATAGAAGTTTATGACGTTATGGTTGGATACAACAATTAATTCCTCTGCTCTATCTGGACTCCTCCATTCAATCAAGCACCTTTTAAATCTTTAATAAACTTTTCTGCGTTCTCTCAATGGGCAGTCGGGCGCTTCGCACCTCGTGTATAAATTCGATAAACAAATTGCAAGGTACAACAATTCTCAGACAAAGATCCTTAATTTGTTTGAATTCCCACACGTACCAGCTGCTTAGACATCTAAAGCGAAACTGCAAATGACGAATTAGACGAACAGAAATGTACACAAAAGATAGAAATTCTGTCGGGACCGACGAAAGAGTGACGAATTAAGCGAATTGACGAATTAAACGATGACGAATTAGATGAGTTCTACTGTATTATTATTTATATCCCATAAATTTATTCTTTGGACACCCATTCTTCGATTTAACAAAAAAACAATACATACCCTTTCTTTGCTGTTGTCGCAGAGTTTTTTTACAACCTCAGGAATATCAACGTCGGTAAAATGGCGAACTGCGCAAACAAGACAAAATGTCGATTTCATACAGGCTTGTATAGGAAACAAAAAAGTTGTGCGTTTCTCAGCAATCCATGGTAGCAAAAACATCTTTACCCAGAAAAAGATAACCGGTTTTTGTGCATTGAAATTGCCAACACACGACCATCCTCAAGCACCCTGTCCCACAAGTGTCCAATTGTGGAAAGCGTTGAATAATTGGGGGTCTCGGTGCCCGTAGGAACGAACATACTCACTTCTGGTCTGTTTTTCTTCGGTCACAGACCGAAATGATTTGGAAATGACAGAAAAAAATTAAGTCCTTTAGGTCAGACGGCCTGAAAATATGGGCTAATGCTGCAACCACTCCGCTAGCGTTGCGCTGAATGGGCGGTTCACCACGAACGGAATGCGCGCAAATAACAACACCACATATATATAGTGCGAACAAACAATAATCTCTTTGATGGACGTCGAAACAACGAATCCGATCCATCATCTTATCTTTGGAGGTGGGATTGTTCGTGGCTGTACAGTCCTATGCGTGATAGACATGTACGGCCACAGGTGGGACACAGACAAGCGGAGTTGTTTTCTCTGTTCCGAGCAGGATGTTCATGCCGTCGGCGACGACGCTCATCTTCAGTTTTATCCTGCTTTGCTGGCATGAAGAGGATACCAGTGGTACAAATGTCTTG
>Ga0210059_1011269_pt1 | contig 13695 bp, 12 predicted proteins | sample Ectturendosymbi2_FD_188042 | JGI IMG/M metagenome (GOLD analysis project Ga0210059, IMG submission 188042) | Ecteinascidia turbinata endosymbiont from Florida, USA - Sample 2 (SPAdes) (version 2) | ecosystem: Host-associated > Tunicates > Ascidians > Unclassified | place: Key West, Florida...
GAAAAAAAACGCAACTCCGCAAAAAAAAACAATCCCAAATTCCTGGGAAAAACGCAAGGCTGGCAACACTGGTAAGTGTTCCCCACACCAGGTAAACCATTGTGTCAGGGCATTTGATGCCCTGCTGAGAAACAGTTCCTATCGATTTTTTATACGAATCGCATCTTCATTCCACTTTTTTATTCGTTCGCTTCAAATGTCTGATGATTTCTACAAATCTTCATTTTTCTTCAATTATTCAAAGCTCCTGTATGATGGAGACCAAATGCAGTAGTTGTTGGTGCATTGTTTCGGTGTTCGTGTCTCATCAGTATTGCTTTTGTGTAGTAAAAAGAAAAAATGTGTGTGCAATGTCTACAAACCAAGCATACAAAATAAGAAGAGCTGTTAAAATGCTTTGCTCCTCCCTCTCCATGGTCATGTGCAAATTGCGCTACTGTGTGGCTACCCATTTTTGTGCTCTTGTGTCTGTGACTGCGTCTAAGATATGGACCACGAGTCTGAAATAAACTGATATTATTGTTATTTTACTAGCGTATGGTGTGAAACAAGTACAACTTGAAATCAGACTTCACCACACACGCACTGAAGCAGCAATTAACATAAAAATGCTCCCACTATGCTGAAAAACTCACTACGCTACTAGACCCAATCCGCCTACAAAAGCCTTGACTACACGGTGTCTGATGTTCCGTAGAAGTATGTTTTGAGAGACCGTTTCGGTCCCTCAAAAACCCTTAAAAACACTGGTGGCGTATATCATATTATTTATATTATACAGTAACTATACCATGAGTCTCACAACATTGTCTGTTCAACTGCTTGTATATGCAACAAACAGTATGCAAAATGTGTTCATCCAAACTCTGTACTTAAAATAAAAAAAAACTGCTTTTCTGTACTTGCCTGGCATGGACTCTACTAATATGAAGTAGGTACCTTGCCGCACACTCGATCACCTCAATGTGCAATTAATAAGGCACGTAAATGAAACACCTTCTTTTGGTAAAACTTTCAATCGAGTGAGTTACTCTTCAACTCTCACAAACTAAGATACGGAATTACTGGAAACAGTTTGTTTGATTTTTATATATGCAGAGTTCCTTCAGAGTCATGAAAACTACGGAAAAATTTGGTCATTTTCCAGCGTGGAAAAGTCGGGAAAAAAATTTTTTTGGTCTGTTAGTATGGAAAAAGAAAATAATTATTCAGACTTGATCTTTTGACATACATTTTCATAATATTTCATTCAAAACTGATAATTTTGCTTTCATCGTGTTAACTATCATAGTGCCTGTATTTAACCTGGCTATGGATATGTCATTCAGAAAAGTTCAAGCCTGGAAAATGGCCGGAAAAAGTCTGGAAATTTGTATTCGAAATTGCGCATGAACCCTGTATATGTTTAATGCGTTTCCTATGACACACTAAACTTACATTTATACATTCAATAACAAAGAAGTGTAATTTAATTAAATTGATAAAAAATGTCGAACTTCTTTGCCCAAATTTTTTGAGGTTTTGCCCACATTTTTTACAAATCAAAACTTTTGGGGCACGCTTGCATCCCAGCTCCTACACCACTGGTTTCAGTTTGTTTTAACGCCCCCTGTTTCGCTGTTTTACGTGTCTTGAATAGGGACGCGCATTTATGTACTCACGGCTGCTTTATTTCTCATTCAATCGAAGCATTTCCCTTGGCAGCAATTGGTGCGAGAAATAGCGATTCATTTTGCCTCTGCTGCCCGAGAGTTCTGAGGCACTGTTTTCGCGACATGTGTTCAATCTAACAGTAACAGTGTTTGACGTCACGTATTCGTTGGATGAGTGTAACATTTTCTTGCTCTGACTCCCGAAGACCCACACTTGTCACGTTTTTGCACTTTGTGTTCGAAGTAAAGTGCAGGAAGATTCAAGGTCATTTTAATCAGAAGTGTCATTATTTTTCGAAAGCAGTGTTTGTTTTCTCGACGAAGTCTTAATTTTGTAAATCAGGGGTTCTTAACCTTTTTTCTACCATGTCTTTTGTTACAAGCCCCTGACTTTAAATAAGTAAATTGGACGGAACACTTTGCTGTTAAAAAAATTTTCATGTTCTAGAGCGCGTAAAGACTCGCCCCCCCCCGGAAGTTTGTTGACGCCTCCCTGGGAGGCGTGCCTCTTCCGGTTAAGAGTCGCTGTTGTAAATCAAAGCAGCGTTGATGCCTACTTGTTCTAAAGTAGGGATGCACTGGAATAACTTTACGGCCGGAAATAAGAATTCCCATCGGATTCCGGTTTTGGCCGGAAATGGATTAATTCCAGTAAACTCTAAGATTGTTCTTTATTGTATGCGATTTTTTCTTCCTTTATTGTATGCGATTTTTTCCTGAAAATGTTTTTGGCCCGCTTCTGGGCCATGGCACGCAGTTCGTGAAAACCAGTGGTTTAGTCTTGAGATTTGATGATTGCAAGAAATAGTCTTGCAATATAGCAAGAATAGTTTACCGCAGGCCCGGATGAACTACGGTCTGTTTAGCTCGTTAATCCGGTTCGCTCGCTGAACTTGCCCAAGTCGTGGTAATACGGCCAATCCATTTTTCATGTTCCTCACATTGTCCGGCTTGTCCGCGTTTCCCAATTACAACGTGCTCTATATTCCTCCGTTCCACTTTTTCACTTGGCTCTGTCGAAGTACTTATTTCAGTTCTAGCCAGATTTGTTTGTTTTCGTCTGAGTTTGCTTCCGACAGGAAATGAAATTCTTGAATCCGGTACATCCGTATTTTAAGACACGATTTTTTTAATTTGAAAAACTTTTTAACCAGTCCCGACAAAGTTTGGCCTGTTGAGACCAGTGACCAAATTCTAAAGGGCAAGTACGTACGAACTGAAATCAACACGGTGTTGTAGACTCATTGGCATGCGGAGGTCTATTGATGCCCGAGGCGACTGCTTGATTAGATGCCCTCTTACCAAATTGTAGTATTGAGCAGTGGCGTAGGCCTATGGTGGTCATTGTTACTGGATATACGTTGTTTGTGACGTCACAGTGTGGCGTCATATTCACGTTTACAAACCGATGTTTTCGCGATGTTTATTGACACAACATGCATATTTAGGGACGCCGGAGCAGCGGTAGGGCAGGGGGAGCAGTAAAACAGTTGAGGGCATTGGAAACTTATAAAAAACAAAAAAATCGTTACCAATTATGTCTGTTCATCAACAATACTGACCTCAAAAATAATAACAAATTACAGAAAATCATGCTGGATTTTCTGGGTGCCCGAATAGCTGCAATAAATTCACTTCAAGTCGATCTTGATGAACCATGAAATTGCCTATGATACTGTTATGAAAAGGCACCTCCGCCCGCGTTGCACCCCTTTTGAAAGGCCTGAGGGAGCAATGCTCCCGCCATGCCTTCGTTCTCCGGTGTCCCTGTGCATATTATTCTGCACGCACCCTCTTTACTCGTTGCAGGCTACAATGTGTCACTGTAATGAACATAAATAATCAGTGGTCTCCTGAGACGGAGCAGTTCGTAACTGCAAAAATATCCGGCAACGCGTTAAAACAGGGGAGTGGAACACACTCAGTGCTACGTCAGCGCAGTTCACAACTGCAAAAACACATGGCTGCGCGAATGTCTCGACGAAAAGCAGTCGATCAGAATGTATGCGGCGGCAGGGGCGCAACGAGGTTAGATGGCGTCCAGGGCAAGAAGCAAGTTTGGTGCCCCCATGTTCGAACTAAGGTCTTTTCGGAAGCAAATGCACTGTATTGTAGAAAGTACTTATGACACTTTGTGATTTTTCCGCCCCCTCCGCAGTCATTCGGCGCCCCCATAGTGATTCAGTCCCCGGGGAATTGTTCCCCCTCGTTACGCCCTTGTGCGGCGGGAATGGCGGACTCCCAGGGTTGACAGTTTAAAATTTGTAAACTACACAATAATTGAGAATGCGCACAAAATACGCAAGAAAATTTTCGTTTTTTATGTGGCTGTTATATGTACAACTACTGGGGGCAGAACAGATACGGACTTGTACGAGCCGTTATGATCAATCCGCCTAAACTGCCAATTAATGACGAAACTCGAAATGAAGCACGTATTGCAAGCACATGTGTGCGACGGTATTAGCACAAAAAAAACGAAACGGGAAACTAGTGATACATCACAAAATCAGCTAAACCAAGCACGTTGAAATAGGACAGTTTTGAAATTTGATTCAGAAAGTCAATTAAAGGTCCATAATTATCTTCAGGGTTGATGTAATCGGGCACAACCAAAAAACACCCGTTTTTTTGAAAAGCCCACTTAATACAAACCAATAAAACCCACCATAAATCCCACCCTTCTTTTCCTTCGAAAAATGTACTATGAAGTTGAAAGTAAAATAAGCAACACACTGGTACAGTTAACTGTAAAAATTTTTAATGAAACAAAACGAACAGCAATGAAATTTGAAAGACTTGAACAGTTTGAGTAAAGTCTACTGGTTATCTTCTTCAGCTCTGTAAATCGGTATATTTTAACCAATTTTTCTGCCTTCTCTGCATCCAAACTGTTTCTGATGTTGGACCATACCAAACCATATGTTGAAAAAATACACTATATAGATGCTGAACTAGCAGGGCATGTAGGCTGCGTAAACTTGACGTGAAACTGCAGAGTTTGTGTGGGAGTGGCTTTTCTCTGTTTGCTGTGTGCATGCTTGCCAAACCTTACCACTTTGGAGTGAATTGACCAGCAACACTTTGCAAAAACAAAGATGGGGTACATTTCTTTACGCTCAAATTTGAATGCCATAAAAGGTATAACAAGTTATTATTGTGTAATTCTGAAAATGGTGATATTGCATGATGCAATAAAAGCAATTCAGAATAGGGTTTTTGTGTTTTTTTTCTAAAAAAAGAACAAAAACATGTTTCTTTTCAAAACACCCAAAAACGGATTTAAAAAGTACGAAAACCCCATGTGAATTGTTTTTTTTAACCGTTTTTTTTTCAACCCTGATTCATTATCGTTCAAGATTTAAATTGAATATAGAAATAACAGTGGTTCTTGTACCACATTTAAGCGCCAAAGATCAAGTGGTTTAGGTGGTTTTCAAATTGGTAATGCGCTTTTCTCCGGGATCCAAACAACAATCCATCATAAGTGTATAAACTTGTTTATTGATAATTTCGGATATACTTGCCCTATTCAACACCCTTTATTTTTCCAATTTCTTGCTCCTGACCTTGCTCAAGAACTGGTTGTACAATTAGACTTCTCCATTTTTATACCCGCATTTCCTCTCAGGTGGGTTGCGAGGTCGCTAGCGCTACGCATGAGCTGCAGTGCTATTGACGCTGCTGCATGTTTGGTAAAAGGGTGTTAACAAGTGCTAATATTCCATTTTTATAGGCTCATTTGCGCCGGGTTAACATAAAGAAATCGGAGAAAATTAATCTTTTATGTATGTTGTAAGACTCTAAGTAGTCTAACGTAGCTTTACCAAGCAAGATACGAGACATGGCAAAAGAATCCCTTTCCATGACTTTTGAAACGCACGAGACAGAATCACCGCAAATTGGCTAGCCATGACCTCAGCATAATTTTTTCACTGAACCAGAAAATAATCGAACCCAGCCTACCAGCTTTGGTGGCGAGTGCTCAACCATTCTTTTCTCATTGAGAAAAGATTCCATTCGCTCAAAAATGTTGAATCGCAAAACACCCAAAGCTTGCAACAATTTAGCAAAAAAAGGTGGGAAGCACCACACGACTTCACAGTAAAATTTTCCACAATTTGTATAAGGAAAAGAGTGCAACCCCACGAAACAATAGTTGCTAACGCACGTAAAAAGTTGGTAACACCCGGCGCAAGTACTAGGTGTAGGCGGTGTGCACTTTCAGCGAGCAAAAAATCTCTACCTTTTCAAACTCCGACATGATACTCTGTAAGAAATTGGAAGCAACCAGGAATACTATTTTGTTTTTCTGTTCAATCAAAATACAGGTTTTCTAAAAATTTTGAGCAGTACTGAAATCTTGAGTGAATTGCATAAAAGTTAACGAGGAAAAGAATTGCTTACAAGTTAAACGAGAAGAAACGAGGAAAAAGATTTTCAGCTTCAAAGAAATATTCACTTGAAAGAAAAATTGCTACAAGATTCAACGAATTCAAAAAGTATTTGCTTATGCCATTATTTCTGCAAAAAGTCCCATTTTTAAATCACAAAAACACCTTAAGGCTTTGGATCAAAACGCCCAGCGTAGCTCTCAAGTTAGTTGAACAAACAAGAGAATTGAACATTTTTAAGCTTCAACCAAATAGTAACAAGAAAAATTGGAGGAAAACTCCCAAAGTTCATGTCAATTTCAACATTGTGCTTCTGTGTTAAACGAAGCACCTTTTTGACAGACTACAGAGCAGTTTTAAGTTTATTTTTGCAACAGAAAACTTGTTAATGTTTATTTTTTGAAATACTGTTAAATCGCCTTTTTCTCGAAAAAATGCACGGGAAATGCCCAAGATGCTGTTGACGCATTTTCCTGTAGCTGGCGCCCATAAAAATAACAACAATGGCCTTACATGTTGTCTAAGGGCAAACCGCAGTCTTAATTATTTTACTAAATGCCTGCTTGACTAGTGGGGTAAATGTCTCGCTTTGTTGAAGGACTGGAATATTTCCTATGTTTTGTTCACTGATTTAGTTAAGGAAGGCTCTACTCACACGATTGGAGTGGAATTTGGGTCCAGAGTTGTGAGTGTTGGTGGAAAATCCATCAAGCTGCAAATATGGGACACAGCAGGACAAGAAAGATTTAGGTTTGTGTACCATTTAATGAAATGCAATTGAATTATACTGGATGGCATGCACATTTGACATATCAGTACCTCGTTCATGCTGTCTACATTTGTTTTTTGAAGTGAAATTTTGAAAAGTTGGTGAGGAATGAATGCATTTGGATCGCGGAAGCCTATCTTCCCTAGGGTTACAAGGCAATATTCATGATCTTTTTTACATTCAAGCTTTCTAGCACTTTACTTTAACGGTTGCGTACAGTTTTTTTTGTCACGAAATGCCTTGCAAAGTAAAACTTGTTGATTACAGAAGTTTGACGTTGTTTGGCTTAAAACTATGCATCAAAACAATGTTTTTTCTTGACTTCAGCATCCATTGCAGCCAGCTCTTGGCTGTGCAGTATCCCCTGTATCTGCATCATGTCACATGAAGGACTGCAATGTACTGAACTTCTTATTTTCTGCGTTATGTATCATGCCCAAACCTTGTTTACCGTATTGGCATTGTAAGATAGGGCGCTCTGCATTCATTAATGATTAATTGGAACCCCTCATGCAAAACTAGGTCGATTCCGTGCGTTGACGTGCGAAGATATGGGTTTAAAATGGTAAAACATTCTGGTTCATTTTATTCATAAGTATCGAAACTTGATAAATCATTCCACTAGCAATCAAGACATTACTACGCCATATCACTTGGTATTGTTAAACTGTGTTTAGTTGTTTGGGAGAAATTTAAAGCGATGTGGAATCGACAACTTTTTCAGATGATAACCATTTTCAGATGATAAATGCAATGCAATCACTGATAGGGACACCGTGTCCTAATCGCGAAGCGTAAATAAGTCACAAGTTACGTGGATCGTCGCACGCACAACGTGACTGACGTCAACTCTGCTTTTCAGATCTGTCACAAGAAGTTATTATCGAGGAGCTGCTGGTGCTGTTCTAGTGTATGATATCACAAGGTATGCTTTGTCCTGTTTGGTGTTTATACCCTACTGTAATGTGTCCACACGTTGGTTCGTGCCTGTGCCACACGAGTGTGTTGGTGTGTGTTTGCGTGCTCAAGTTCCATTAGTGGCTGGGACTGTTTCTGCTTCTGCGTAGAAGTTGGTGGAAGGTGTGTAACCATGCAGTAGTGGAGTTACTAGAAGTTCTTTCTCGTTTGTTTTAGCCGCGAAAGTTTTAACTCATTGACGAATTGGTTGACGGACGCAAAAACGTTGGCAAGTCCCAATATTGTGATTATTCTCTGTGGAAACAAGAAGGATTTGGATACAGAAAGAGAAGTAACTTTTTTGGAAGCATCTCGATTTGCCCAAGAAAATGGTTTGTTTTCCAAATAGCAGATGTTTATGAAAAGTTGAAAACGTTAAAAACTGCATTATTTTCCAAGACTTGTGCTGGTGGCAAGTCTTTTTAACGTAAAATGTTTCAATGAAATTTCGAAAAGTCTAAGACAAGGTTGCTTTATGGATTTCCACGGCCACAATTCCGGGTCAACTATCACCATTGCATAGTGCAAACACATGTTGGTTTGTGCCAAGCTGTAGACCACAAAGACGCAAATTTAGCTTTTCTGCTGTTGTTTAAAATCGTTTCTAGCAAAGCTTTGCGTTGAGATATTTTACAAAAAGACACCCTTTTGACAAACGCTGGTGCGAGTTCGGCAAAGATTTTACCACGCAAGTTTTTTTACATTTGCCGCAAGAAGTGGCACCAGAGTTCTTGGGGGGCAGGGGCAGTAACGGAAGACCACAGCGATTTTAATTTTGCTGATGACTCACATGTACTCATCTTTCGAGTGATTGTCGTGAGTTTATTCAACGAGGAAAGTTTAACTTAGCCCGGGTGTTCTTGGCTTGTTTTTCTCTGCTGAAGCTGAGGCAACTTTGTGAATGTTTGAACGAAGGTTCTTTATCGCTGGGCAGCTTTTCGCCTTCAATGAAATAGATCTTACTGAAGTGAACTGTAAATGAGTGGATTTGTAAAAAAAAAACGTTAAACAGCCAAATACAGCCGAGAAGGAAATCACTACGTAATGCATTTATCGTGAAATAGAACTTCCAAATGTTTTTGCGAGGGGACTTTACGACTTCCGTTATGTTTTGCAACTAACCAGCGGTTCTTAATGTCTCGAATACAAGGTGACTAGAAAGCTTCGTCCGCTCAGTTGTTGTCACAGTTCCACTGTACTGTGAATCACGGAATAGGTGGCCGTGAGCACCAGGTGACTGTACTCAAAACGGAAATATTCAGGTGAAATGATGTATATTGCATATAACAGCCTTGAACTCAAATGTCGTAATGGTTGTAGGACAGTGGCTGATCTGGTAGATATGTGAGCCTTGCAATTCAACATTAGGCCTTTTAATAAAACGACGTGCACTACATTGAAATTCACGAAATTAAAAAATTCCCTCTGCTAATTTTTTCCAGAGTTAATGTTCCTTGAAACGAGTGCTTTAACTGGCGAAAATGTCGAAGATGCTTTCAACAAATGCGCGAAAACAATCCTGAACAGAATCGAAGCAGGTAACCCAACGGTTTGTGGAGCGCCACTGTAAACTGCTTTGTTTTTGGGGCAGGATACAGAATACACAGCTATGACAGCTAGCACGAGATTGTGAGGTGGAATGACGAAAGTTTCACTGTTATTGAAGTCATTTATTCTACTAGGCTGCCTAAAACTTCGAGATTAACCTGCAGTAAGAAATGATATACCACCAGTATGATCTGGTATTGCTCAGAGAAAAGCCTAACTTTCTGGTAATAAGCGTATCCGTCGTTTCATGTTGTGCTCGAAACTTATTGTAAAGAACATAGAGTATTTTCGCAGCGTCTTGTTTTGGCGACTTCGTGGAATAGCGATAATTAATATTTTTAATATAAAATCGTCATCTGTGCGACCACCTACTGTTTCAAACCCAATCTATCGCCCGCACAGGCCCATGTGACGTGAAGCGTCCGTTTCCAGGTGGCATCCAACCCGAGCGAATGGGATCGGGAATCCAGTACGGCGACGTGTCTTTGCGAAGGCTGCGCAGCAGCAATCCCACCACACCGCGACCATCAAAGAGCGATTGCCGATGCGCATGAGTGCTGCTTCCGTTCTATCCTGGTTTTTGCACTTAGCTTGTCGAATAAGTTTACCATTGCTGTACTGCGCAGTCTGCTTCGTTGTCGCGCTATCAGTTAAAAGCATTTTCCAGTGGCATCGATTCTGCTGGTGGGTATAGTATCGATCGTGGTTGAGTGCAGTGCTCCGCGCTGACCGTGGACGTGAAATAAGCTGCTGCTCTGAGACGGTAGCACCGACGAGGGCAGTGTTTCTCAACCTTTTTACTTACGTGGCCCAGATAACTTTGGGAAAAACTTGTGTGGCCCACAAGCTTGTTAGCATGCGCTATGCCAGGGTTGCCAATTTGGCTTTTTGAAGCCAGATTTTGAAATTCTGGCTTTTTAAGCACCTTTGGCTTTTTTGGAAATCAAAAAAATCCAGACAAAATTTCGCCTTTTTTCAAGGCTTGGCTCTGGAAAAACATTTTCGGAGCTGCATATTCATTACGATTCTCTTGTGAAAGGAGTCTATAACCATGCAGGGTGCACAAAATATTAAAAAGATTTTACTGTTGCCCTGAAAATGATCAATGCTATTGATAAGAAACAGACAGTGTAATTACGGGGAAAGAAAATGCTTCTAAAGAGTGGAATTGTATTATACCGATGATTTTGACGAGATGTCTATTTTGTGTTTGGTTATACATATTTTATGTGTATATGCTTAAAACTGCTATCTGGATTTTTTGGTGAAGACAGGTTGCTAACCCCGCGCTATGCTTTTATACGCATAAATAAATACATGAATTTATTCCAGTATGCAATTCAGTGAGGATCTTGCTGCTGAACACAATGTATTGCCACGCTGTTCTGATTAGATATCTAGATAACTGTGTTCTAACATATTTTTTGTCCTAACTCCGTGGCCCACTTAAACTGCGCTATGGCCCACAGGTTGAGAAACACTGGACTACGGCGTACTTTTCAAGCTTTTTGTTTTTTTCCAGCTTTCTTGATGTTCTCTAAAATGCTAACGGTGCGATGAAGGGTGTTGCAATTGTTTTTTTTTCGCTACTTTTATGTTCTTGCTGCTTGCACATCCGAAGTGATGGAGAATCGTGGTGTTGGACTCAGTGAAACCTGAGACAAACATGCTCTTACCGGATTTATGAGCTTCCTTCTGATTGCAACTCAACAGGTTCTGAAGTGACTACAAGGGTTATATATCTGCTCTCATTCCATGCCCTCTATCGAAAAATTGCGCAAAGATATTGTCGATGTATATTTCGGTGTTAATACGACGTCGATGTTTTCTGTTGCGGCGATATGCGGTGGACTTAGCGGGGAACAAGTTTTCCAAAACAAGTTTTTTAGACGAATGGTTTGAACTACGTTGAGACAAAGTTTCTGAATCGAAAAGCACCCAAATTGGGTAAAAGTATTGATCATGGGGCATTTTATACTATGTTACGTAATATACAGCCAAACACGTGACAAAATCCTTTCTATAATGCTGCTCTTCGATTGCGCTGAGATGCGCAACTGAAAAAATAAAATGGTTTTGTCTTCTGTCGTTTCACGTATAAGTCTTTAAAATATTTTTCCCACGGCGGCAACCGTCAAATCGTTGTCAGGAAGAAGTTAGCAACACGCAACACACGGACAACTCTTCAGAAATGCGACCGGCATTTCAGTTTCGCTTGTCCAGCAATGCGGTTTTGCTACAAGCTTTTTTCAACTTTATTCACGATATTGTTGCCCACCGGGTTCGGCTTCGGTATTACCGTGATTTTCATCCGGTTTCTCGCGACACACTAGTGTTACGCAGAATATTGTCAGCTGTGCCGCTGACGATCTTCTGCGTTGAAGTAGTTATCCGTTATCATCAGTTTGAATCTTCGACATAATACGAGAGTAATACAAAAACAAGTCCGTGGTTCAACAAAGGTTGAAAAACACTGCACTATTCCACGTTGTTGAATCCGAGTCACAGTGTTATGTCCTTGTGAACTGTAAATGCATCACAGCTATATGTCACTTCCCGTGCGCGTGTCATTGGTACGTTTTTGCAGTTCCTCGGAGCTTTTCCTCTGTGCAGTGATCCTGTAGCGTTGTTTGAGCAACCGTACGCTGTGCGGTCACTTTGTGTAGATATTGAAGTTTCGTTGTACTTTTTTCATGGTGCGTAACTACACACATTACAGTATTTCCATCCATAACTTTTTTGCAGCTTCTCTTTGCGGACCGATCTCCGCGTAGAACTTTGTTCGCCACGAACTACACAGCAAAACTTGCAGCAGTGAGCATGAGCAACAGATCTATACGCGCACGTCGTATGATGCGCAGCTACCAATGCCTGTCTGTCAATCGTTGATAATTTTTCCCTTATTTCCAGCGTAACATGCAGCGATACCTCAAAGCATGCGGAAACAGGAACTGTTCCAAATGGGTTCAGAAATATTTGCGGTTGTTTAAAGGCCAGGTTTGTTTCGTACATATGTGGTTACCAGAACCTTTAACCATTGAGAAAGAATAAGTTTACATTACATAAGGTTGTTCTCGTCTCTCACCGCTTGTTGATGAACTTAGGGAAAAGAGGTTTGCCTGCTTTTTCGGATGGATTACTGCTGGGTTTTGCATTCATGAGGATGTAAATGGATGGCCAACGTCAATGGCGTAACTGACGGGGGCAGGGGCAAACCCCTGGAAAGCTAAATGTAAAAACTGGGTCTCCATGAGCTGACATTTTGATATTTAGTATTCTTTCAGTTTTCAGTAAGTTGTTTTTATGCGTTTTCCGGGGTGTTTTCGTTTTTTTTCAGCTAGTATGGACATCCACGATATCCGGATTCACTATCATTTCACAACATTTTTCTGAGTGTTGGCTAGTGGTCCTCTTCAACAAAGTTTATCCCCCCTCTGGCTCAAACCCATGTCAGTTACGCCACTGACAATCGTAAGCTTCGGATCTAAATATTGACTGAATAGGTATATTATTATACACCCATGCCCTATTACACAACAGAGAAGTAATCCCCGTTGTCATAACTCACACGTAAGCTTAAATCATGTTCCAAATGGAGGGTATTGACTAACTAACGTTTCGAACATCTCGGTTCTAATTGCATGTGTTTGAAACATGTTCTGGAAGAAACCCAATCACTTCGTTACCCAAAGCTGAGGATTTGAAAAAAAATGTTAAAAATATTGAGGGGTGGCAAATGAGAAATTAATAAATTTGCCAACTCTTCTTTCAGTAATCACTTCAGGCTACTGCAGAAAAACGAAATCGCTGAACAACGCGTTTTCTTACATTATGAAGTATAAAATTTTCTCTTCCAGATATTTTGTTGATTGCCGTGAAGCTCTCTGCACAGCAAGAAAGACATGTTGCTATCAACTTGTGAATACCACCGACACTAGATAATACTGAAGTAATTCCTACGTTAACACAAATTCGCCGTCTGTTTCCAAAACGTGAACAGAAGAGCAGGAACAAATCGTTTTGTGCAGCGATAGTGCCGTTCTCCACTTCACAAATACGAATTATGCAACAGGCTTGAAAGGGCTGATCCACTCATTTTGAATATTTAAGCTTGGCAACAGCTTTCAAGTTCCTAAGTGTTGGTCAACCATCGTTTAGTAAACAGAAGTGCGTCATGGAGTCCAAATAGCATGATCATTATTGTGGCGGCCGGAGGTGGCGCCACATGTAAATGTGTATTAGATCTTTCAATACGGTTTTACGTTGCGAACCTTGTAAATTCTACAATTTAACCCAATTGCAATGCTTATGTAACAAAACTAGTGGTCTATTCCTAGTACATTTTAATACCAGAAGTCTAGTTAAAAATTTAAAT